>Ga0065711_1046291_pt1 | contig 12975 bp, 9 predicted proteins | sample Hoacrofraction12_FD_59098 | JGI IMG/M metagenome (GOLD analysis project Ga0065711, IMG submission 59098) | Hoatzin crop microbial communities from Cojedes, Venezuela - Epithelial fraction 12 v2 (version 2) | ecosystem: Host-associated > Birds > Digestive system > Esophagus > Crop | place... | reverse complement strand
TTTTTTTTTTTTTTTTTTTTTTTTTTTTTTTTTTTCCTTGTTTGCCTCCATTTTTGTAGAGAAATGTTACCTGTCTTTTACCAGTTTGGAAGTGTTTTGGTGGATGCTTTAAATATGATGGATAACTATTTGCCTTAAACAATGGTTTTGCTACACCTCTCTTTTTGTACAGGGATAGCATAAACAACCACAGAGACCAGAAAGGGTAGCAGCAGAGCTTTCCTACTTGGTTTTGGGCATGTGTAAAGGGAGCAGGGGGGGAAAGGTGTTTTTCTTCTGAGGCTCTAACTTGCCAGTTTTCCTGTTAGCTCTCTAATGCATAAACTAAAACTCTGTTCAAATGCAAATTCATGGAAATCTGCAATCCACATTGGACATGAGAGTTTGTACAGCTCTTAAGCCAAGCAATTCTATAAAATATGGGCTTGAAGTTAATATAGAGCAACAATATCTGTTTGATTTGTTTCAGAGAAGATCTTTGTACTTAATTCACAGCTTCTTGGTTTACATAATTAACAGCTTATAACACTTTCAAGCTAGTTGAATGGACTGTGTGGCAAGTGGGGTTTTTTCTTCAGTGTGCAAAGGTGCAACTTTCCCCTCTAATCTGTCCGAAAGGTTGTGTGAACCACATCATAGAACGAAGGTAGTGCCTTACACAATCTCCTAGTTCAAGACGACAGTGAAAAACAGAAATATAATAATCAGAAGCTTATTTCACCAAGGTAAGTTCAGAGCTGCTTAGTAAAAGAGAAGCTGAAAGATATCTCTTGCAGAGAAATTGTGCGACTGTGTGTACGTCTGTCTTCACTACCAATTTTCAGATAAAGCTGCTGAAGTTGCTGTGATGATGAATGATTGTGCGCTAGTCGTATGTGTTCAGCTTACGATTTTTTGCACACAAATATGGACAGTGCATGAAATGTATATTTTGTTATTTATTTTTTAAAAGGTAATGTCTAATTACCAGACTTAATTACTTTGATGCTTCTGTTGGAAGCAACAGTAAGACTTCCAGTGTATTGCTTTCTCTTTTTTTTCAGTACTCATTACAGTGTTGCCTGGCATTCATCAAGACTTCTAAATTAGTAGGAAGAATATGATTAATCATTCGCTTCCTACCAGACGCACACAGATCACTACAGGCAAGCTGAATTAAGCCGTTTCAGACTTTCAAAACATGATGCAGCCAGTGGAAGTCTGGGGTAAGCACCAGTTTAAACAATCTATCAACGGGTTACAGTACAAAAGGTAACTCAGTGTCTGACTGTAACTGAGGATCTGATGACTAACAGTTGATGAGTTTTCTTTGAGGAAAGATTTCACTTTTAGTAAGTCAATAAAAATCCAGGGAAGGAGTTTATGGAATTCGTTTTGAGTCCAGCCTAAATGCATCTCAAAGCAACTTGAGAATCTAGAGTTTGAAAGTCAGAAGCCCCATATTTTGAGTCAAACCTTGCTGACAGTCTCATGTTTGCACTTGGATTTATTTGAATTTGCTGGATTAGAATCAGAATTCATATAATGTCAAAGTTCTGTTAGGGCCAAAAGTGAGAACAGAAAACGAAATGGACAAGTTCAGACTGCAAAGATCAGAGTTTTCATCTTTATTCTGCAAATATGGAACATTTGGAAAGCCTTGCATAAACTGAATTTCTGCCAAGTTTTCTGAAATAGTTACCATCTAATTTTTCTGCTTTATATTTATTTGAATAAAACACATGTTGCTCTGTTCTTGGAAGTGAGAGCTTATCCGTGAACTGCAACCTGTAGGGACAGAAAATATCTTCTGACACAGTTCGCCAGCAAAAGTTTAAATCTGCTCCTGTCCCTGTCCACCCATGGTACTTCACAAACTCGCATCGCCACCGGAATGGAAGCCCCCTGGCAGTCACAGAGCAGCAGCCAAGTGTGTTTGATGTGCTGCCCCACGAGGAGGAGAGGGAACGATCCAGCCGAAAGCCGAGGGCAAGCACATAGCCTGATTTCTTCTGAAAGAATGAAACAAGCCTTTTATGTCCTTGTAGAAGAGTAACAGCTTGCTCTCCTCCCTCTGCAACTTCTTTTTCTAGAAACTGTTCCTCAAAAGAAAGCTGCATCATACTTCAGCCTCCAAGATTCACACCTGTAGCTATAGGAATAAGAGTATTTTGAGTTACTGCTTAAATGAACAACAGTAATAAAAGCCCACTGGCATAAAAAAAAAAAAGCACCTTTGAGCATTGCCATTTACACATAATCATTCTTACTAATAGTTATCTTGCCAGTTTTAACATGGTAATCAAGTACCACGTTTCACCCTAGATTCTGGGCTAGAAGAAATCACGAACATAAATTTACCTCAGCGAATGTAAGCCACAAAAAGGGTTTATTTTAAGTTGGATATGAGCTGCTTCCCCTCTCCCCCCCCTTGCTTCCTCTGAAGGAGAGAAAGCAAGTTCTGGAAGCTTGTTTGCTGGTTAGAAATGTCAATAATGTGAAGTCCCTTCAGTGGTTCTGCATTAAGTGCTGTATTTTGAGCCGCTACTACTTAAATGAAGGGATATAGTTGCTGAATACTTACTGGAGGCCTGTTTTCTCGGTTAGACATATGAGTTGACCTTAACACATACACACCAACTATGTGAACAGATTTTTGGTGTGGTTTTTTTTTTTTTACTAACTAGTCCCTTTTTTTAATTAATACTTAATTGTACAACATTGTTTGGTCTTGGAGGGGTAAAACCTGCTGTTGTAATGGAAGTAGAAGCAACTAGGCGAGGGATAGTGTCTGTCCTCACCTTGTAACTGACTGACGTGGGAAATATTTGAGCTTGCTTCAGGCTATGGGGCTTAGACTCAGCTTGTTGAAGGCATTTGGCCAAAGACAGTCTCATACCTGTGTGGTGAAGGCCAACTGCGGAGGCTTGGCAGGGGAATGACAGGACACGTAAGTTCCTTGTTTAGTCCTGTTATAGCCCAAGAACATTATTTTTCTTAGCCTGTACCCTTGAGAGTTAAATCTTGTTCCTTATATACCTGGTAATAAAGGAAGTCAAGTGCTTTAAGCACTGTGGGAGTCCTAGAAGTAGATCCAAGTGAATCTCCATATGGGGGAATTCCAGGGAACTGGGTCCATTGGGCTTTTAAAGAAAGGAAGAAATAAAGAAAAAAAAGAGGCAATGTAATTGCTGTGTTGTCCATGGATAAATGGCTATTGTGGGGAGGGCTGCCTATCAGACAGAGCGAGCTTGTAATCTGTTTGTAGTGGCACAGGCAAAAAAGCCCATGGCAGATTCCATGTCTGGCTCATTGCGAGACCTCAGTCTGGGTTAATTATAGAGTTTGAGGAAAAAAGACAGGAATGAAAGCCTCTCTCAGAAAACCTAATTCAAAGGAAAGCGGAGTGCAATTCGGTACCTTTTCTTCTGTCTGACACTTCAGCTGCTGAAAACACCGCACCTCATTCACACAGACAGCACGGTCTGTGGAAGGTCCTGTCATACGAATGGCGTGAAGCAGCATATTGTTGGGTACGCTTCAGGGTTATAAACGCTACCGAGATGTTCCAGCATTACCTATTTTCGGATGGCTCTGATATTGATGCATTCCCTTGCACGTTCTCTGTTTGTGACCTATTTTTGATGAGTTTCACATCTGCTTTAGCAGCTCTTTGACAACCAGAAAACAGAGCTGTTTACTGAGCTCACAGCTGCTGCTAATATCGATGCAACTAGCCAGAAATGACTGTTTTCTTGCTTAGCTCATGCTGTTGAATGAACCTCTCCACAGGGTTTGCTACAAGTTTGTTTCAACTGGAATGCTATCAAAAGTTCCCACATCTGTGAAATTCTCATACTTCAGCCTTCCTAGAAACCCAGAAACATATGCACCCTCACTAATTCCAGTAACTTTTTTATATTTCCTATGGCTTAACTACATCAGCTTTTCGCAGATAGTGACAACATGACAGCCCGTTACAAACGGGACAAAGTTGCTACTGTCATTAGTTAATACTAGTGCTACTGACAGCTTTGCAACTTTAGCACAGTCTTTAAGGAAGTAAGTCTCCTAGTCTAGTCTAAGGACACGTTACCTAATACTTCAAATTGTAGTGTTTTATTATGGTAACTGAATTACCTCATTTTTCACATTATTTTTGTACACAGATGGTGGCTGAACTGGTGGGAAAGTAAATTGTGCAGTGATAGGTGTTTCCTTGCATCACCTTCAGTGCTCTCTGGGACTGGTGTGATCACGGTGCATCACTTCTGGGTGAGGCTGTGTCCTTTAAGGCTGAATTCCTACCTGTGCTGTTGTTTGAGTGTTCCTGGGCACTCAACATCTTCTTCCACTGTATTCCTCTGTGTATTAGTTGCTCCTGGGACACTTGTTCCTACAGATCAAAGAGATTATTTGACCTTTGTGGCTTAGGGGGAAGAAGTTGCAGCTGTGTGAAGTCTGGACACAGTTTTTTGTTTTGCACTTAGGCGTTGATTAATAGCACAATATTTCAGGGAGTCTGTGTGCGCTACTGGAGGCAAACAGGTCCCAGGCTCTGCAAAGCAATTAGCTTGGGGACACACCGCTGCAGTTCCAGCTGCACAGGCCTGTGCCTGGAGAGTGCCCTTCCCGATTTGGAAATACTGTTCAGAGGTGGTGTTGATCATCTCCCAGGTGCTCACATCTTGGATCTCAAAAGACTGTCAAGCCTTTCTGTATCCTTGTGGGGTAAATGTTATAGGTGACTGTGATCTGAATTACATATACGGAAACAAAGGCACAAAGAGTATAAAAGATTTGCCGGAGTTATTTCAGTGCATCAGAAGCAAAATTCGGCAAAAAGATTTCTGACTCCCACCTGTGTCCTACTCTCCCAGCAATTTTCACACTACTTTGAATTTGGGAACTCTTGCTGTCATGGTATCTCACAGGTAGCTTTCATTTCTTAATGGTTTTGAAGATTGATTCCACCCCCTCCCCACCCCCCGGTTCATTTCCAGTTGTTAAAGAAGCAGATCTTGAATTTTCTTTGGTCCACTGTGACGCTTGTGATGGTGACTCTGAAGTGCTTTCTGATCCCTACCTGCTTATTCTTAGAGAATGAAAGAAAATGTGCTGACCAGCCTTTGCTCTCATTTTGTCGGCTACAGCCAACAGGAGATACCAGAACATTTGTTTGGGCTCTTCTTAGACGGACTAATATGTTTAATTGCTAATATGCTTTTCAGTTCACATTGTTGCAGTTCAGTGACTAGTATTGTGTGGTAGCATAATAACATTCATTGTGGTAGATAACTGCACTTGTAATGCCATATTTGTTTATACTGTGATGGCAGGGGGAGACGCTAACAGGGTGAGTCCCTATCGTTAGAAGTGCTGTTCCAATAAACCTGTAATCTTACCAGAATGCTTATTAACTATTTTTGGTACCTAAAAGTTGTTCTCCATTGATATTAAAGGGAACCTAGATGCACAACAACTTTCTCTGGAACTGTATTTATTCCACCTGTCTCAGATATTTATTGGGGGAAGTGAAGTCTTGTTCTTTTGAGATATCTGCTTCTTTTGATTTGTTGTGAGGGGAGCCTGGGTGAGTAGCTGTTACTAAGCTTCCAAATTTGAGATGGCTAATTCTGTCCAACACAAATCCCACCTGAGTTTAAGGCAGAACATGACAGTGGTAGAACAAATGGATTGCAAGTGGGCAGTGTGGAGTTGAAAGTGGGCGATGGGCCTTACATTATCATTACATAAGTCTCAGCATTGCCTTGCCTTACTGAGAGGAAAGAACTGGGAAATGAATCATGTCAAGACAGCTGTTTGTGGAGGTCATAGTATGACACAAACACAGCTCCCTGAACCATAGATTGCCAAGACATTGCTCCTACATCTGCGAGTCTCCTCTAACCTTTCTGCACCAAAACCTGTTGTTGTTCTTTTAACTTTCTTCCTCTCTGTGAACTTTTTCAGGTTGTAGAGATGGCAGGTATTCATCAAGGTAGCTCTCTGCCTCCTACCCAGACAAATCTGATAAACTCTTAGCACCCTTCTATATAGACAGGAAAACTTCCTTCATGGTTTCATAGGGCTTTCCTGCTGTATCATTTTCCAGCTGCACTAGGGCAGTGTTATCTGCTGGTGTAAACTAACCCCTGTGGACTTGGACCTGCAAATGCTCATTAGGTCCCTGGGTGGCTGCTGGAGCCAGTCCATGGAACAGTGGAGGAAGAACAAATGCTACAGTACAGCAAACATCTTCCTTCCATGGAGAAATTCACCCAGTCGCAGAACAGCTGAGGTGAGAAGAGACCAGTGGAAACAGTCCACAGGCACCGCTCAAGGCAGCGACAGCTCTGCCCAGGACCCTGTCCAGCCGCATTCTGCGTATCTGCAAGGATGGAGACTCCACACCCTCTCTGGGCAACCCAGAGTGTCTGATCACCCTTGCAGTAGAAATTTTCTCTTAAATGGATGTGTGAATGGAGTTCCCTGTATTTCAATTGGTGCCCACTGCACGTGGAGAGGAAGAGGCAGCTGTCTAGGTGGATTTTAGCAAAGTCGAGAGAAAGGAAACAAAGTATTAGACTGCAATGAAACAGGGAATTCGGTAGCAGAAATGCCAAATTTCTGTGGCACAATACAAATCAGCAGATTCTACAGACTGGAAGAAGGGGAATCCTTCCAGCCCCAACTGAGATAGATGAGGTACTTCACACTTTTCAGAATTGCAATTTAAGGCAGCCTGAAAAATGATGGACAGCAAGCGATGTCGGCATGTGCTCGGTGCGTGTTCTCCACTTTATCTGTACATGTGAGTGCAAGAAAACTCTCTTGTTTTTCAGAGGCATACTGGGTTTCTCCAGCACAATTCTGTGGTGATGGGTGAATTCCACAGGAAAGCTTTACAGCCACAGAACATATAAAGTCTGGAACATGGATAAACTTGTTGGGATAAAATAGGAACCAACAAAAACCTCTGCCAAAATCTGAAGTGAAATGAATAGAGGTTCAAAAAAAGTTCACTCAGTATGCCTGGCTCCTTGTTTCCGTCATTTAGGAATAATTACATTTTTGTCACCAACATTGTTTTTAAATGTCAATAGAAACCAGACAAGTAGATTCGTAAACCCAGCCCTGTCATATTGAATGTATTAGGTTTTTCCAATAACAGTCTCTTTTAAGTAAGGGTGAGGAAGCGCTAAGAGCTCAGTAACTCTCAAGTGTGAGGAAGCTATTGAAATAGCTTGTTCGGCGTTATGACAAGCAGGCTGAAATATAATAGGCCTGGAGCTTCGTGAAGGAGCTGTCAGGCCATGGTTGAAGAGAGGACAGTACTCAAGAGTTTGGAGGCCAGATGACTTGTACAAAGGGCATGTTGGAAGGTTCAAGGCAAAATAAACAAATGGGGCTACCCACAGGGACAGCGTTAAGCTGAGACCAAAATGCTGCCTTAGCTTGGTTTCTAAATGTAAGTTAGACTGTCTAAACAAAGAAGGCATTTTCAGTTAGTGTTTCTTCCTTTCCATACTCGGGCCAAGGAGCCATTTTCTGTTACCTAATTGACCACATTTGTTCTGACCCAAACTTTCCTTAGCATTTTGCCTAGTGAGACTATGGTCTTCCTGCTAATGCAGAACAGCATGTGATTCTCTTCTTGCAGTCCTGGATGGGGTTTGTTAACTCTGTCCTACCCTGCTGGCTGTTCTTATCCCTCTGCTTCGGTATTCTGCTTAAGTATGCCTTCTGCTTTGCACCTATCATTCATTTTCTGTTAGAAATCAGAAGATTTTTGGTTCTGATGTCTTCTACTAGACCAGCATGGGTACCTGGGAAGTGTAAGCTAGCTTCTGGGAGCACAGATGCTACAAACAAAACAGATGTTTTTCCATGTTCTTAGATCAACCACCATGGCTCGAGCAACAAGATAAATAAACGGATAAAAGGTTGTTCCTAGCATTTACAGCTTTGAGTGCAAATTTGAAGATGTGAACTGAGCGTTGGCAGATGCAATGGTGACTTATGTGACTTTTGCATGCCTCCGGGAGCTATAGCTTAGAGGTGTGTACCTAGTTATGTTCATATCAGCAGAGGACTGAAAGCTCCCCAGGAATTTTCCTTTAAAAAAGCCCTTGGTCTTCAATGCAGCTTCATTGTAAAGAAAATATAACTCTAGAGGGACGGCTTGGATTTGTATTAATCACTACTTTCAGTTACTGGGTTTTAATTGTATATAATGCACAGACCTGTCAAAATGCAACAGAGATGAAGTTACCTACCACTTAAGAACTAGGTTCTAGAGGCCCTGAGCGTAGGTATCATCATTAGAATATGTCAGCTCAAGAAAGAGTCCATTGAAAAAGTAGATCAGGAAGCTGTTGCAGCTAGCAGTTCTTATAGCTGTTGACGACTAGCTAGAGAGTATTACATTATGCTAACTCAATTTTTCCCAAAGGACAGGAATTTTTTACGCTTATTTCCTTTTTTGCAGATATGACAGATCTGGGATATGTAAAACAGAAGAGAACAGGGAAGCAGGAACATTTTAAATAACAGTGGTTTGAAATCCCAGCTTTCTAATACCTTCTTGAATTATATATATGTTCGCTGTCTTTTACGCAACATAGCTGGGTGAAAAAGAAACATCTTTCCTGTTAAGGTTGTAAATTATCAGTGTCTGTTGCTGAAATTTCTAGATCATCCCCTATCAAAATAAGATTACTTCCCTAATCCATGCTGCACCCTATAAACACATCAGCAGGCATTTGTCACAGAAAGGTTAGTCCCAGATCCCTCTGCCAGTGCAACATCTCTGAGTCACTGCAGACATTCTTCCTGTAATCCCGCAGTCCCCGAGCAGTTCAGAGTAGGCAGACTCATTCCAGTCCTACCAACATATTCCTAGCTGAGTCAGGGAGGGCGCAGAGCCTTTGTGTAACCCTGCTGTAATGCAGAAATGTCACCATCTATGAACAATACCGAATGGCAGTCAACAGATCTCCATGCAGGAAATTTACAATAAAATGGGAAAGCAGGTTTCTCTCCAGCCTGTAAGGAGACTGGTCTGATCTGCCTGCTTTATTACACCAGATAAAGCCCAGTTTGAAGAACGAAAGGAATTCCATCATTAAAAAAAAAAAAGAACAAAACTAAATCGTATCATGCTCTGTCCAGAATAGAAGTGACTGTGCCCCTGTACTTGGCACTGGTGAGGCTGCACCTCAAATACTATGTTTGGTTTTGGGACCCTCACTACAAGAAGGACATTGAGGGGCTGGAGTGTGTCCAGAGAAGGGCAAAGAGGCTGGTGAGGGGTCTGGAGAACAAGTCTTATAGGAGCAGCTGAGGGAGCTGGGGCTGTTTAGTCTGGAGAAGAGGAGGCTGAGGGGAGACCTTGTTGCTCTTTACAACTGCCTGAAAGGAGGTTGTAGTGAGGCAGGTGTTGGTCTCTTCTCCCAAGTAACTAGCGACAGGACCTGAGGAAACGGCCTCAAGTTGCACCAGGGAGGTTCAGATTGGATATTAGGAAAAATTTCTTTATTGAATGAGTGGTGAAGCATTGGAATAGGCTGCCCAGGGAAGCAGTTGAGTCACCATGCCTGGAGGTGTTCAAAAAATCTGTAGATATGGCACTTTGGGATATATGGTTTAGCAGGCATGGTGGTGTTAGATTGACAATTGGACTTAGTGATCTTAGAGGTCTTTTCCAACCTTGATGATTCTATGAATACAGGCAACCTGACGGATAGCTGCGATATAAACCTGCATTCCTCCAAATCCACATACTTTGGGATGTAAGGAACCATTCTGCACAGCAGCATGTGGCCACACCACAAAACAGGGACAAATTTCTTTACTCCATGTTCATATATACTACATCTCTTTGGATGCTATCCTCTTACTGAGTGCATTAGCTAGAATCTTGTAGTGCTGTTTCATTATATACTAATGGACCAGGTGGAAGTCCCAACTTTAGAAACTGAACTTGAAAAGCATCATCATTTCCCATCTCCTGGCTCAGGAATGCATATTCTGCTACTGACCTACTTGCTGACTTTCCTGTAACTGCAGTTCCCTTATGGCAAGTCGATGAATTCTGTGAAAATCTAGAACTGTCTTTATCTTTTGTTTTTCGCATTATATATTTCCTAGGGCTTCTTTGAGAGTTGTACTTGGGGGGATAATGAAGGAATTTCAGAAGAGCATCTCATTTGCTGATTGCGTTGTAATCATCACGTGCCCATCACAAAGTGTATATTTCTCATCTTCGTAATATTCTCCTGAAACTGAGGTTGGAGTCAGGGAAAGCTCCAGCGTAGCTAACTTTGGCAGTATCCAATGTGTCTAGCAGATGCCAAGTGGAATGCTCTGTGATAAATCATTTCTACCTAAATCTTTGCTGATATAGCGAGTAAAATATATGAATATGTTATTTCACCAAATGCATGCTGTCAGAACCTAATTCTGGTTTTCTAGCCTCTACAAATGCAGGTGGTGCATGTTAGTGCTGAAGTGAATGGTTCAAGGAGGAAGAAACTGGAACTGAAAGAGTCCTAAGTTCAGGTTACTTGTTGTAGATACTTGAAATACTGCTATCCCTGGGAATTTTTTTTTTTAAGCCGTTGTTTGTGGGGGGCAGGAGGCTTTGAAAAACTGAGAAAGCAACTTGCGGTTCTATAGAACTTTCACTAGCTCTGTTTGAGGTGTAATTTGCAGCCTTAAAGATACAGATAGAGAGCATTTCCAGGAGCTGATGTGGCTTAGGTTAATCAGTGTTGCTGTGCCTGTTCAAATCAATTACTCGGGGGAAATCCAGAATTTTTTAACTGTTTGTAGTACCTAAATGCTTTGTAAATAAAGCACTGATCTCCAAAACTTGGATAAGTATTTATCTTAGCAGTATTAAGTGAGTTCCCTTATTGTCTTTAAAAGAAACCAAACTAGTATTCTAGCCCTTTCCTAATTTTTTTTGAGAATAAATTAGTTCTTTATAAGAAGAAAATGAATGGATGCAGTTGATACTAAAGATTAAAGTAACTTTCTACATTTGCTGGGGAGTGATTTGTTTCTTTTTCACAGTGTTAAATTTTGAGGTAAAATGATTTATCTGTGTCCAGTTTCTCTTTTTAGGGATATTCAACAGTAAAAAATGAATCGGAAAGGACTTAAGAAAGGCTGGAGGCGGGGGAGATGGGAGAGAAAATTAAGTGAACTTTGAGGTCAGTGTCATAAAGATACCAACCTAACCTGATTATTGCCTGCCCTCTGGAGAGGGGAAAATCTTATACAACTGCATTAAAGTTGAGAAAAATGAGAAGCTGAAAAGAAGAGGAAATCATATTACGCTCTGAGGTGCATTATGTTGTACAGTTAACAAATGATGGTTACTTGCATTCCTTTTTTTTTAAAAAAAAAAAGCATTGAAGTCATGTAACTGAAGAAGAAAAGGTAGCTGTAAAAATCTTGCACTAAATCCAAGAAGGTGAGGTGGAGTATCACTTGGTTTCTCTTTCACAGGAAACCAAAAGCTCTCCACTAAAAGGAATGCATTATTTACAGATTCGGGAAGGTTTGTTGTATATCCTACCAATTACTCAGAAATCTTTTTAGGTTGGCATTATAAAATCTAAATACTCCCTCACTGACCTTTTCCACTGACTCTGCAGCTTCACTTTCTTGAGCACCCAAGGTTATTTCTAGGCTGACGTGCAGTTCAGCAAAGAGAAATTCTTGGAGTGCTGGAGAGCCAGCATCTCTCCCTACCATGCTGTATAGCGTGTGTCGTTTGCTGGAGCCGCGGGGTTGTGTCACCCCGGCGAGACAAGCACTGGGGACAGGCGCTGCTTTGATGCAAAGTCTGAGTCTGTCGTCTTGGCTTGTCCCCTTGGTGGCTCAGCTGGTGTCTTCCCTGCTGTTGGGCAGTACCTGGGTGTTTTCTCTTGGAGGATGGGTGTTAGCAGTGCTGGGCTGGGGTTGGAAAGTGGAAGAGTCAAGGGAGTGCGCCTTCACCTGGTGGTTGTTGTGGTGGCCAAGTGCAAAGGGACCTTGTGCTTTGATTTTTCTGTGGGAAATGTTGGATTTTTTTTTTTCCTTGAGTAGCCTAGCTTTATGTAGAGCCTCCATCCTCTTGCTTTATTCAGAAAGCACAGGCCTTTGTTTGATTTATTCTCACTGAAGTGCTCACACTGAAAACATTTCCAGTGTTCCACAGCATGGAAGAAGTACAAAATTAAAGTCCTTCAATGTGAAACTATACATGAGATAAAGGATATTTCTGCAACTTTTGATAACCAGGTTGCCTTCCAACTGCTTCAAATGCATTCTAGGAAATTTTTGCAGTAAATGAGGACTGTGAGACCCCTCCATCTCTTTGCTGGGAAGAAGGCCCAGCAACATTTTTAGAAGTTACTGTCTCATGGTTGAAATGTGCTTACCAACAGCACTTAAATTACTTGTCTGTTACAAAGTAAAATAGATGCGTTTAAAGGAACAATTTTTCATGCACTAAATACACTATTTTGTCTTTCACCTATGCTTGTACTTCAAATGCAGATCTGTACAAGATCCTATTTTTGTCACATTTATTTGTGAAGTAGTGTGTACATTTCTAGTATTTACCTTTAAATTTATGTATAATATTTAGCATACCTGTTTGCCTTACTTATTAGAAGGGCAGGGCAAGAGGTATACTGGACTCAGTAGCATGGTTGCTTACTGCTTTTGTTGGGTGCATTGATAGGATAATAATACCACTGGATTTCTTGAAAGTGTTTTTGGTGCAGAATGCTTGAAAATTATTAAATAAAATGTAACTGTACAAGACACTATCATCTTTCAGTTAAGCCTGATATGAAGAGAAGTGGGTTATTTGCTGCTGCACTGCTTTGAAATACAAGAGCGTAAAATACAGGCATTGGTTTACCTTGCCTTTTGTTAGACTGAGAGCTTTAGAAATGTGCAGAGCAGAAAACACGGAATCTTTCTTCCCCCCCCCCC
>Ga0065711_1046290_pt1 | contig 12975 bp, 11 predicted proteins | sample Hoacrofraction12_FD_59098 | JGI IMG/M metagenome (GOLD analysis project Ga0065711, IMG submission 59098) | Hoatzin crop microbial communities from Cojedes, Venezuela - Epithelial fraction 12 v2 (version 2) | ecosystem: Host-associated > Birds > Digestive system > Esophagus > Crop | place... | reverse complement strand
TCTTGAATATCTCCAGAGAAGGAGACTCCACAACCTCCCTGGGCAGCCTGTTCCAGTGCTCCGTCACCCTCAGAGGGAAGAAGTTCTTCCTCATGTTCAGACGGAACTTCCTGTGCTTCAGTTTGTGCCCCTTGCCCCTTGTCCTGTTGCTGAACACCACTGAAAAGAGTTTGGCCCCATCCTCCTGACACCACCCACCCTTAAGATATTTATAAGCATATATTAGGTCCCCTCTCAGCCTTCTCTTCTTCAGGCTGAACAAGCCCAGCTCCCTCAGCCTCTCCTCGTAGGAGAGATGTTCCAGTCCCCTCACCATCCTTGTAGCCCTCCGCTGGACTCTCTCCAGCAGCTCCTCATCTTTCTTGAACTGGGGAGCCCAGAACTGGACAGAGTATCCAGATGGGGCCTCACTAGGGCAGTGTAGAGGGGAAGGAGAACCTCCCTCAACCTACTGGCCACACTCCTCTGAATGCACCCCAGGATCCCACTGGCTTTCTTGGTGGCCAGGGCACACGGCTGGCTCATGGTCAACCTGTCATCCACCAGGACACCCAGGTCCCTCTCCATAGAGCTGCTCTCCAGCAGGTCCGCCCCAAGCCTGTACTGATGTATGGGGTTGTTCCTCCTCAGGTGCAGGACCCTGCACTTGTCCTTGTTGAACCTCATCAGGTTCCTCCCAACTTTCCAGCCTGTCCAGGCCACGCTGAATGGCAGCACAAACTCAAATAACACTTGCATGGAGATCACATTTATTTTCCCTGTGTGTGGCTCTTTTATTTTGGAATGGATATGTCCAAAGGCATCCAGCCAGCATCTTTGCTGGCAGATTCAAAGACCTTCCCCACTGTGCTGGGCTGTCCCTGGCAGAGCTGATGCCCCTATTGCTGGAGCTGGTTTTGTCTCCCCAGACCCCAAAAACCAACAACCTGGTTAACACCTGGAGCTCAGTCCCTGCAGCCACACCTCCCTCTCTTTACCATCACCTGCCTGCTCCCAGAATAAGGACTGTGCTAATATGGAGTGAGCAATGACACGTATCAGTGGGAGACGGGGCGAATCATCTACCCTCAACCTGCTCAGCCACAAGGAATTATGCAGGACAGTGCGGGCGTATTTTGATGAAGTAGCAAATCCTCTCAGTTGCTTGTTTAGGAAAGGAGAGGGCATGGCTGTAAATCTGGAGTCACCATTTATCTGCAAAAGGAATGTTACAAGCCTGAGCAAAAGTGCCACATCTTCTGCTTTGTGCTCCCCGGTATTGTTCCGGGATTTGTAATCTGATCAGAGAGGGTGAGAGGTGAATTTGATTTAGTAACATAGACCAGAATAATACTAGGCATGGAAAATATTCTTTCTAAATCCTGTTACAGGCCAGCAACTACCTGTTCATCAATCAATGCTGACTGAATCCCCTGTGCTGAAAGGTGCTTTGCACAGGCAAAAAGGCTTGCTGGGCTTCAGCGAGGCCCTGCTTCGGTGCACGGATCAGATCACAGGTGGGTTTGCTGAACTGGAAGGGAATTCCGCAAATCTTCACCCCAAAAGAGAATTTTCATGCTCTGAGGATTTCTGTCATTGTTCTGCAAGTGCAGACTGGTCTGTTTTAGAGTCCGTGCTAGGGAGAGGGGCTTACAACAGACTGAACACCATTGACACTGCACCTGGCAGCTTTAAAGCCATCCAGAAAGCGATGCGGAAATCATCTGCTTGGTAAACTGTAACCTGCAACTGGCATATTTAATCACTGCTCTGTGGTGTGCTTTTGTTCCCTGGGAGCTTCAAACTGCATGCTAAATGCCTTGCCTACCTCTTAGAAATCTAGGTGACTTAGAAAGCTTATCCCTAAAATCCTGCTTCTCTCTTTGGGCTGTATTACTGCAAACATGGTGGATAGAATGGGCAGTGATGGCGAGAACCCTGTGCCTTGTCTGGCTGCTACAGGTTTGGCCAGACCTGCAGGGCTTCTCCCCAGCCTGCCAGAAGAAGTCGAAGGCAAAATAATCCAGCAGACCCGAGCTGCTGCCTTGGGAGCGGGGGACTTTGCCATTGCCTAAAGCTGCCCATAAGCCAGTCCCCTCCTCCTGGGGACTGGAAGATGCATGGAGTGGCAGCAACACCTCTGCCAGACTGTGTTACATCACCACTTGATGTCATACATGACAGTGGGTATATACCATCATGGTCAGACAGGGACTTGTCCAAATTAACTTCAAGCTGGGTAGTCTGGTAAATGGGACCAGCCTATGGTGGGACTTGGTTGCTGGAGTACTGAAGCTGGCTAATTTAGATGAACATCTATCAAACGGTCACTGCAGGTCCCTCTGATGATTGGAGACAGCCGTGCTGGGTTTGGAGTTATGCTGCAGAAACATGGGATTTGCTGATTGATCTTAAGGTAAGGCTTTTCATGAATTCAGCGACAGCCGGTAATTTGAAGTAGATGTTGTAATGCTTCGTCTCTTTGGTCTTTCTAAACAAGCTGTACATTTCTACCTCATTTATTATTTAGAGCTGAAATGTTGCTTTGCGTGGTGAGGAATTTATGCTCTCAGATATTGACTTGGTCAAAATCATAGGGTCATTCGGACTATTTTCACCTGAGCTTGCAAAAATAAGCCATTGTCAGCTGCATGGAGGCTGCAGCTGCCCCAGGACATGGTCCCAGCTGAGAGCAATGGAGCAGTCCAAGGGGCAGGGAGTCAGCCCAGGTGGTGTCATAAAGAAAATGAACCTCTCTTCTAGCATTTCTGAAAAAAACAAATCCCTGCTTTCACTGGGGGAAAAGGTGGTACTCTGCATTAGAAATGAGCACATAGCAGCATTTCTGATTGGAAATTGCAAAATGTCAGGCCAAAAGCAATTGGATTTTTTTTAGGATGGGTTCCTGAAAAATCCCCTCACTTCCTAAGTGTTTTTACATCTATATAAGAAAACCCTTTTTTTCACTCCCGAAACTGATCCTACACCTATTAGCAAATAAATGGTCTGCACACGTTTTCTTTCACTCATCCTAAAATCTTCCTGCGCCCAGCCAGGTCTCTAGCAGGAGGCTCGCAGGGATGTAGCTAGTGCCGGGGGGCCCTTGGACAGGTGACAAGTACAAAGATGGGTGGGAGGCATCGTGCTCTGGGCCCTTTTCCTTTCATAACTGGCCTGGGGTGATCTCCAGGCAGGGTGGGAAGCGCGGCGGGCGAGCAGGCAGCACCATCTGCTGCAGACGGTGCCGAACGGCAGCCGGAATATCGCCGTCCCGGCTGGGAGACGAGGAGATTGGGCTCCCACACACTCCCCAGGTCGTTATGGATTGGGCACGTGTGTCCACAGCTAACAACGGGGGAGCTGAGAAATGATTTTCACCTCTCATTTGGAAAGGAAGTATTGTTAATGCTTAGATGTGAATTATTTTCTTGCGACTCAAGGCAGCAAAAAATTGCATTGAAAGGCTCCATCTCGGCTCCTGCTGGGATTTGGAGTTAAACACGGACATCAGGGCTTGGACACTGACTACAGACCGAGCTACAAATCACACAAACATTAAGACAAGTTGCTGGGTGGAACAGCTCGTGTGCTCCTTAGCAAACAGCAATGGACTAAGCTGGTGCTCCGAGTGAAATACAAACTTGAAGATTAATCTGTCTTGCTAAAATAGGAAATGTCAAGTTTCCACAGAGCCTTTGTGGCATTTCAAGTGGAAAGTTGTAAAAGGAAATACATCTGCCCTAATTATAGAAGTTGGTCAAAAACTCTGATTTGATCTTCTAAGAGGAGGAAGTTCAGATGTGACCTCTGCATCGGAAAGCTATAGGACAGACCAGGCAGTTTTTGGATGGTGGCTGTAATGGCACTTAGTGAGGTCGTTAAATGAGAGGACTGACACTGCTGCGCTGAGCTGAGAGCCATTCCGAAACCTCCCTGCTGCTCTTTTCCACCCTGTAACTGGTAAACTGTTTTCCTGCAAAAGAATGGAAAATTGAGCAATGTGTTGAAGGCTTGATCCAAAGCATATTGGTTTCAAAGCCCATCCCAAAACTTCAGCATCAGAGGAATTTGGAGTATACTCATCCCAATAATGGCCACTTTGAACAACAGAAAATAAATTAATTTCTCAGTAAACATACAGGAGGTGCCAGACAGATACACCAATCACCTGAAATTTGGGTACTGCGTCTTGGACTAATCTCAGCAACTGAAAATGCTGTGGCAATGGTGTTCTTGGTAGGACAGGGGCATTTTACCTCGGTGAGATCTGTAAACAAAAACAACCCAAAAATTGCTAGTAAGTGTATGCATTATCTCCTTAAAAATCTTTCCTCTGGGAAGAGTGGAGGTGTTTAACACCCAGGTCCCTCGGCAGCCGGACGAGCAGACGAAGTATTTTTGGTGAGCTCCCCTGGGCATGCAGAGATGGGCTGTCTCCAAGGCTGCCGATGCTCAGAGGGCCTTGGCCCCGCTCCATCTTGCACAATGCCCGAGACCAAAGCGCAGACGAGTGTAAGGAGACAGCCAAAGCAGCTGGCTTGTCACAACTGTTTGTCGACAAGGCTTGCTCCGCACCCAGCAAGGGCAGCCCAGGGCTGTTTGGCCTTTCCAGGAACGTGTGCTTCCAGTAAGCTCCTCTCATGAGAGGAAGGCATGTTTAGAAAACCCAGAGCAATTTTATTTCCTCATTTCCACACATCCAAAAAAACCCCAAAAAACTTTGTCAGAAACTCTCAGCAGGATAAAGTACCTAGTGAGTAGAGCATATTGGGGAGGAGGGGCTTTGAGACAGCCCGTGTCATAAGGGCAAGGGCTTGCTGGACCGACGAAGCCCCAAAGCACCCCAAATCATAGAATCAGAGAATGGTTTGGGTTGGAAGGGACCTTATAGACCACCTAGTTCCAACCCTTGCCAATGCCCGGAGAGTGTTCAGGTGCATGCTGCAATATCCTGCCGCTAGCTGAGCCACAGAGTGCAGCAAACCTGCTGGGGGTTTGGAAAGCAGTCTCCAAAGCTGTCGAGATGAAAAGTTCCTAGATTGTTGTGAGCTGAAGGAGCTGCATCATACATAAGTTGCTGTTGCAAGAGTAATTTTAAAAGCAAAATTCTGCCTTAACCCTGTATTTTAAAAAGCCCTAGTGATGGTAAGTAGAGATTTCACTTAATTTAAGTCTCAGTCCTGCATGTTGCACTCCAGAGGCCTGGTGGCCCTGCTGGAAGTGGGACTCTGCCTTATCCTCCAAGTGGAAATTACGCAGGGCTTTTTGAGAAAACCCTGAGCTCATCCTCTACATATTTACTCTGGGGACAGGCTAAGTAAGGAGCTAAGATCCTGACCTACAGTTACATCAGCTTATTCAGCTTCAGCAGCCAGAGCACGTGGCTATTAGTAATCTAGTGAAAAATGTAACAACACTTGCTTAAAAATAAACAGCCCACTCAAAAAAGGAAGTTACAATAAATAAATTGCATGAGAGGTAGCAGTAAAAACTTTATGGCTGGAGTCATAATTGGCTGTAGATATGAAAGTCTCTAAGGCAGGAGGTATTGAATACTTTTCTCCCTAGATCTTGCCATTGAAATTTCCCCAACTGGAAGAAAGCAAGTGCTCCCTAGCCTGCATGCTGGGGAAGGAGACATCACTGTATTTAGCGTCACCCCGGTGCTTCTGCCCACACAACTTCCTTTCTTGAAGTCATGCAGTAGAGAGAAAATGTTTTCCTTCCACTTGCTCAGCAGCGCGTGGTGAGCTCATAAGCAGGAGACTTCAACTTTCAAATGTTGAACTCGACCGAGGTCCAATTTCCCTCTTTATTCATGTTTACTTCAGCAGCTTCCATGAACCAAGGTACACTCTGTTAAACTAATCTTCACCGGCTTTCACTCCTCCTTGTCTGGAAAAGTTGCTGCGAGCGGCTCTGGTCGGCCTGTGAGTAATTCCCCAGAATTACTACAATCCCAGATAATCGGGACTCGCCAGATGAGACCGAGACAGCCGAAAGGGGGGTGGGAGATGTTGCCGCTTACATTTTCTCTTTGGTAATTTTGCGCAACTAATTGCTTAGACTAATGGCTTAAAAAGTGCTCTAAAATAGAGTGGTAAAAGCAGACAAACTCTCACCCAGCTTTACATCACCAAAACCCCAGTCGAAGGAGAGGACCCAAACAAAACTGCCCATTGCCAGGGAAGAGAACGGCCCAGACTCCAGTACAACCACAGCAAGTGCCGGTCTACGGAAGCTCTGACCTGACAGAGCTCAGAGCAAATCCCGAGAGTTGCTCTTAACTGCAACATCCCACCCCATCTCGCAGAGATATTGCCCTCCCACACGTGTTGATATTGTTCTCCAGAAGGCGTGAGTTTTTTTATTGTGCTGGTGGAGTTAGATGAAGCTAATGAGTCAATGGTCTCACATTTATAAACAGATGGTTGAGATATCACTTTTGATTTCAGTCAGCTGCTGTGCTTCAGTGCATCTGTGTTTTGGACTAAATGCTTGGGCGTACACCTGTAGGGAAAAGAGGTTTTAAAATGGCTGCGGATGCAGACTGGGGAGTAATGGTACCTTGCTGCAGGAAGCCTTCCACTGGCTTTAATGAGCTGGTGTTTTGGTAAGAGACAGCTTTCTACACGAGGTCCTTCAAGGAGGGTGGTGGAAGGGAGGTGTCTGGCAATGGGACAAGGGACTTCTTGAAAAAGAATAAAATTGTATCCTATCTGGCCCCACACCCAGACAGAGAGCTGCTGACACAGTGATGTCAATCAGACGAGCATTGGAGAGACATTTTGGAGAGAGACTTGTGTTTGGTCTCATTGCACATCTTCACCCTCTCTCAAGCTGCAGTGTTCTTACTCATGTTGAGTAGTCCTCTCTGAGGAAACAGTCCCACTGGTTACAGTAGAACTACTCATGGCAGACACTAATACTCAACATGAGTAAACAGCTATACGTGTGTGATGGGACGTACGAGGTTGTTCAGAGTCCTGTGGTTTGCAAGTCCAGGGATGCATGTATACTAGTGCAAAATTCCAGATAAATGTCCTCAAGGTTGTGTTGACATTTCTGCAGAGCTAAACACAAAGACATTTCAGTAATTCTAGTTGGAAAGCTTTCTTTTCCTCTGTTCTAAATTAATTTCCTTCCTGTTGTTGTCTGCGTTGTATTGGCTGAGCATAGAGAGTTAGGAGTAGAAGCAACATGTGCAAAAAAATAGTTTTTCTAGATTTCATGGTACCCAAATTCATGCTAGGGAGTACCCATCCTCGCAGCTCTGAGCACGGCAAGCAGCACCTTTGTAGTGCGGAGTTAGCTTCTTGCTGATCTGATGTCACGCATCTGATGTAAACTACACAACGATGCTTCGATGACATACAGCAAAGTTCATCTAATCATAGCCACTCTGCAAGCTAGGTGTTGAGTTAAAATGGGCCCTGAAGGTTCCTTGTGTAGTTGGTGAGAGGTTGGTGGCATCGCTGGTGGAAACTTCCATGACAGCACTGGGGAGCTAATCCTGGGATGGCCAAAGGTAAGGTCCTGTTGATAACGACAGTTGCACAGATACCTTGAAAGTAGCAGGAAAAATAAAATGCAGGGGCAAATCAGAGCAAGACTGTTTAGATAATCTAAAAAGACAACAAATATTAGGTGGGAGAAACAAAAGCCAAAGTAGCACTGAGCAAAAGAGATTCACCTGCAGTGCAGGAGGACTGGAAAAATTGTCAAGCATATTGGTATAATTAGTTTTGCCGCTTTGGGGATGATTCTTGCAAGTATATTTGTGGCTTCCTGTGTTGACTGTGTAGTCAAAGCCATCGCGAAATTGCTGTTTGACTTCCTGGGTCCATTCAGTAGAAAGTTCTTGTACTCCAGTGGGCTCCAGGGCAGACATGTTGGGCAGCCAAGCATGGCAACTCTCAACTGCAGTCATACCCCTACACTGCAGATTTTGGAATTCTCCAGCACCCAGTTCACAGGTATTTCAATAAATCTCACTCTGAGGTGTTCCAGAGAAGCTGGGAACAGCTGCAAGGAGAAACCTTTTTAAAAGAATGGAAAAGTCCCATTGCCTGTGCCTTCTCCAGAGGACTCCAGAGGCGGGAGGGTGCCTTGAGTGGCATTCGTAGACGCTGCCAGTCCCACGTAATTCATGTAGGAAGTCTTCTCACCGTTACAGTCTGCAGGGACGTTTCTTCCCCTTTAGTGACCTAATTTTGGTGAGTGAGTAACCATTTGGAAGGCCTTTCCTGCCTGACTTTCTGACTGTAGCTCGGAGCCAGAAGGAACAGGAGCCCAGGTTCAGAGCTGGCCCCACGACTCCCATCTCGGAGCCCCGTTGCTGCTGGTGTGCATAGACAAGGTGACACTTAATGGACAGAGAATGACAGTGTTGCTAAAAGAAATGGGTGCTTAGGACATAAAGCAGCCAAATGCAAGCTTCAGATCCCACTGTGAGTAACCGGATGTGGCTTCCTGGATTTTAGTAGAGTTTTGCCAAAAGAAAGCAACTTTTTTAAACAAGGCACATGATTTTCCTTTGAAAGAATGTTTACAGAATAGAGCTCATTGCCTCATCAGTCAGTGTATCCTTGATATTTTCATTTATGCGGTTTCTTATTCAACACGTGTTTGAGTCATGAGACTTCTACCCCTTTATCTGAATTTATCTACTGGGAGCATTTTGAAGAGTGAAATGTCAGTCAGGTGCATGCCAGACATGCAATAAACACAGTTTTTTTCTCTGCTCCCCAGCTCAGTTCTCTGGAATTTCCCTCTGCTGCTTTCTCATTTTTCATGTTCCGTTTCCAGCAGAGGACAACAGGTCCAGAGTTTTCTCTGACCAAGGAAACATACTCTGTGAGGTCCTAGGACCAGCTTCTTGCTTAGCGTCTTTGATCCATTCACAGCACACCAGGATGTCCTTTTGTCTCTCTGATGAGAGTCTTTGAAGACTCCTCATATTTCTACAGCTGGTCTGTTCTGGTTTGGTACTGGAGGGCTCTCCTCAAAGCCTTTGATGGGTCTAAAACCTGGCAGCAGCTGGCAGCGCTGCTGGACTGGGTGTTTTTCAGGTGGGTTTTTCCTTTGACTTTACTGAAATAGCAAAGGAAGGGAAAATGAAATAGGTCAGGACCACTGCTAGGGCTGCAAGCTGTGGGTGGGCAGAGAGCACGGCACCCCTGTCAAACCTCGTGCGTGGCGAGGTCTCTGCAGGTGCCCTCCCATACCTTGCAGCAAGCGCTCCCTGCCCTCCTCGGCTCTGGATGTCTCTTGCTTCTGATTTCTTGTGCTGCAACTGCCCAGAGATCTGAGGAAGTGGGCAGCACTGGAATGGGAACAGAATGTCATTATTTGCGGTGAATTATTTCTTAATGCCGAGTGTAGGAGAGACCGTAAATATAAGCACTGGCACAGTTTTAACATACTTCTCTCTTCACCACAATAATGCAATTTTCTAGAAAATCTTATAGAAATAAAGGCCAGAATTCGGATAAAAAGTAGCTGTTTGTTTTTCCCACGCTTATTTCTTCACTTCAAATAATATATCTAAGTATCATCAATAGCATGATGAGTGTGCAAGAACGATGACACAGAATAAGCATGAGAGTGACGTGATGCTGAGCAGGGGCAGCTTGATGTTTGGTGGCTTAAGGAAGACATGCGGCTTGAGATGTTTAGAAATCCCATCAAAATACCGTATCTGAAATACATGATCTCGCATGTATGCCCCAGTCAGCTACCCGTGGAACTTTTTCCTGGCATTGACATCATGGGCAAGCGTAGCTGCTGGCATTGATGCCTGTGTCACACGGACTGTATGAAAGCAGGGCAACATCTGGCAGTGAGCACTGCAGGCCCCCGATCAGAAAATTGACTGTAAAGAGGAAATGTGGTGGTTCTGTTGTCTCCTGAGTGCTTTAAAAAGTAAGACTGAGACTCAAGAACAAAACTATTTCTTAATGAGACCTACACGATCTTTCCAGTATTAACGCTCTGCAATGAGCTCAGACAGCATCTCCCCAGGGTGCTGGTGTGGGGTTTCAGATGTGTCCGCAGTCAGCAAAAGCATCAGCTTCCTGCTGAAACCCCCGGCAAGGCCCTCTCTGCTCGCAGCGGGAGCCGGTGGCCGTGGCAGATCCAGTCCGTGCTCAGCCACACAACCGAAGCCAAGAGGGTACAGCAGACCCGGGAAGTTCAGCACGGGGTTGAGTCTTTTGATTTGCATTTGGGTGTGCTGCTAAATTTTACTGATAGTGCCTGAGCCAAACAGCAATCCTGTTCACTCACCGCTGGTGGAAAAGCGTCTCCAGTGCCAACTGGGGCTGCAACTTCACATTAATTACAAGGTGCTGTGATTGCATATTTACATTTGCTGATGATGCCGATGTCTTTCAGAAGAAGGTATAGAGATTTTTACATGACTTTCAGCTGGAGCACGATGTCACTAACACTCCCCCTCCCAGGCTGGTGGAGCAATTCTGATTGCTTGCAACGCTTTATTAATAGACTTGCTAACACCAAGGAAAGCTTTACGAACACTTGGGATACGGGGAAGTGCCAGTGACTGCACCTTGTGCTGCTTCTGCTAATAATATGTAGAAATTATAAATAATGTATTTTTATTTTCTATCTGAGACAACTCAGGGCCACCAACAGACCCTCTCCCTCGGCCTTTCAAAGCATCAGGCAGCAGTCCTGACACCTCTGATGCATGCGCCGGAGCAGGGACAGTGTGCTTCTTGCTTACCAGTTTGGCAGGAATCAAACCCAGTGCCTTGAGGGAGGAGGGGGTGGAAAAGGGGTGCACGGCCTTTGGCTGGTTTGCAGGCAGCGGCAAAAACTGCAAGTGTGCACCAGAACGGCCGTGGCAGCAGAGATCCAAGGGGCTTTCACGCCGCGAGTGGAAACAATTGCCCTTGTCCCTGAGGTGCTAACTGACCTTGTGTGCATTGCTCTGCAAGGGGTTATGAGACTCAGCCTCAACCACGTATCTCATTATATCTCAGGACATCATGGCAGCTTGAGGTACTCCCTTTCGCGCCTGCAGTGGATGAGGAACATGGTATCTGGTTAGTATCCCTTCTTCATGGGGAGGAGGATGATTTTCCATGAAGGGACAATCAGGCATTAAGATGTCTTCTGATCGTTTGTCATGAATGGGGCAGTATCAAGCTCTTTATAAGAGGCAAGACTTAGCTTCCTTGGCTTGGAGAGCATCTTCTTCAGGCCCTCCACACATCTTGAGCTCTGATCCTACAATACTTGTAGCCCCCAGTGCATCCCTGGTTCCAGTAAATCCAGCCACTGTTAGGGACAATACAGTGAGACAGGCTTTATCAGCTCCTGACAGATCAACCAACTTCAGAAATAGCTCTCGCCTGATAAGGATCAGGGATAACTGATGCAGGACCTCCTGCTGGTATGTATCTGAATGTCTCTGTGAGTTATAAGATGTAGCCTCCTGTTTGTCTTTATTGAAAATTTCAAAGACTTATGGAGGTTCTAGCATTGATCAGGGCTAATTAGCTAGATGCAGTCACGGGTGTGAGGCAAGTACTGGGTTCTTTGATACTCGTTTATCGTTTTGGACCAAAGAAGTGGTGGCTACTCTACGCTGCTTGGACATCCATATGCAAACAGAGGTCTGTAGCTTGACAGAAATGTTCTCCATACCTGTCAAGGACAGCCCAGGAGCATTGGGCAGGTAACTTAGGCAGCTCTAGACTAACACCTACCAAACAGACTTAGCTTGCTGCTGAGCAAGGCCTTCGTGTTGCAAATAACTTTGGGTTAAGGCCTGCTGTGCAATGACTTTTCATGGAAATCACTAGAGGGTATTTTCTCCATTCTCCCACAACAGTACAGAGTGTACTTTTTACTTCATTTTGCCACAGTAATGGCATTAACTTCTGGGAAAGCAGACAACATGAGCTCCAGGTCTGGCTTTCTTATTGACTAGCTCCTTGGAGAGAAGACAACTCACTTTAGCCGTATCCATGAAAGCTGCTGTGTCCAATAATTGAGGCCATCTGAAGCGGTTTGAATACCCTGTTCTCATGCACTACATCATCTAGCAGGGCGTAGAAGATTAAGCCATGTGTCTGTTCATGTATTCAAGTCACTTAGCTGTGTGCAATTTGGTTCAGCCTGTGCTTTTCTTTATCAAGTCTCCTAACGCAGACAGCAGTGTTGGTATGGGTGCTTCCCAACAGGCTGCCAAAATGAACCCTCCGAAACAAGCAGCAGCAGTTCAAGCTATGTTGTTGGGGTCCTTGGACTGTGCACGGCTGACCCATGGGCCAAGGCTGTGTGTTTTGTGTACATTGACGTTCCCCCAAGGTTTCAAAGCTAATGCTAGTAATCAGCCTTGTGGTCTTGCAGTCAAAGGGACTTTTGCCAAAGGAGCACCTTGGGAGATTGAGCAGTTACACCCTGCTCCCACATTCGGGTGTCCTGGGGTTAGCTGGGTGACCAGAGAACATCCAAGCGAGAGCCGATGTCAGCATTGTGCCCTGCCTCTCCACAGGCCAAAACTGATAGGAACAAGTTCTGGATGAACACAGAACAAACAGAAGCGTTGGGTAAGAGCTGATGGAAGGATGCAAAGAGAGGGGCAAAAATACAGAGGCATATTACTGGGCAAGTTGCCTCATTTTCTGCTTCTTATATGCACGTATGTGAAGTAAACATTCAAACTCATCCCTGGATTTACGCTGAGGGAAGGGATGTCCTTTCTTCATGGCTGATGAATCGGACACCTTTCTTCACAAGTAGGCAATGGGTCCAACACATCCACTTTAACCATGTTGGGCTGAGTTACCAGGCCTTTAATTTCCTTTTTTTAACAAAGCCTCCTGCCTTTAAGAAAAAAAAAATTCTCTGGCAAATGATCCTTTCAAGGTAGATGGAGGCAATGACACGGAATTGCATTGCCTGTTCAGATCAAATGGCAGCCTGCTGAAGGACAAGGGGGGGGGGGGGAAAGTATTAAATCCC
>Ga0065711_1012157_pt1 | contig 12975 bp, 8 predicted proteins | sample Hoacrofraction12_FD_59098 | JGI IMG/M metagenome (GOLD analysis project Ga0065711, IMG submission 59098) | Hoatzin crop microbial communities from Cojedes, Venezuela - Epithelial fraction 12 v2 (version 2) | ecosystem: Host-associated > Birds > Digestive system > Esophagus > Crop | place... | reverse complement strand
GGGGTTGGACTAGATGACCCACAGAGGTCCCTTCCAACCCCGACCATTCTGTGATTCTGTGATTGCCTCTCGTCCTATTGCTAGTTACCTGAGAGAAGAGACCAACACCTGCCTCACTACAATCTCCTTTCAGGGAGTTGTAGAAAGCAGTAAGGTCTCTCCTCAGCCTCCTCTGCTCCAGACTGAACAGCCCCAGCTCCCTCAGCCACTCCTCATCAGACTTGTTCTCCAGACCCCTCACCAGCCTCGCTGCCCGTCTCTGGACATGCTCCAGCACCTCAATGCCCTTCTTGTAGTGAGGGGCCCAAAAGATTGTCCTCAAATAAATGCACATGACTCCTGGTGATTTAAGTAGCAAATACATATGTGCATATCTGGACAAAGGACTTAGAACATACAAGTTTCTTGACCTTACTAATTAATACTTATGTGTATGTGCATGTATATATGTGCATATATATGTGTATGTATATTAAGAATCTATATACATACATATATTGCTTCTTTGCTTGAAAGTCCCCAGTGTCAACGTGTTCCCCTCACATTTAAAAGCAGTCTCTGGTTTGAAAAATACTGAAACCATTGAGCTAGAAGGGCTTCTATGGGGGGCTGTCAGGTCTCGCTGTCAGTCAGAGTGCTGGGGCTTCTGCTGCTTTCTCTGTAGGGCAAAACCAGTCTTTGCTCTTACAGGACTAATACTGAGCCCTGTGAGAGCGCAGAGCCGAGAATTTTACCTCCTAATAAATTTTGCAGCGGTTCCACTAGAATAAATTAATTCACCTGTGGGAAATCGGTGGTGGTTGGATCAGGTTTGTGCTTAAGTTTGAGGCCTTAATGGAGGCCCCAATACCCTCATTCAGGTAGGTGAAAACAGAATTGGTCTTTATGGATAGTTTTCTGGGGAATAAGTTAGAACCAGCATAGTTGCTTTTAATCTATTTTTCTTTGTTTTCAAAAACAAGCCAGATCTCTACTGCTTAGCCAACAGTCAAATACACCACCTTTCTCCTTCATAGCTGAAATCAGTTTTGCAAAGTAGCTGCATAATTAGGTCACATTGTCCTTGTTCAGTCCCCAGAGATTTAGTTTGTACTCCGCTTTAGGTTAAAAGTTAATTCATTTTGGTGGCGGATTGATTGTCAGGCAAAATAATAGTAGGGCAATTCCCTGAATGTGATGAATTCCATGTGCAGCTTATTATTCCAGCTAATGCAGAAGGAACAGAATTACAGCGTCGTGGAACGTGCGCAGTTTGTCGTGTAGTTTCAGTCAGTAACTTTATGATGATTGGATTGAATTGAGTGTGACCGTGTAGCTTATCTGTGGCTCTTACATTTAATGTAATGTTTTGGCTTATTCTTTATCTAGTATTATACTTGTTACCACAAGGAAATCCAAATATTTTAGTCTTGAATGTGCCATGACTTTTCTTATCATTCAGATAACCTCCTAAACCTCATGTTTCTCGTATAGGTATAAAAAAGAGCTGGTAGTAAAAATGGCTATGACTCTGTATTTTGAAATGGTATCTGATGGTTTTACATAATGTGTGTCTCTCTTAACAGGAGCAACCTCAAAAGAGTAAAACACCTGTAATTAACAATAACAATTCTCCAGGTTAGTACTTTTTCTGGGGCAGAGGGAAAAGCATTGCACCTTAGGAATCACCAGAGGGTACAGGCTGGTCTCGTACTGTGCATCGGGCCAGAGGGCCTCCCCCCACCTTTTTTCTTCTTTCTTATGAAATGGCTTCTCGGAGGGTGAAGTCCAGCTGCCTTGGCAATTTCCTCACCATCATCCCTATACTGGTGGTAGTTTCTGTGTTACGACGGAGACAAATCATCGAGCTACCAGTCATGCTCCAGCTGTTGCTGTCAGCGCTGCTGGGAGAACACCCAGATGAATAAGTTTTCTTTATTAAATAAGTTAAATTATTAATTTTTATATCTCCACGGATCACATCTTTTTCAGTCAGATTTTGTCCTGTGAGATTGCCAATTCCAAATTCTGTCTTGAAATCAGCTAAGATCTCTAAACCTGACGAACATCTATTTCATTGTAGAAATAGATTTGATTTTTTTAAGATGTGCCTTGAAACCACCTAAAATACTCTTTGTACCTTTTGAAAAATACCCCTTTGTACCTAGCCATTGAATACCTGTATTAGACTCATCACGCATTTTAGAATTAATCATCTTGCACTCTGAGTTTAGTTTATCGCTGTTATTTTTTTCAATTCTTGCAGTAAGCAGCCATCTAGTATCAAAACAACTTTGAATTCAGTATACAGATTACTAGTTGTGAATTTATCTTCAAAGCAATGCATATATATAGAGAGAGATCATTTGAGTGTGTGTGTACTTCCTGTTGAGAGTAGAAGTCCTGAAGCTCTGATACCGAGAGCTGTGTTCCAGGTCTTCCAATGAGCTGAGCGGCGCTGGCTGAGCAGCCGCTTAGCTGCAGTGCTTTGGGTTCCCAGGCTGACGAGCAGGGGTGAGCGTTGCTGGCTAGCGCAGCGCCTGAGTCTTTGAACATGAGTTGTACAATGTTGTGAGCCTTTCTGATAAACAGGTGTCCTGTGGCATAGTTCTTGTCATGCACTTTAATGAAATTGGTACTAAAACAGTATTAATTATATTATCAAAACACCCCTTCCCAGTCATTCCAACTTTCCTATGCTTTTTCCTTGTTGTTTTGTAGCTTTTTCTTAGCCACAGACACTAGATTCTACAGATCTGGCTCTCCAGTAACTTGCTGTCACCTCCTCGTGATGACTGGGTGTTTCTGCAGTTTGGTTTCTGTCCCGGTACAGTGGGGTTGGCAGAGATGAGCTGTTGCAGAGGGACGCTAACTTGCTAATGACTGAAATAACTGCCCGAGAAGGAGGTTCATACCGGTGTGAAGTCTTTCACAAATGGGCGAACTGAGATAAACAGAGGTCTGAGTTACATGCACGTGATAGAGTGCTCCACATAGTTTGACTTTCACAGCTTGCTTTCACTTTTCTGTATCTTAACTGTAGAATATAACCAGTTGTTTAAGCTGAACATCAACCGAAATCACAGAGGTTTCCGACGAGCAATTCGATCCAAAGGAATTAAATTTGAAGTATTTCATAAAGGGTAAGTCCCCAGTTTGCTCCCCCCTCATTGCTTCTCTGGTAACAGTTGTAAAGAGTGCTGGAGCTGAAATTCATGCAGCACAACCTTTAAGCTAGCAATAAAGAGTTGTCTCGTTCTCCTCTCTGAGAACTCCTTTGGAAATGTGCCTGAGCTCTGTATCTTCCCCTGCGGGGGTGAAAAAAAGGCAGAAGTTCAGTGAAGTTGGTTCATAAGTGGCAGATCAGGTGAGGATTAGTGCGTTAAGAGGAATTAATGAGACTGAGAAGGTAACAATTCAGCTTCAGATTGTTTTGATTCTTATCCAGCCTGGTTTTAGTCATCAGGACGAGGAGATTTAAATGTTGTATGGGATGACTTTGCAGAATAATGAAGTACAAGTGGCAGCAAAACATTCACAGCAGTAAAACAGATGACAGATGATGGCAGAACTAATGTTATGGTTTTGTACTTATCTTCGTTCTGAGGATCTTACAATATTTACCGAACGCTGCTGCAAACTGTTAGACCGTCTTGAGACAGACTCCCCTCATCTCTGAGATCAAGATGGTGAGATGGGTGTTAACAATTGGTAACGTTTGGGGAAGTCGTCCTATGTCTAGGCTCAGTACTGATGTATTCAAAAGCGGAGTGGCCTATATTCACTAATCCCCGAGCTGGTTGTGATCCGTGACTTGGGTGGGATGTTAGATAACCTGGTTTTGTCTCAGTGGCTCTTTGTGCTACTCTTTGTTTCTGTTACTGGGACACGCAGAAATGATCCATAGGTTCTCCAAGACAGTTTTCGAGTTGTAGATGTTTTAATTTGTCAGCTGAAGTCCCATGATTTTTACTCCAGATATTCTGTTTGCATCTCTGTTGAAGCAAAAGCTGATTTTCTTACTCCTCTGTCAATCCTGACTGCTCCACTGCTGCGTTGTTCAAGATGTCATCATTAGAGATCCTGCCTTTTTTTGCATAGATCTGTTAGGCATTTACATTTGTTTAAAACGTTTTTCTGTATCTTTTGCATGCCATTGCGCGTATGGGGCAGATCCTCTTCTCTTACCAGCTGGAACTGCGCTTGTTTGTAAGGTCTGAGCTCAGGCTTAAGTTCACCTGCTGGGAAACACTCTCCAGTGATTCATGAGGTGTTTGCCAGCTCCAGATTGTCCCTTGAAGCCTTCTCGAAGATGAGCAAAACAGTCTGTGCGTGTTGTCAGATTTTTGTTCTTAGCACAGGACTCTGACAAAGTTACATATGTGCTTGTTTCGGGAGGGCAGTGGAGGGGTGGCAGTTGCCCTGGGCAGACAGCAACAGGGAAGGAGAAGAAGAAGAAATGCCCACTGATCGCCTTCCCCTGGCCATCTCCTCAGGAGAAACGAGAGGATTAAGTGATCCAGGCTCTTTTCTAAAGAGTGTCTGCTCCTTGACTGTCTTCAAGACTATAAATGAATAATACTTCCAGGAATGCTTGTAGATATAGTCGTTTTGGGGTCTCTGATAGCTCTTTGACTATCCCCCAAGAATTATTTTCTCTTGGTGAGCAAAGGAGACTTGTTTTGGGTCATACATATTAAACTTCACTTTAAAAAACACTTCCAAGTAAAAACACAGCAGTGTATTTTTCCAGAGGAAAAGTCTTTCCTGAAACGTCTCCTAAAAGCTTCTGAAGATAAAAGGAGATTTCCCCAGAGCTGTTTCTGAAGCAGTGGCCTACAGCAACTTCACATTCTTCACGGCAAACCCCCTAGAACTGATCAGGGATGAACCAGAATTTATTGTTTCTTGAATTATAAAATGGAAAAATGCTTTTATAAAATTCAGCCAGAAAAATTGCTGATTCTCTTTTTAAGTTTATGAACAAAGGGTCCAACATCCTGCAGTACAGTTATTTAATCCTGCTTCATTTTGCTTGTGAAGTAAAGGAAGTATTCTAGCATGCAAGCTAGTAGATTCTGAACTTCCCTAAAAGATTCTGTGAGCCTACTGTAGTCTCAACGATGGAGAATACAGTCTGATCTTTGGAAAGCTTTCTGTCAACAAAATCATGGGCCTTGTGTTTGGAGGCTGCACTATCAGCCTTTGAGGTACTTGTGGCTTTGTCTTTCTTTACCACAGCAACGTGTGTTGAGTTGGACAAACTGACAAGTAAGCAGCAATCGGAACACCTCAGCTGGAGGCTTTGAAGTCCAGCAGGGTTTTGGAAGAGATGTGCGTTCTAACAGTGGCTGGCTGCACGTTCCAGTGCACTCGGAGGTCTTGCACTCTTTATGCCACCTAGAAGTGTCCAAGCTCCCTCCCGTGAGCTGGCCATAGCCTGGGCTGACGGTCCCACGCCGTTGTCCTCCTGATCTGTAGAGATTCAGCTGCTGCTGTATGAGCCGTAGCGTTCCTGACGCTGTTTCTGAACACGCAAGCCAGGAAGCGAGGTTAAAGTCTGGATGACAGGTTTCTTACACTGCGGCTGTTAGGAGCTATGTGGAGAATACAGGAATGAAGCGGTCATTGGGCGGTGGGTGTGAGGAAACAACCTTGCTTCTTTTCCAGTCAGAGGTTTTGGACAGTCGGGTTCACACATGTTCCCTTGGAAGCTGTAGGCACTGATGGCAGCGTCAGGTCTGTGTGTTAATGCACTGTTACTGTGGCCACAGATGATGGGATCGTGAGGCTCTGTATTGTCATCTCCAGAGTTTTCAGTGCACACGTTGGGTCTCGCTCTATAGTCTCTTCATATCTCTTAGTGATAACAGGAAGAAAGGTGAATGTTTTGGGGTTGCTTTTTGTTTGCTTGTTTTCTTGCTTGCTTTTTTCCTAAATGGAATGGCATAAAAAAGGAAACTTCTGAATTCTTGGCAGATTCCCTCTCTCAAACATGACCATTGTGGCTGGCTGGCTTTCCTGCCTCTCGAATCTCTGGATTTCTCTTGCTTATCAAACCTTTTGGAGACTGATTCAGGCAAATGTTTGGATGCAGGCAAAGAAATCAAGTGCTTTGAGCTGAATGCTTCTGTGGAATGTAGTGTGTCTTAGTAGCCTTAGCTGTTGCCTTTTGGAGGAGTTTGGGTGAGCATTGTACCACCTGTCTCTGGTAAGGCAAAGATGGATCTCTTGCTGATAAAACCCTTAAACAGAAGTGACTGTAGCAGAGAGAAGTTAATTATTTTCCTTGCAGGATAAAAATGCTTTGTGTTTAACTTCAGCAGCCTAGAAATTCTAAGATGACAGTTCTGGACTGTTAAAAACTACCAATGTGAAGGTGAATCACAACAATGCCTGAAATGAAATCTTCTTGCTTGTTGAAACTGAGTGTTTTGATTTATCAGAATGAAGCAGAATGATTCCGGTGACTTTTTCCTAATAAGTGGTTTTCCAAAACCAGCATGTGCCTGTGCAATGTTTGTTTTGATGAGAGGTGCAGCTTCCTTGGGAAGTTTTTCAGCCCGTGCTATTAAACCGCCTGTTGCAGAAGATTGCCGCCCGTCCTGGCTGCTGGGCCGTTCCTCCCTGCACCCCTGAGCAGGGGCGAAAGCTGCTGCTGTTCCAAGCGCTGCTTTAGCTGATCGTTTTTCTTCACTATTCCCCTCATCTTTAATTTGGTTGTAAGAGAATAATTAAAAAATGAGTACTTCTGTATCTTGTCCTTCTCATCTAGTTCACCTTGCAGCCTGGTTTGTAAGGTTCTAGTAGCATGTCCTGACTCGCCCTCCGGCCGCGGTGATGGGGCAAATAGCGCTGACCTCTTAGCTTGCTTTCTCTTCGATGTTCTGAAAAACCTGAGCCATTCAATTAAGGAAGATTTCTTTGGAACAGGTCCTTTTTCAGGAGTGACAAGCAGGTGGGGACAGCACACTTGAAACTGGAAAAGCTGGAATCGGAATGTGAAGTTAGAGAGATCATTGAGGTACGTTTGGTGGGTGAGGTGCGTTCTCCTCGTAAGTGGTATGTGAACACAAAGGGAAAATACTGCGTAAATGTGTCTGTATGCAGGTGACAGTTTTGTGTTGGATGAGATCGATAAACAACAGGCTGTTGTGTTATCATCTCTTGAAGCTTCTCTTAGCTGTGACCCTTCTGGTACTGGTAACTTCTTGGGGACTCTCTTCTGCAGATTTTCTGTCAGGCCCAGAAATTCAGGTGATTCCCAAAATGATTTGCGTTGGTAGCTGGCAGATCGGAGAGTTAAGTGAAGACTGCTGAGTGGATAGAGAGCTGCCAGAAGATCCAGTAGGAGATCACTAAGTAGAACCTTAAAAAAAAAAATAGCCCCTCGGGCTGTGTCACGGCCACACTTTGGACACCGCTGCCCTCAGCGTCCCCTGAGCTGCCCGTGGAGTCCATTTGCACTTCGGGGCCTTGGTGTGTGGCAGGCAGAGCTGGTGCAGCCATTGCCGGGGGGGACCAGCTCTGCAGAGTTACGAATCCGGGGAAGCGCGTGGCTGCGACGCCTGCCACACTGCAGTTGCCTGCAGGTGATGCGTCCCACCTTAGAGTCACGGTGCAGTGCAGGCAGTGGTTGCCTGCGGCACTGTAGCTGGACATCATCATTCTTATGCATGCTAACTGCTCTTCTTTTTGCGGTTCTTTCAGATTTTTGATGGCAGAAAGCCCACTGGAGGGAAACTAGAGGTAAAAGTGAGGCTCAGGGAGCCCCTCAGCGGTCAAGATCTTCAGACAATTACAGAAAATTGGCTGGTCCTTGAACATTAGTTCTATCCGAGGTATGAATGCTGCGCCTGAGGACGGTCTGGCCAGAACTTGACAGGGCTACAGACAAACCCTGCTTGAATAATGTCTTTTGCTGACATTGACCTAATTACGTAGCTCTGGCTTTGGTACCATTCATCTTCATATTCATGGTGGCAAGCTGACATGATTTCAGAAATGAGGTTACAGAATCTCTGATTAGTTTGTGTGTCAAAGATGCTACTTCACAATCACTCGAAATACAGTGAGAGCTTGTAGCATCACCCTTTATTTAGAATAATATTTAGAAAATAAGATTGACAAGTCCTTTCTAGGAGGGAGGGTGCTTTCTGTCCATCCTTGTTGTTACCAAAAAAACCTTTCAGCATTAGGAAGGACCCTTCTGTCCCTACCAGAACCTAGAGAAGAGCATTCGTTTGTCCCACAAAATTCTGCTTGGCTTCATCCAAAAGGGAAACTATTGGAAGTAGGCTTTCTTCTGGATACTTGTGACTTCTAGGCAGGGAGAAACTGTACAGCTGAATACAGGCTACCTGAAGAAATGTGCCTGGTGCGCACTGCGCTCCTGTCAAGTACAGAAGAGGAGCTGTGTGCTGCCCAAGTGGCTCTATAGTAACAGGATGAAACGGAGGTAGGCTTCCTCTTCTTGCCAGCCTCTATGGAAAATGCTTGCTTTTGGAGCTGGTATTCCTTTCTCACACTTTCTAGGTATCAAAAATTCTCCCTTCTTAAAAAAAAAAAAAAAAAAAAGGAAATAAATACCAAAAAGTCTACGTTTTTTTTTTAAAGGTGATTTTCTAATGTTGTTATTGAAAGATAAAAAGTATTTACCAGAAGTCCAGCTGCCTGTGGAATCTCTAATTCAGCCTCCTTTTATGTATGTTTTATAATCACTTTTAATTACATGTTGACGTACTCTTATTTCTCCCAGACTTAGAACACAAATTAGAGACACACGGCAGAATTGCTTTTTCATGGGCTACTGTGCGTATTGCTTTGTCTGCAGAGCAACCCAAATACCTTAGTGCATTTTTGTAGACAGTATTTTTTAGACAACCTGTCTTTCTAAAAGCACGTGTCTGATGTTTGAAATTCAACGAGTCGGACACCATCAGTTCGATATCCTGAAGCTTAGGTGCTCACTGCACCCACGGCTTACATTTACGGAGCGACGGAGAGGAGGCGACTCGCTTGGTGTGGTCGGTTCTCCCTGCGGTGCACGTGCGCACTGCTGCAGTTTCAGGGCGTCGTTGGCAGGGGCACGACCGTGCTCATCCCTCGGAGCCAGCGTTTATGGTATGGTGATAGCACGTGGAGCCCTCCTCGTGGAGCATGGCCTCGCTGTACGAGCAGGGAACCTTGTCTCAGGGCAAACAGCTGATGTATAAATACAGCTCCTAATAAGCAGTCCTCCTTCCTGCGCTTGAGCTCCTGAAGCCTCAGTGCTCCCTCTTCCTTAGCACATGGTTTGGCTTTGCTGTTCTAAATGGCAGTTAAGCTTCACCGTGACATTACCTGTCGCCACACCTTCGCCTCCACATCGTGTTAGGTTTTACAGACTGAGAGGTCTTGGTTCAGTCCATGAGTCCAAATCCACAGCACCAAGGGGACTGTTCGCCTCGTGACTTCCTCCAGACAGCCAGGGAGGTCGGCCGGCTGCCCCTGAGCTCCACAGCCAGGCTGAGGGACGCGTTGATGGCAGCGTCTGCAGTGATAGCTTGGCCTCGTGCCGTGACCGGACACCTAAGCAGTTTCAGTCACTAGAGCTCAGTAATTTTGCTCCACTGATTTTTCTAGCTGACCATCCAGAAAATTCATGTCAGCATTTTACATGTATGTGACCTTGAATTGTGAACATCTGTTAAGTACTGCAACAAGTAATTATGTTGGGTTTTACTTGTTTGCTTTTTTCCCCAGATCCATGGGAATGCTAAAAGATGCGGGATGAACGTACGTAGAAAGATGCTGCTAGCTGCAAGCACCAAAGATGTTAAATGAATGCACTACTGACCCTAATGTCTATTTTGATAACAGCCATAGTGCTTATTAATAACTTCAAGGCAAATGTAAGGCTCTGGAAATTTGCTGCTGCAGGGGATTGTTACTGGTCTGCACAAAACAGACAGAATTGCCTTAATGTGGGACTACTAACGTAGCACCAGGACGAATGTTACATTAACTATGCATCGTGATGCGTGGAAAGTTGAGCCCCTTAAAAATTCCCTGAGGCCGTGCAGAAACTCCTCAGTGAGGTCACAGGCACCACCTTCATCAGAATTCATTTGTTTACGTGTCCGAGCAGCCAGCGTTGTGCAGTGAACAGTCTGCTACTGCTTTTTCTGCTCTCTCTTAGCAAGGCCTGCGTGTGGGGGGGGGTTGTTTCCTAGAGGAGAGAGAACTCAGGCAGCAGTCTGGCGGCGGCACGTCCCGCCTCTGCGCCCACCGCTGCAGCGTGAAGTTCGACGGGATGTTGCCTTGCGGGCGAGCAGAGCGTGAGGCTTCTCAGCTCTACCTTTTCCTTCTGGCTGCCAGTCGTTGCCGTGCTTGCTGCGCTGCTGCTTCAGTGCAGCCTGGGTACTGTGCCTTCATCCTTTTTCTCTTTTTTGTTTTTGTTTTTTTTTTTAATTTAAAAAACGAGAAAAAAGTACGCTAGACTCTGCTGCTTCCCAAATGTTCCTTGTATTTTTACAAAAATAGGTTTTTACAGTTCTTCAGGTGACGGGGAAAATAGCCACTCTTTATCGTGTGGAAAACTGGATTATGACTATTTTCAGGAATGCTTTTGATCAGCAGCATACAAAAAATGGTACCAAAAGCATTTGTGTTTTTAAATCTCTGTGAGGTAACCGAAATGGACTGGTCTCAAAGGAGAGGCCGGGCCTGCGCCGGGGGTCGGCGCGCTCCTGCGCCAGCTGTTTGGGTGGGGCGAGGCTGTAGGCGGAAGGGAGTCCGGACAAGTAAGGCAGCGCTGCCTCTGTCTTCCTGAGCGGATGAAGACAATACAGTGTTTAGTTTTTAATTTCAATAAATTTAATATACAAAACTACATGTTGAAAATAAAAATATAATATGCAGTTTTTTGCAGTGTTAACTAACTGAATTTTAAAAGTACAATTTTTTTTTTTCTAAAACAAGTACTCATTTCTTAACAACATGGTAATTAAGGTCATTTAAAAGGCTATGGTTGAAGCAGACATGTCAGTCACCAGTTGATAGTGTTTTGCACAAACGTAATCCAAACCTAAAAGACTTCTGGGGCAAAGGAAGAGAAGATAAAGATTTTTTTCACCTCTTTGACTGCATTATTAAGCAAATCAGTGCGACTCAGGGGACTGGAAAGCCGCTGCTGTGGCAAAGCTGGAGTGCAGGCTCTAGAAGGAAGACGACTGCTCGGTTTACAGAACGCTCTTCCAGCTGCTGCCTCTTGCCTGCACCGCGCAGTGCTGGGCCGTGTCCCAGGACGGGCAGAGCAGTGGGGACTCCAACAGTTGCCGTAGACAGAGGGGAAGGCTGGTGGCGGTGTGACAGCTGGCAGTTTGTCCATTGTGACACACAAAGCCGCCGGCCTTTCCCCACCTGCCAGAGGTGACGTTTGGCTCTGATGTGGCACTTGCCCTGGTGAGCACAGCAGTGGGCTATCTCTGCTGGCCAGCATTTATTCCTGGGGTCGGAGCCCCATCCTCTGGCCTGCCTTGGCCGAGCTGGGTGGCAACAACTGTAATTTGCAATACTGGAGTTGTCAGACTTTGCTTTTTTTTTTGTAAAAAGCAGTAGCCATTTATTCACAAACGCGTCTGTACAGATGCTGTGCTGTCGGTGCACAGAACACTTCGCTCCCTGTACAGTTACTTTTCCTTTGCCCAGCTGATGCCGTATGTTTGGTTAACAAATACAGCATCAGTCTCACCGTAGCCTTGCACTGCCTTTGCATGTGAAAGGACGCCTGCGTTACTCCTTATGGCAAAATCAAATTATCCCCACCGCATCCACCAGACCTGACTGTGAGCTGGGACGACGTAACATCTGAGATGCCGTGTTCACTGTGCATCAGCCCCTCTCTGCCCGAACCTTTGCCCCCTCCTTTCCTGGGAGGGGCTCAGACAGCTGCTTTGCATGGCTATGGCTGAACAAACCGAAGCCCTTCTCCAGCTTTCAGCTCTTCCCCCTGGGTAGCAGCTTTCCATGGAGACAGTAAGCATGTGGAACCACATTTCCTCTGGCTGAGTCTTAATTCCAGCTTCAGCGTTCCTCACTAAAGTCCTCTCAGGCATGACCAAGAGCACTGGGCAAGTGCAAGTGTTCAGGGCTGACCAGAAAGCCTTTTTCAGCAGAACGTGCAAAAACAGCCACTCTGTAACTTTTATCACAGGTAAGCTTTTACGTGGTGCTGCTAATATGAAGTGCAAGCTGTCTTGTAGTACGTGACACTGGCGTTACACTACAGCACACAGCAAGGAGGAGACTTGGAGCTGCCCTGGGCGTTACCGTTCTTTCAAAAGCAGGACCTACTGGGGAAGAGGAATGAGACCTGCACTTCAGGGCTGTTTCCTCTGGTTCACACGGCCTTGTAATCAGAGTACAGAACAGCAGCATCGCTCTAGGAGATTACAGAAATCTGCCAAGGTGACGGGTTTTTATAGTAAATAGAGGAGAAAAGGAATCTAGCCTATTACACACACAAAACTGCAGTTCACTAACACCGCGGTCGGAGAGATGCCTGCCCTTCTGCTCGTCTGGACGCCTACACAAACGTAGTTATGGCTAGGGAACCTTTACGGGTCTCTCAAGAGCTACTCCAAACGTATTTCAACCAATAATCTGGTCAAAATAATGTAAACGTTGCTTTTTAATGTCTACAGAATAACCACAAACAGCATTATGATGAGGTCAGAATGGAGGTCTTGATTGTTCTTTCTTACATTTCCATCTACAAACAGTACAAGATTGGAGTTTCACTTTTTATTTACGCCCCAGTGATCTTTGCACCCGTTTGAGCATTTAGAGTACACGACTGTAAGTCTTTAAACATGAGCATTTTTCTAAACAGTAACAGAAGTGTATTAGCTGCAAGGATAGCATAGCCATGTTGTAGTATAGAAGCTGCCCTGATCCTGTTTGTTGACAATGCATAGAAGATTTAGAATTATGGAACAACTGTCCCTCCCTCCT
>Ga0065711_1046289_pt1 | contig 12976 bp, 2 predicted proteins | sample Hoacrofraction12_FD_59098 | JGI IMG/M metagenome (GOLD analysis project Ga0065711, IMG submission 59098) | Hoatzin crop microbial communities from Cojedes, Venezuela - Epithelial fraction 12 v2 (version 2) | ecosystem: Host-associated > Birds > Digestive system > Esophagus > Crop | place... | reverse complement strand
GGACCTTGTCCAGGCGGGTCTTGAATATCTCCAGAGAAGGAGACTCCACAACCTCCCTGGGCAGCCTGTTCAAGTGCTCCGTCACCCTCAGAGGGAAGAAGTTCTTCCTCATGTTCAGATGGAACTTTTCTTTAGGATAAAAGTGATATTTATAAGAAAAAAAAAAGTCATTTTGATTATATAATATACAAAATTGTATGTTCACAAGAGCATACATGTAAACACAGATTTATTTAAAATTTTAGAGTAAGCATGCTGGAAATAATGAGGACAATTATTTACAATAAAGATGATGTTTCAGTTTTTAATTATTTACAATAAAGATGATGTTTCAGGTTTTAATATGCTTTGGAAGAACATTGTTTCATTTATTGAATGCTTCAAGATATCTTTATTTTGATATCCTAAGTGTTCTTTATAGTACACTGACAGTAACTATGAACAAGGTACGTAGAGTTCATAATGCAATTACACCAAAGTTATGCTTTCTTTTATGTGTAATTACAATTTAATTTATAGAACAAAATGCTTAATTACATGATAGAGATTAATTACAACATGCATTAAATGCAATAGGTCTGGTTTCTGAACAATAATGTGTGAAATTAGAAAAGGAAGAAGATATCCATTCTATTAATAATAAAACGGAATGAATAAGTAAGACTTGCTCTTTCTTAAATTTGTTTTGTTTTATTGCTAGAGTGTGTTTTGACTTCATCTTGTATGGAGAAGTTTTCTGTTTCTGCTTGAAAATCCAATTTTTTATGATATGCTTCAAAATATCACTAAAGGAGAATATAATTACTTTCTCTTTACTGTAGCAAAGGTGAAAAATCACATCCATCTGACTTATCCCTTTAGATCTGATTTGAATTTTGGACTTCAGAATTAACTACATTCAGTATTGGAGAAATCTCATAATTCTGTTTTCTTCCTCAGCAGGTCAGTAGAGGGTAGTGTTTTTTCCCTCAGAAGACATAAAAGTTTAAACCCTAATGGTTTTGTTAATAACAGAAGAGTAATATTTCTACTAAGCACTTTTTGATGCACATTTTAATGTCTATACACATATTCTAGCAAAACCATAAAACCATATCAAATAATATTAAAATACACCACATGTGGAATCCGATGATTCTTAAACATTTTTTAGAACAGCCCTGTGTCTTGCACCTTTTTTTAGCAATGTGTATACTGAAACTATAAAATAGTTACCACTCTTCAGATGTTATCTAGACAGCTATGTAAAGAATTAATGCACAACTGGTCAGGGCTAGATTTCTGTGAGCGCTGGTAGGTATAAAAACAGTAATAGATTGTATTGTCAAAGCAGTTTGTAGTTTGTATTTTTTCTTGTCAGATAACTACATAAAATGTACTGATACTGTCTATATATTTCTGTAGTAAGGGCTTTTTAGCATGCGTATGCTGTACTTCTTTATACTATACAGGTACAACAATTTTTGTACAGCCCCCTTTACATTGTCAATAATACATGGAGTTTCTTCATATGAAGATGGTTAGAAAATCAGAAAAAAAAGTCTAGAAGAGACCTCTATGATCCATCTAGGCTAGTTCCTCACCCCTGCAGAAAGATCAACTGTATCTAACCATTCCTGACAGTGTTTGGCACCAATAGATATTCCACAATGCCCCACAGCAATTTTTCCAATGTTTAAGTATCCATATCAAATTAAAAAATATTCCTTAATGTCTGTTCTAAATCTCTTCCTTTGCAATTTATTCCTCCTATTTCTTATGTTGTTCTCAATGGACGTTTTATTTGATTTCTTCTTTGCAATTACCTTTTCTTTACTTACAAAGAAAAAACAGCCAAAACCAACTGCTCTATCCTTCCTTCTTAAAGTTTTATCTGCTTTAGAATAAACAATTCAAATAATCAATCTTTCTACGATTCTCCACATGCTTGCTTGCTTGTTTGTTTCTGCTGTCGTGGTTTTCTGATCCTTTTTAGCTGAGCATGTCGTAATACTCCAGGCTGAGCCCTTACACTGGAAGCAAAGGTTTAGTTCCCACCTAGCAAACAGTGTTAGTGTTTGCACGCAGCAGTGTAAGGTCTGTCTGCTTCCACATGTATGACAGCAATTAGCTCTGGCTTTTGAACTTTCTAGTTCTTTATGAAGAACTACTGGACCTTCATACACATTTACTTTACTAGAGGAATGACCACACTGCGACAGGACAAAGGTCCATTTAACCTAGTAACTCCAACAGTGGCCATAAACAGAAGACTAGGGATGAGTAAAATTGAGGCAAAGGTGCATGCTGCTTCCCACTCCTATTATTCTCACTCCCAACCTCATTATTTTCAGACTGTGTTAGTTACTTGCCATTTCCTGAAACCTCTCTTTTTTCATTTGAATGAAAAAAGATATTAAATATTAAAGATATTACAGAGCAATCTGTTGTTGCCTTTCCTGTCTGCTGAATTGCAGACTACCATATTCTTTGTTCCTTCTCTTAATGTTTATATACATATGGAATTACATCTTTTTTTTTAACTTTATTTATATTTTTATTACTTGCTATTGCTTGACAGTTTTTTCTGATTTTATGCCACATTCTTACTGATTCTGCCCATGTGCATATATTTATACTTCTAATGTATTATGACCATTTCCACATTCTGCACACTTTTTTTTTTTTTTGACATCAGTGAGGAAAAGCTCATGGACCAGCAAGTTGTTTTTTACTTCACATCCTATTATTTCCCTGCATAAGAATAATTTCGGTTTTGTGGATTTGCTTTAGTTCTTTGGACCTTCAAACTTTCTTCCAATAAGACCTGGACCCTGGATTTATTGAAGGATGCCATAGTCAAGTTCAGTGTCATTACTTTGTTGCTCTTTCCCTTATTTTCCACAGTAATCATGAACTTAACCAATTCCTGGTCACCTTACTCAAGCTGCCTTCTGCCCTAACACTCCCCACAAATTCCCCTCTGTGATTACAAAATCTAGAAGCACTTTCCCTCTGACTGCTTGCTTCACAACAGAATTCAGGAAGTTGCTGTAAAGATTTCACAGGTTTGAAAGGATTTAATTTCTGTAACACAGGTTTCTCATCAGATGTTCCCTGTTGCTACTAAGTCCCTTACTTTTAACATCCTTATTAACCAGTCACAGAAAGCCCTCATTAAGCTTCCTGGTAGGTATCTCTAATACAAGTCTATCATGACTAAATGTTTGCTTATATCTATTTTATTATTGATGGAGTCTCAACAGATATATTTTCCTGTGCACTTTATAAACCTGAGAACATCTACATGCATCTTTCACTTCCACTCTTTTCTCTCTACCGTCTCTACTGAAAAAAAAATAATCTGATCAATACTACTGCCATGAGAATTATCACAAGTCTCTGTCACGCCAATCAAATCTCAAGTTAAGCTTGTAACATTACCATATTAAGACTCTCGGCTTCTGTTTATTCTCTATATTTACAGCAGATGCACACACATATGCACATGTGCACACACAGACAGCTTCTTCCAAAACTGCTGCTGCCTTGTCCCGTGTGTGTGTCCACTGGCTGAAATTTCCTTGAAATGATAAGAATTTTTGAACTTTCTGGATTAGGTCAAAAGAGGGAAAACGATTTGAATCAAAAGTAACAAGCTATAGAAAATTATGACACTGCAGGTGTTCCATTTGAAATATGCCTGGCTCCTGAGGATTCAATGAATTTATAATGCTTGCTTCAGGTACCTCTTATAGCACAAAATAATAAGGGAGGAAAGGAAGTGTGGTCTTACATACCAGTGAAAATTTAAAGATTAATAAAAAAAGCCCTACATGGATTCAATGATGGTTTGTATGAAGAATAGAAAGCGTAAGAGATGAACAAGGATGCTCTGCACACTACTGGAACAGAAATGACTTAGAAACAATATAGGTTTAACTCCTGTGCCTACGTTAAGTTTGTGAAATAAATCTACAAAAGGCAAAAATAAAAATTACTGCACATACAATTCTTAGTCTCTGGATAATACAACTTTAATAAGGAAGCTAAATTAAATTTAAAAGAGAAAGAAAAATATACAGGTCACCACGAGAGTTTCATTTCATGCTTGTTACTGATATAGGTTATAATTTCAGTAATTATAGAGTCATAGAATCATAGAATGCTTTGGGTTGGAAAAGACCTTTAGAGGTCATCTAGCCCAACCTCCCTGCAGTGAGCAATCAAAGCACCTGTCACTGTACTCTGTCAGAACCATCACGATTTTATATGAAAATGCATATATTTACTTACTGGCAATGGAACATAGAAAAAAAAAAAAGAAAAAAGGTGGGAAGAACTTTCGGTTTAGGTATCCCAGGTGTGCTGCAGTCCTGCCTCCGCCAGCTCAGTCAGCTGTGGCTCCAGACCAGCAGCAATGCTTGCTGAGTACAGCAGTACCCACTTGATGCTGACTCCTGCTGCGGTGAAGTAATTTCATTCTGTTCAGTATTGCTCATCTAAACTTGAGGATTAATGACTCAATGGACTATCATCCAACAGAAAGGAGTGACAGATTTTGCGCATGCTGGGCAAACACTGTGCCCAGGGTCATGAAGTACAGGGAGCCACGAGTGCCCTTACACTCGTCAGACCTCCGTTCAATCTCTTAGAGAAATTCATGGATCTGGCGAGGACCAAATAAGAAAGGAAGGACAACTGACTTCCCCTTAAGAGAAAGAAATTTTTGGGATGCCAGAAATGATGAGCTTTGAGGTGCCACAGAGGAGATACAAGAGAGGAAATCTGCAAACCTCCATTCAGGGGACAGAAATGAGGATTTCTATGGACATGTTTCTACTTCCTCAAAGTGAAGATCTTCATAGAAAACTAAAGTGTTAAACAGATTGATCTGTATTATAATTTTAAGTCTACTTTATATGATTTTTAATTTGGCTACATTAACTCAATTTAAAGAAAGACTAATGCACAGTTAAGAAGTATTCTACTTATTATGAATGACATAATTTGGGAGATAATTATTTGCCTGGGCTGTTTGAAAGCAACCTGTCAAAACAGTTTTATGATAGTAGTACTTTTCATTAAATATGTCTGTTTCCTATGAATAACTTTCACATTTAAATAAAGGTAGCTTTGATTTGTTTTGGTGTGGTTTTGTGTTTGTTTTTTATTCGTGGGGAGAAAAAAAAAGGAAAGGATAAGGTTCATCCAAAATATAATTTTCATTATTCACTGAATAAATGACTTTCTGACAAGTATGCATGTTCATGGACAATGCAAGATGATTCCCTTGTGATGTAACTATAAACAAGGTTTATGGGTAACTGCAGTACCTTCTGTCGATGTTTTGAGCATCATGCAATGTATGCTGCTATTATCTGTAATACAAACATCCAGTGAATTCAAATGAATACAATACATCCAGTGAATTCAAGTCAATTGAAAGTGGATTTTATCAGGCTATTGGAAATTCACGTGTTGCAACAGATCTGTTATAAATGTAGGTGATGACATGAAAAACTACACAGGTTAAAGTCACAAGCACTAAAGCACGCTGCTTCAGTTGCAAAATACAGAGACACCTAAACTAAAGGGGAAAAAAAATGCCCTGAACTTTGAGGAACAAAATTAGTAGAAGTGCCTGAAAGTTCAGGGCAACAAATCATCAGCAATATGACAGGGTGGCCCAGGTAGGAAAAGGGCTAATGGTTTTACACTAAAATAGGGCAGATTCAGACTAGGTATAAGGAAGGAATTTTTTACAGTGAAGATGGTGGAACACCGGCACAGGTTACCCAGAGAGGTTGTAGATGCCCCATCACTGGAAACTTTGAAGGCCAGGTTGGACGAGGCTCTGAGCAACTTGGTCTACTTGAAGATGTCCCTGGTCATTGCATGGGGTTTGGACTAGATGACCTTTAATGGTCCCTTCCAACCCAAATAATTCTCTGATTCTCTGATTCTCTGATTCTATATTCTCAGAGAAATTCTCCAAATACTTGCATTTGTGAAAACAGATATTTAGAAGACTTTCAGTAATGTCACAGTTGCACAGTTCTAGTAGTTATATATCTTATTAGTTAATTGAAATTACCACTAGCAAGTTTGAAAACTTGTTTTATGTTACATTTAAATCATTCACCAAGTATTTGATAACTCTATACTTCTTTTACAAAATAAGACAGTTATTTAACCGTTACTTCTTACACTGATGAAAGAGTTTTAGAAACATGTATCAAAACACCTTGTAAGATACATTTTCCATTCATCCAATGTCCTAGAGAATTACAGTATGCACAGAGATGAAGAGAGACACTGTGTACCTGCGTACTTATATTGTGAACAATCATTTACTTTATGGCCCCTAACCCAAATGGCATATCTTCTAAACAGTGTCCTAACATAAAATGCTGTAGCACCAAAGGCTAATATGAAATTATTTTTATAATTTTATAACTTGAACAAATAGAATTAAATGTCAGCCCCTATAATATCATTTATGATATTTTTTCTTTTGGTACAGAAACAGTAAGTCCATTTTATTTCTTCTTTACTTTGAAAAAGGGGTAAAAAAACTATATCTGAAGAAGGGTAACTTTGCAGACAAATACCGTTTTAAGTAAAAACGTAACATGAAAAAATTTGTGTAGATTATGTGAAGAACACATATCACAGTTGTTGTACTTTGCAAGGCCTGTGAACTTGCCAAGTTTTCTCTAAACTTGTCTTGGCCTGGCTAAAGCTTTGGTTTAGTTGACCAAGCTGCAACAAGTGAAGGAGGAATTTTTAATTAATTTGTTTTACTTTTGCTTATCAATAATGAAATATGTGATACAACCATATTTTCATGATTGCTAACAAAAAATAGTTGCACTTTGTAGAATTAAATATTTATGACTCTAACATAACAGTGTAGTACAGAGAGGTACAGACACTGTATGGTAGCAGAGGCCTCAAAAGGGAGGATAGAGGATGCAATGCAGAGCAATGCTGGTGTGAGGTGACAAGAAAAGGGACATAGGATGACACCGGAGACCCCAGGGCTGTAAGCAGTTGATCTGTACTCATGTAAATAAATGCAAACCTGAGAAATGGGCAAAATCAGTTTTAGGTGTAACAAAGATGGCAAAGAACAAGTATCCAGCATAGTGAGACACTCCTTATTTAAAAATCTGGGTGTAACCTGCAGTTGAAACAAAGGGCAAGGTCTAAAAACATGGTACCAAATATAGAAATAAAATTAGTCTCAAGTGAACCTTATGGCTGGAGAAACAGAATATCTGCATCACACTGCTCCTGGGCCAGACACAGATGTCTCGCTGTAATGCCCTGCTCAGACTGAGAACAGCAGCCATAGGACCCAGAGGTGCCAGGGAAGGCTGACCACAACAGCAGAGAATGGGGTTAACAGTAGGAGCTGCTGAATAACCATTTCCACTGTGTCACTATTGAGACCTTTTCTGCAACAACATTCTGTATTGCATTTTTCTTTCTCTCTTCTTCTACAACCATAAGACCCGGACTAATAATTTTTTTTTTGTTAGATTGTTCAAATTTCAGTCATGTTAACAATAAGCTATTGATTTTACATATAATATGTGTTTCCTTTTGCCTTCCAGATTTTGAGTGCCACAGCCACACTAGATTTTGGTAGATGAAAGGCTGTAGCGGGATATTCATAAGGTGCTTAGAGTAATGTGATTACGACATCCCAGGGCGTCCTGGTTAAAAAGTCCTGTAAACTTTAGCAACAGGTGCATTGTTTATGATAACTTAGATTTAAGAATTTCCAGTAGTTACTCAGCTGGGTGGTATTTCAGAACAGTGTGAACACAAACCATCCACACTGATTTAACCAATACTTTCTTGGTGGTATTGTACAATATGTTTAAAAAAATTTCTGCTGTCATAAAATAATAATAATTTAAAAAGAAATAATGTAATACTACCACAAAGGAACAGACATTCAGATTCTTCGTTGTATGATATTTTATAGAGGCTTTTGTAACACAGTTGTGCATCACATAGGTACACTGACTGTGGAGGCAGGAAAGATCTGTCCCAGAGATGTCTCATTCTTTTTAGGCAAACGCTAAATTCTGAATATAGTTGGACAGTGTAACTGCATTCATATGACTAATTTTCCATATGTGTACATATTCACTTGTTTTATCTAGTATCTAATCTTGTCTAGTGTCTTTAAGCTTTTTGTCTCACTGTTATTTTCAACTTAATTTCCCTTGCATATCAACTTTCTCCCTACAGGCAATATTCTTGTCTATATATCAGTATATTGGATCATCACATTAGCCTTTACACACATTACCTGTCCTACTTCAACCTTGAAAACTAGAAGACAATGCTTGTCTTAAATACAAAATTTTGAGTTCTTTTGGAGTTCTTTCTTCTTTTGTGTCTTTACACACATCACCTGGCCTACTTTAACCTTGAAAATTAGAAGACAATGCTTGTCTTGGATCCAAAATTTGGAGTTCTTTTGGAAAGAGTTCAGGAAAACATATAGTACTGTAAATTATGGGGCCATCCAGCTTAAGAATGGAAAAGCTAGGGGAAAGGTGCATCCTTTATTAAGGAATTGAAAATAGAATGGAAATGTTAATAACACTTACAGAGGGAGAATAATTTACAGAACCAAAATTGATAAATACATATATAAGCAGAGATTTCTTAATATAGAGGACAGTCTAGGCAAACAAGACATAAGTGAAAACATTAATTAATGAGCTATATGCCCTTAGTGAACACTTTCTGCAAAACAACTGAAAACTTCACGCTGTCAATTAATTCTAGTTTACATTGATGAGAAAGTTAAGTGTTAAATGCTCATTCACTACTGCATATGAAAGAGAACCTAAAAAGCATTTAATAGTTCTAATGACACACAATTTGGGAGTTTGTTTTTATTACTACTTTCAGTTAATTACTTACAGCAATTACAGTGTATTTCTGTATGGACATCCTTAACTACTTTCATTTTAGTTCTAATTTTTTCCCTATCACAAAGAAAGGCATTCTTTTTGAATTTAGATATACTGTATTTAGCTAGATTTTTCAAAAGTAGTAGAAGTAGCACCACCTAAAAAGTAAGAGGAATATGTACTCTAATCATAGTAATTATGTATCTAGAAATAGCTTTAAGAAGTAATGGATGCACCTAGATGGAGTTCATTGTCAAGTGACACATTTTTTCAGTAGCCTGCCATGAGCACCAATCCATTGCATTCTCTCTTCAGTTTTCACAAGCTTTATATTTAAATGGATTTCCCAGTGAGATTCATATCTATCTGAGTGCTATTCATACTGTTATTCACTGTAAATATCTCCAGCAGCCCTATTAACTTTAATGCACTAACTCTTCTTCTATTTATTGCAACTTAATGAATGCATAATAATTTTATTTTAGGGCACCATTAGCAGGATAGATTTTCCAAGCTCCTGTAGCTCAGCAGATGTACCAGCATAAATTACAACAAAGCTATGTGATTTTTTTATGATGGTCATAAGATGAAAGTATTAGAAAACCATTTTTCTCTTCTCCTGTAGACTCGGCATTCAGAAAGGCTACAGGTTTAGTAAAAGCCTCATGTCTATGTGGTGTAATCGGCATATGTTCTACAAGGAACCAGGATTTAAGCAGAAATGAGGATGTAAAACCAGGCCCTACAGCCTTCTTTCAGGTAGGGCAAAACGAAAAGAATCCAGAGGATATACCATCACACACCACAGAGCTGCTCATGTCTAACAATTGGGACTATTCATTTACATTCTATTCATAACAAGAGTTCTTTCCCTTTCCTATTATTTGGAACAACACTCAGTAAAAATGAATCATATCTTTGAGGGCTTGTTGAGGGCCTACATGAGCAAATGAAAGATATTTGTGTCATTCACTTCACATCTGTAAAGATAAAGCAATGAAACAGAGATGGCTGAGTGGATTTCAGGGAAATTTTGATGTATAAAATTGAATCTCTCCCACACTTGAAAGCAATGCTTGAACCACTGGAGAGCAGTCTAAGTAGCTGTAATACGCACTTGGGTAATTAATGGAAATTCTACATATAAAATGTTAGTATGACAAACAAATCAGCTTGCTTTGATCTAAATTTAGACTATTAAAAATGCTAACCCAGCTGCAAGATCCAGATTATAAATCCTACAAACATCAAACTAAGCTCAAATAAATAGAGATACCCAAGACAGAACATCGCTTCCTAGTGCAAAATATATGGTGAGCACTGGACGACTACTTACAGCTTAACAAATTGTAATATATTGGGAAGTATAGACATAAAATAGTATTAGTCTCACATATTCATCAAAGAAAAAAAAGCTATCTGGAGCTGAAGCTCAATTACACCCAAGAAAGGTCTCTGGAGTTGCATACTGACCAGCTGAAGAATTAAAATATCCTTACAGAACAGAGTGAAAAATGCAACATTTTTCACAACAAAGTTGAATTCTGTCAGTAAAGTGACCTATCATCTTTAACCTCTCAGAGTGTTTTGGCTCTTTCACTGACCTGTTCAAAATACATTGCAAGATAGAGCCAAATCCAAAGTCTTTAAGTTTTCACATTTTTCAGTGCTTCCTTTTTGCCTATGTAGTTAATAAGAAATTTTTCTTAGAATTCCTTGTTATAGCTCAATGTATCCACACAACATTTGTGATCCAGAATGCTTGCCTTAGGCATGGTTCTTCAACCATGTTATTTTACGCCTGTGGAAAACTTTGCAATGCCTGAAATAAACTCAATTATTTAAAGATTTTGATAGCTATCATATCAAAATATCCTGAAAATATTCTTTTGTACCCTTCTTTTCTAAACTGCTGCTGTGGGACTGAAATATGCAAACTTCTCTGGAAATCCTGGGACACCTCCTCTTGATGTGCTACAGGTGACAGAGCAGACAGCCTGCCTGTCATTGAACAGATGTTTCTTTTGCATTACTGTTTCTTACAATAAACTATGATTCATGCAGCTGCAAGGAGTCTCACTTTTAATTCAGATTATTATATTTTGTCATCGGATGAATGTGTACATTTAACATATTCTTACACTCTTCTCCAAAAATATCCTTCATCGGGAAAGCAAAATTTAGCTTCTTTCCTGTTAGCTTCATGGAGCTTTTCTGGATCGGGAATTCCTCACCTCCATGGGACCACAAACAACACTACATGTATTTCTCTAGAAATCACAGGGACAAACACAAGGATGTATCATACCTTCAATTCTCAAACAGACATCAGAAATCCTGTGGAAATCACCACCTTCAGTCATGACTATAAGATCACATGCGTGAGCAGTTACATTTAATCTCTTTGACTTGCATTTCACATTGAACACAGCATGCTAGCAGCTGGAAACTCTTGCATGTGACACATATAAGTGACACAAGCATATTCCATGTTACATTTAGCGAGATATGCCAAGCTGCATGAAGTAAATTTCCAAGAACCATCTTTCAGGGCACATCGCTTTGCACTGCATGTCATCAGCTCTTCTTTGTACAGCATACAATGATGGTAATGGCATCATCACAGGTGTGCTAAATCAGGGGTAAGGCATCTTGGGAAAGATTTTTAAACATTTTCTCAAGGGAACAGTACCTTCGAAACATACCAAACAAGGGTTAAACTGTATTCTACTTTGTAATAAATGTAAGCATTGCAATATTTATACTTCTTTATAATTTGCTGGCCAAGGACTTTGCCTTGGTTTAATTTCTCTAGCTCTTTCTGTGTTTATATATATATATGCAAGTGCACTCTCATGTACATCTGCACATTGTGTAGAATGTGTGGAACCTCAGCAATTGCACTATCGAATCAACTTCTTTCTGGTAACTAAGGAAAGATTAGAGAAACCTTTCATTCAGTTTGATTATTTACTTAATTCCACTGGATTTGAAAACATAATAGGATAATTTTTCAATTTAATTCAGTATGTTTTATGCATAAGTAATAAACATTACATCAAATTATTCTTGTTTAGACCTTAAAAATATTATTTTGGGTGAGCTAACAACATGAAGATTTGTTGGTTTTGAATACATCTTCTTCAAGGAATTCCTCTCTTTAAATAAATTGTAATTTTTTTTTAAACAGGAATTTCTAGAGTTACATGAGAACGTGTTGTATTACTGCCTTTCCATATTATGCATTACGCAGATGTTTTGCTGTGTATATTACTACTGCTGTATCTACCCAAGGAACAGTTACACACATGTTAAACCGTCAGTCCTGAATTCACACCCCGTAATTAAGGTTATGTTAAAAAGTTCATTCCAGCTTTAGAATTTCTTAAGCTTTCCTGGTTTTACTGTTAGTGTATAGGTTGATATGCAACCTTAACAAGACATTCATGTACTTTGGATCTGGAAGGATCACTAGCACAACTAGTGCTCAGTCTCTGCTGAACCCGTAGCAATGGCCTTGAGCATTCACAGACGGTCCAGAACTCAGAATGGTAAGCTGGAGCAAGAAAGGAAAGGAAGGGTGTTCCTCAGCCAGCACTGCTCAGTAAGACCAGTGAAATTTCATACAAACATGCGATGGCCAAGATCTTGTTCGGAAGAGTAAAACTGAGTGTGGGAAAGGGCTAAGGGAGAAGACATCTGCAACTGTAGTTCACATGAATACAATATTTTTGCATCACAGAAAACACCATTTATAAAGGTGATCAAATAATAATAGTTAAAAAACAAAAGCAAAAAAACAGAAAGAGATCAACAGACTAAACTCTTTTCCTCTCAGTTCTTTTGTCGTCTTTTTTTTATTCAACAAATGCTGAACAGATAAGTTGTTGTATAATCAGTTATGCTTTATTAAGCAGGAATGATCAGTATGAATAATAAGACGACAGAATGTTCAGGGTTGGAAGGGACCTCTGTGGGTCATCTAGTCCAACCCTCCTGCCGAAGCAGGGTCGCCTACAGCAGGCTGTACAGGACCTTGTCCAGGCGGGTCTTGA
>Ga0065711_1046288_pt1 | contig 12977 bp, 5 predicted proteins | sample Hoacrofraction12_FD_59098 | JGI IMG/M metagenome (GOLD analysis project Ga0065711, IMG submission 59098) | Hoatzin crop microbial communities from Cojedes, Venezuela - Epithelial fraction 12 v2 (version 2) | ecosystem: Host-associated > Birds > Digestive system > Esophagus > Crop | place... | reverse complement strand
TGGACGGGGTCCTGTGCAGCCTGCTGTAGGTGACCCTGCTTCGGCAGGGGGGTTGGACTAGATGACCCACAGAGGTCCCTTCCAACCCCTACTATTCTGTGATTCTGTGATTCTGTGATTCTGTGAAACCTGCAGCAGTAACAAAAATGCTTCTTTTTCTCCTGTTGAAACTTGCTAATATGCTTTTCCAGCTCTTTTCTACCAGCACGAAAAGTAGTTTTAGCAAATAAATAGAGAAGTCTTGCTGCACTTTCCACGTAACCTCGGACGGGGCAGCAGACTGAGTGGGTGACCCCGTCCTCGGGTCCCCAGGCGCGCGGTACGCCTCTGCGCTGTATTTCCCGCAGCAGCAGCTTATCAAATCCGGGTGACTGCGTCTCGACGCGCAGAGGCGTCTGAGGAAGGTTGGCCAATGCCGAGCAGAATGCCATCAGGAAGCAAACGCTATGTTTCATTTACGGGGTTACACTCCAAATGTTCGAGTAGTTTTTTTTAATCAACAAATCCTAAGCAATGCAAATGGAAAACACGTAACTCACAGTGTGCTTTATTATTTTTTCACAATATTAACTAGACAGACATGGAAAGTTTAATGGCAGCATGTTCTTATAACATTTTAAAGACAAAGAACAACGTAATCATATTAAATGATGATAAACTGACAAACTACATTACCGTACATACATCATCCAAAGGTACTGGATAAACGCTATCTGCTTATGTACACTTATGCTGGTGATAATTAAAATTCAAATATTCAGAAGAAAAAGAAAAAAAAATATGCTATTTAAATTATAAAAATATACAGTTTTTGTGTTGAATTCTTAATGCTCTATAACTTCTTGAAAAAGATTTCATTGTGTGATGAAGCTGCATTAACTTAGTATAGAAGCGTGATTTAAACCAAATACAGATTAAATTAGCTCTTTTGTTTTCCTTGTATTTAGCCTTGTTTGAAAGAGAGATAGGAACGAAAAACAAAGCCAGGCTTTTGCAACGAGAAAGAATTTTTCTACTCATAAATCAAAAGATGTTTAGTTTTTCATATAGTACTGAGCCATAAACTCAAAATACAAATGAATCACTTTGCTAGCTTGTTTAAAGATAGAGAGAGGGAAAAAAAGATAGGGTTCTAACACGCTACTTCACTCTGCTTTTAATCAATAGGACTTTGGGTTTGTGGAGCGCCGGAGCACAGCTAAGCACAGTGTCCTCAGGGTCAGAGCAGGCAGTCCTTACGTGTAGCTGGTTCCCACTGCCTCAGCTGGGGAGACTGGGTGCATGCAAGGACTGGGGGTACTGGGTCTGCGTCCTCTGAACTGCATCACCTTCGTGTTTCCTTTGCATGGCTGTTTTCAGAGAAACGTTCTTTTTTCGCACTCGTTCCTTATTAGTGCAACCCTGCTCAGGCAGGATGAACTTTCATAGTGACTGGATCCTCTTATAACAATTTACAAATAATTTTGTCATTGGAAATTTTTACTCATTGTAGTCATGCAGTGCACACGTTTGTAGCTCTTTTTAGTTAACAGTTATTTTCAGACCATCTTGAGTGAACTCCTGCGTCATATGAAACTCGAGATTTTCTTACATACCAATGCCGTTCTCCATCTCTTCCAGCCCCCTTCCTTATCTGTATATTCTGTTACCTAGACAGCCCCATGACTCCTTTGGTGGATCCAGTGCTTGTTTTAGCAAGAAACGTCCTCTGTGTCAGCTCTGATTTCAGAGTACTTAACTTGCAGAATGTTTTCCTTGTTTTTTCATCTGCTCCTAAGTTACTGATCTTAGGTGATCCTACAGATTTTTTTTTCAGAAGCAAAATATTTTCGTTATTTTCTTAATAAATGGAGTGAAAAAGAATTAACGACAAATAAATTGAATACAGCAAAATCAAGTATTTCTCACGAATTCCTACAGATTTCCTCCTTTGCAAAAGACCACTTTCAGAATTAACAAAGTTTTATAGTGAAGAACAATTGCAGGGTCTCCGTAATTTTTTATTCTGCCCTTATATCATCCTTTTTCAAAGGAAAGGATGAGAGATGAACAAATTCCAGGTAACAGTCATCTTTAACCAAGGAGATATTCCAGTGATCTCTTTGTTTCCCTCCACTTCTTGACCACTTCCTTTGTGGTCCTCTGATCTTCCACACCTAACCAACCTCAGAAGTGTCCCTCTTTTTATATTTTTCACTTTTACAACTTGGATACGCTGGGAGTGGCCAGCAGCGTGTGTACATAGTGACAGAGAACAGATTTTCACTGAAGCATTGTCTTGGAGCATGGAAATCTGTAAGGCATTTTGCGGGGGAAAAAAAAAAATCTTATGTGAAAGTGTAATGAAAAGTAGAATAGGCAGGAATTATTGCAAAAGAAATGCAGGAGTGAGAGGAGAGGATTTTATTAAAGAAGTTCAAGCTTTTATATACATTCAATGTTTCTAATATGTTTGTTAATAAATGTATTATCAACTATCATTATACCTAATGCAGCCACAATACTGTACTATTCTGCAGTCAGGATGGGAAAACTCCATTAGCTCTTTAATAAAATAAAATCATCAACAGTCATCACGACTCTTCTTTTTGCCTGGTATTAACTAATACACTGGGAAGTCCAGTGAGTAGACACAACAGAACACAACATCCTCAGTATTTATTTAAACGTGTATCATGTGTCTTCTTCATATTATTTCTAAAGCAGCTTTAAAAACTTTTGCCATTGGAAGGTATTAAAAAATAAAACCCATTCAAATTATCCTGGTAGTATAGCAGCACTGGAATTGATAGTTACTCTTTTACTACTTTTGACAATGTAAACCTTTAATAAAATAAACAATATTGAAACAATTTGAGGTCTAATAGTTCACGAACTTTAATGGGCGTATGGGCACAAATTGAAACGAAGACTCGATTGTGAAATGAAACATTAGCTCGATACCAGCCAATTTCAGTTGTGAAATTGGCTGCAGACAAATTCGGCTTGGAAGCTGAAAATAAACAAAGCCCACACTCAATCCACAGTATTCGGTTGCTCCCATTTTGAATATTTTTCATACGAACCCTACATGAGCGTGCCCACTTCTGTCAGCAGCACTCTGAAAACGTTGCAGGTGCTTTTTGTTTGACGGTGCGACTTTTCATTTAATCAAGCACAGTTCACATTTTCGCGTTCTTAGAAACATTTCCTTTCCATGTTTCTACAAAACTAGAAGTAAATTCAAATTTGAAATGTAAGCTCGCTCCATCTTTGCTCATACAAAGTGTAGGTGCCGTGACTACATAGCAGTAAAAATGCTGAGATGTACAACTCTTCAAACAAACAAACAAACAAAAAAGCAGCTTTGAAGACACAACATCAACTACAGCCTTAACATTGAACATATTACATTCCCAAGTTAATGGAGATATTTTGCATATAATGCCACAAAGTTGTTAGACTGAAATCTTGAGGTTGAATCTACAGTTTATTCACTGTATTTTTTTCATCCTTAGAGCACTTGTGTATTGTACGGTACATTTTATCCAGAGCTTTGCAACCTTTTCCTTTTATGTCTGGACATCCATTTACCTACAAATCCCAGATTTCGAAAGTTTCATAGAAAAAAATAGGAGCGCTTGATTTACTGAAACATTTGAAGCTGGCCGTTTCCATGGCTTGGAGCAGCCCGTGGGACACGCTTCAGACTCTTCGGCTTCGCTGGGGCTCCCGGCCCCCTCCGAGCGCACGGAAAGCCCCGCTTGAAAATGCGTTGACACATCTGGTTTCAGAACACAGGTCTGTTTATAAAACTGTACACTGAGTACTCTGCATTAAATTTACTTGAGTTGCATTTTGTAACCATGAGCAGATGACTTCACCTCCCCTCTTCCTCCACCCTATTTTTGCTTGAAATGACAGTAGGCACCTGCGCGATCGAAGTGTCAAAGAGTCTCTGTCCAGAGAGAGGATTCGGAGTTTCTTCATCATCTTTTCTTCTGTCGACAGTCTTAGGAAATTATTACCATGAAATAATTTTGAGGGCAAGGGGCAGGAGGATAAAGCTCACTTTCTTTTCCTGTTATGAAAATGAACTTGATTTTGGTGTCCAGTTTGATAAACAAGGATAGTCAGAGCTAATCTGTAACTCAGCTGAGGTCTGCTTCTTGCCAAATAAAATTAAGATCTTTTTCAACTTTCAGGGATTTAGAGACCGCATCTAATTGGTTTCAAACCCCCGGAGGAACTCAGTAAGTAAACAGGATTAGTCGCAGATATGAGCCCACTGAAGTGGGACACAGGTCAGGTCTTCAGACTCCAGCTCTGCTCTGTCGAAGCAGGCACTTAAGGTCTCCTGATGTTTCTGTGTCAGTAGCCGCAGAAAGGTTTCACTGCTGAGAAAAAAATCATTGGAACGGCAATTTCCTGCAAGCCCCAAAGATTTAACTTCACACTTCTGTTAAAAAAAAAAAAGTATTTGAGTTGACATGTGTTAGGGTATTGTGATTATGGCGTGATGGCACAACTGGTAACTTGAAAACGCACGTGTACAAAGCATTGGCATTCCTATTTCCGACTGTTCTCCTGCAGGGATAGCCAGGTGTCCTTCAAGAAGCTGCCGTTTTGACTCCCCAGAGGTACCACGTTGAATCGTTTACTCCGCCAGTTCTTGCCAGCAGGACAGGGTGAGAACTTTGTTCACACTGACCTTGTCCTTCAGATCCCTCCCAGCCATCTGGAAAACGCAAGGAAAATCAACGCAATTACGCAGCCTTCAGCAGCTCAAGTAACTGCCCTCCTAAGTGTAAGCAGGTAGGTCTTTGTCAGTATATTTGCTCTTCAGAGGTAAAATAATCCAGCCAGCTGCATTAATTAAAAAAAAGATCCTAAAATACTTTGGGGCTCATTAAAGTTAAGAATAACAACATGACGTGATGACAGATACAACTTGCAGAGTTTCTGAAAATAGCAGGTTAAAATGTAAATATCTTTTAATAAATAATTTTCCTGCAATGTAAAAATAAATGATATTTCCTTTGGCAGTAATAGCTGATTTAATCTTTAGCTGGGAAGTTGTTTTGCTCATAAAATATCATTGTGCTACAGAAAAAAAAATATTATTTTGCTGTTTTGAAAGACTTCTGTAATCCATGATAAACTGGGTGACTCTACTTATGTCCAAGATAAGCGCCAAGAGTGATGCAAGCTCCCACCAGAACCAGACTCAGGATAGTCTTCAGAGAGATCCAGGAGAAATCAAACAAAGGCCTCATACTGTTGCCATATAACTCCACGAAGGCATCCTAGAAAGGGAAATAAAAGAATATCAGCATCACAGTAACTTTTTCAGAGAGGGAGGGCAGCTTCTTCACACTCAATGGTCATCCAGTAATCACTGGCACAAAAAACCCCACACAAAGCTATTAAAACAGTGATTTGGGAGCTATGTTTCTGTGCAGTGCTTAGCACAAAGTTCTCCTTCCTACTTCTTTACAGAATCATAGAATCATTAAGGTTGGAAAAGACCTCTAAGATCATCAGATCCAACCGTCAACCCAACACCACCATGCCTGCTAAACCATGTCCTGAAGTGCAACATCTACAACTTTTTTGAGCCCCTCCAGGGATGGTGACTCCACCACCTCCCTGAGCAGCCTGGTCCAATGCCTGACCACTCTTTCAGTAAATAAATTTTTCTTCATATCCAATCTAAACCTCCCCTGATGCAACTTAAGGCCATTGCCTCTCATCCTATCGGTAGCTACCGATAGGATACCACCTGTCAGGTGGTTGTAAAGTGCAATAAGGTCTCCCCTCAGCCTCCTCTTCTCTAGAGTAAACAACCGCAGTTGCCTCAGCTGGTCCCTCATAAGACTTGTTCTCCAGATCCTTCACCAGCTTTGTTGCCCTTCTTTGAACATGCTCCAGCACCTCAACGTCCTCCTTGCAGTGAGAAGCCCACAACTGACCACAGCACTCGAGGTGTGGCCTCACCAGTGCCCAGTACAGGGGCACGATCACCTCCCTACTCCTGCTGGCCATGCTATTCCTGATACAAGCCAGGATGCTGTTGGCCTTCTTGGACACCTGGGCACACTGCTGGCTCGTGTTCAGTCAGCTGTCGACCAGCACTCCCAGGTCCCTTCCAACCACTCTTCCCCAAACCTGTAGCGTTGCATGGGGTTGTTGTGACCCAAGTGCAGGACTCGGCACTTGGCCTTACTGAACCTCATACAGTTGGCCTCGGCCCATTGATCCAGTCTGTCCAGATCCCTCTGCAGAGCCTTCCCACTCTCAAGCAGATCAACAGTCCCACCCAAGTTGGTGTCATCTGCAGATTCACTGAGGGAGCACTCAGTCCCCTCATCCAGATCATTGGTAAAGACACTAAAGAAGACTGGCCCTAAAACTGAGCCCTGGGGAACACAACTTGTGACCGCCCGCCAACCGGATTTAACTCCATTCACCACCACTCTCTGGGCTCTGCCATCCAGCCAGTTTTTTACCCAGCGAAGAGCACACCTGTCTAAACCATGAGCTGCCAGCTTCTCTAGGAGAACACTGTGGGAGACAGTATCAAAGGCTTTACTAAAGTCCAGGTAGATAACATCCACAAGATAAATGATAAATATTGCTGTAATTACTGATGGTCACGACTTCTGCTTTAGGCATGCCCAGTCTAACAGACAATATAGGAGCAGCATTTTTCAATATGAATACCACCATTTTGGCTCCTGAATGTTGTATATACAAACATACATAAAGGTAGTAAATGGACCTTCATTTTCCAAACCTTTCGTTTCCATTGGACATGGGGCACCTGTATTGCTGGTTGGCTTTGCTGAAAATAAGGCAGGATTTAGTCGGTTCGCTTGGGATGAGTTCAGAAGACTCCGTGTAGTAGCCACAGATGTTTCTTCCATGTGAACTAAAGCTGTTAGGGTTGTGTTACGCTTTTGATGGTCTTTCACAGCTGTCACCAAAAGGGGTGACGCCTTGGTCATGTGCTCCTACTAATCATGCCTTGGACAGGGCAGTGGTCTGGCTGTAGGGTCCGTTGGGCCAACCATCTGATCTGACAGAAGAGTAACCCAGCCCTGCCTAAAAAAGAGCTGTCTTTCCATGGGATTGGCTTGTCAGTCTGCCTGGCCCTCCAACCTACAGCCAAGACATTCAGCTCAAGGAAGAGGAGGGGAAACATACAGTGATGCCACATCTCATGGCTGCCCACAAGTCACCCGGTGTGAGGTGTGGGAGAAGTCCTCTCCCTCAGCCCAGCCCAAACCACCCTAGGTTCTTCCTTCAAGCTGCAGTCCTCCATGTTTGGAGAGCTGTTTTTGAAACTACTCCGGGAAAGTCTGGAGGTGCGTGCAAGCACCAAATGGAAAGGCTGTTCAAGTAGCAAGATAAAGTTTTTGTGACTCATAAACACAAAGGGATTTGACCGGGCTAGTGATCAGACTGGTGATACTCTGCACGTTACGCCTTTCTTTCAGGCTGCAATTCCCAACAAACTTGAAGCTTCAGAGCATTCCTGAGAGGCAGCTAAACCATAGTATATGGCATGAAAGCAGTAAATAGCGAAGCTGAATGACTAAAAACGTGACAAAACTGATAGCATCACTTAGGACAACCCTTTTCTTGTGCAACCAGTCCAGGTCTGCTCCCAAACTACTGAGATAAACCCAAGAAATAGCGATCTAACGTGGGGGTTTCTGTCTCTACCTTTATTACTCTAGACTTCCCATTTTTGGTAAAAGTTAACATTCTCTATTTATGCCACAGTGCCTTTAGCTGTTTTGTAATGTTACTATGCTAGGAGGTAACCTGCCATCTAAAAACGCATAGCTGTCACGGCTTACAGCAGGAATTAAGGAGAGAAACGTCTCCATTATTAATATAAACCTTCCAGCTGAGTTAATTTTCCACAAATTAGGTAGTTAAATTAGCGTCCACCACCAGCCATCTCTAGTTATTGTCAGAATGAAAGGGTTCGCGGTTTTACCACGAGAGGGCGTGTAAGGTTTTTCAATATTTTGCCATTTTTAATCCTGTTCACTAGACACTGAGTGAGATTCAAACAAATAATAGGCATTTACCTCCAAAATACGTCATGACATTAAGTAATCTTGGTGCATGTTGTAGGTGAGAGCGGGTGTCAGTAGGTAAGAGTCGGTAACAGAATCGCTATGGGCTTTGGCCAACAGATTGACCTGAAAATACATCTGCCTCCTGCTATTTCTCAATGCCTGTTCCTCCAGGCGATCATTTTCAAACCTGGGTTTCCACAGGTATATTCTTAAGTGAAAGCAGCTTAATCTTTGGGGGGGAGGGGAATGTTTTAATGCAAACTTTTCATTCTGCAGAAAATCTGCCAACTTTTGCGTAGCTGCCTGGTTTTTCAAACAGACGTTTGCAAGCTCTGGCCTTAATGTTCCGCTGTGCTGTTGACTCAGTTTGCTGCGCAGCTCTTTGGAAAGCTGCTTTTATTTCTCCTCAAGGCTATGAAGTAACACAATATCCTAAAATGTTACAGACTGGGCTAAACCCTGTTGTCGCCAGTGCAAACTCACTGACTTCCACGAGAGCACTGTCTGTATAGGGAGCTCAAGAACAGGCCTTATAAAAATACAAGAAGGGTAAAGTTCAACACTTGGTGGTATTATTATGGGTGGAAAAGAGAGGAAATGAAAAAAAAAAGCCCTATGGAAATGCAAGTCATGTGAAAACATTTTAACATTAGGATTTCCATGGTTTCTTTCAGTGGGGAAGGTCTCACTTCTGTATACTCATGACAGCCGATGCACACACAGTATCAGTATCAAAATGAGCGTGTATTTTGCACCTCCCTTCTATTCCAGTTTAGGAACGTTCCTCCCAGTTTGGGACAACGATTCGGTAGAGCTCCTGGTATTGGGTACGAAGACGGACGGAGGGTTACGGTAAAAGTTGAAGACAAGGCAAAAAGTATGGCATAACCTATGGCTCAAAAGAGGAATGTTAACAAAAAATGTGCAGCATGCAGAGCTTTCTCGTCCGAGATTATTGCAACAATAACATGAACCTAACCTCGTGGTGTCTGCACTATATATTACAAGTAGCTCTTTATGATCGTTCTCCCGCCCCTTCTCAAACATCCTGATTAGGCCTATTTCCGAAGCTTGTTTGAACAGCCTGTCACTATTTGTTTAAGTTTCAAACCTGTTTTAAATAAACACATGTCCATTTTATGTACTAAAACAAGGAGAGGGGGGGAGGGAAGCGTGACCCATTGCTGAAAACTGTTTTAGCACAAAGAGAGCCCTGACCAGAATCCCAACTGTTCCATAAGGTTTATCTCCTTCCGTAAACCCCTGTATTTGTCACTGGATTTTTGTCGCCTAAACCGGTCTGTTTAAAATAAGAGAATCTGTGCTAAAACAAACAAGATTAGGAAAATTGCTTGAAACACTTGATGTCCTCTGAAAAGCACTCTTTATAACGAAAGCAAGGGTCTCCTTGGCAAATAGACTGAGGCAAGTTCTGGCTCGGCCAGACTTTCTGGAACTCTTACACAACTGGAAAGAAAACGGTTGCTTTTAAGACCTACCTATTGAAAATTTAATGGAAAGTTATATCCTGGATGTAAAATTGTACCAGGGCAGCTAGAAAGTATATGGAAAAGAACCCTTCATTCAGCTCTGTAAGTTTTTAAAAAGCAATTTCTTCAGAGGCTTTTATTAAGTCAAATCAGTCCATCGCTGGTTTACTGTGCAGCTTTACATTGACCGGTTCTGTGAAGGAAGGGAGGCGGCAGCGGGGAAGGGAACGATGCTCTGCCCGAGCTCCTCTTGGCACCGAAGCACCCGAGATGCTGGTGCCTCTTGCCACCAAAGCACCCTCACCCACTGGGCTTGATGGGCAGGCCGGAAAGACGTCCCCGAGGGCACCCCTCGCTGCCCTCCTGCCCGATGAACCAGACGCAGGGAGGACACAGCGCGTCCCTGGCCGGAGCTGCTGGGATTTGCAGGGAGCCCAGGGCAAAAGCGGAGTTTGTCACCCTCGGAGGAGCTGAGTCAAGGCGGTCTCCCAGCAAAGCATCCAGATCTCGACCCCCACTCTTCCGCTGGCCCAAACTCGGCAGCTCCGACCCAAGACACAAATGTCACCTTCAGCTACGCGGGCTCTCTCGCGCATCGAGCCGAGGTTGTTCCGCACGCGGCTCCTCGGCCGCCGCGAAGCCCTCACCTCCCGCCGGCCGAGCCCGGCGAAGCACTGCGGAGCCGACGGCTCCCGGCTGGAAACCCGGAGGGCGAAGGCGGTTTCAGCCTGGCATTTCTGGCCGAGGGGGAGAGCAAACGCGAGGAAGTGAAGGCTTCCTTTTTCTACCTGAATCAAACAGCTGGCGAGGAAGTGACTTTATTTCCCTCGTTATCATCGGGTTGGCAGGATATCCTCTTGAGCCACACTGTGCTGAATGAAGAGCCGGCGAGACTTCCATTTTACCGAACGGGAATTGCCTTGCGGCTATTTTACGCTGCCCTCCCCGTGACTCCAAAACAAACAAACAAACACACACCGGCTCCCGGCTTTGGAAGGAACTTGCACAGGTCTGAACACGACGGCTTGGCCACCCGGTACGGGGCAGGAGAGGGAACGGCAGAAGCTCTGACGCCAAGGTTTAGCAGCTGAGTGACTTCTCCCTCACCCCTGCCTCCACACGAACGACACAAATTCTCATAAAAGCTTTCTCTCCCGAACGGGAACTCATTTCAGAAAAAGTTTGGGGAGGGAGCGGACAGAGCTGGTTAAACCGTCCCATGTTTTCTATGCGGTGAAACCTCATTAAAATGTCATCTTGAAGCTAACGAGAAAAGTTCCTGGAACAGAAAAAAACGGACAAATCTGTAGCTGTTCTTTCCCCAAAGAGTTTATGGGTCTTTTCTGCAAGCCTAAGTCACGAGGACATGCAAATAAGGACAGCTCAGACCTTGGCTGTGTTGTGCCGAGGTGTGACGTTCCACGAGGTCGCTATCTTCAGAGAGGCCGATATCTCTTTCCGCCTGGGAGTGCCGACACGCTGGCAGCCCAGCCAGGTGCACCTTATCGAATTATAACGGGAAGGAAAACAAGGTGTCACCACACGAGCCCTGCTGACCACGGGCAGAGAACCTGCCTGGGGAGCGGCTTCGGCACGTGCACCCCTGATGAAAGCCTCATCCAGAGTTTTCTTTCCCCCCCTCTCACCATTGGCTGCGGTAGAAATGGGTCTGTTTTGAATTCTCTGTTTCCACAATGCCCGATATAGTCTTAGGACTGCAGCTGATGTGCTAGTTTCTGGCTGCGTACCCTTTCGTTTCTCCAGTGATATCTGAGGTTTCTGGCTTTGGACGAAGCCGGTTCTCATCACAGTGGTCTTGCCTAACTTCTTTGTTCCTTGTCCTTGCTGTTTGTATAAATTCCTGCATCAGTGGGCCTGTGACCTCGGGGGAGGTCCTAGTCTTGCCAGGCTCTCACTGAAGTCTGTGTGCGTTGAAATCAGTGGAAATATTATTTGCATAAGGCTGACTAAACATGGCACTCTGAGGAGCAAGGACCAATTGTGGTTAGGTTTGTTCATGAAAACTGATGCATATGCTTAGAAATACATAAAAGTCAGTAGTTACAGTAACGGGGATGACTATTCCTCTTGTTCACGCTCCCAGAGAGCGACCCTGCTTGCAGACAGGTTTCCCCTGGACCACTGTGAGATGAAGGACAAGCCCAGGCTTTGAGGGATGGTCAAGCCATCTCCTTAAACACAGGATTTGTAAGGTGTTGATCATTCAGCTTGCACGGGAACCCATGCCGTGTTCAGACTAAGCTGCATTCTTGTTAAACCAAGTCAGCATGAGAAACGTTTCAGTAATTTAATATTGGCGTCTCTACGTAATTCAGTTAGATGTGGCTCTGCAATATGCAAAAGCCCAGACCTAGTGGAAGCTGCCTTGTTTTCTTATTCCTGGAAAGGCCCACGCTGAAACGAGGTATTTCTGGCAGCAGCATAACAGCTGTAACGTCACTACAGCAATGAGCTGGTGGTATTTAATAGGTGCCACTTTTGAGGCAGCAATATTAGCATTAATGAGAGAAAGAAGCCGAGAAGGCCTTCTGGACAAAATCCTCCACGTTCAAACAACATGGTCAAAAGCTGCTCTGCTCGATCCTTCACAATTTTCTTTTCAGATCTTTTGTGGGTTGATAATCCTATTCAACTAATTTGCTGTTTGTTTGCGTCGATATTTAGCAGTCTTAGTTTTATTTTCCAAAGGTACCCTATTAGGAAGTGTGCTAGAAGCTGTGTCTAACTCGTACCTGGAAAACAAATGTGACCCTGCACGTATTTTCACAAGTCTCAGTTGTGCTGAGAACCATTCAGTTGTCGGCCACCTTCTTCTCCTCCTTCCCAAATTTATCAAACCCGTTTTAGAGAGTTTACAGTCACGTACGACAGGAAACTCAGCAAACACCCATTTATGGATTTGTCGATCACTCTGGAGGAGAGAACAAGTGTCACAAGTGGGGGACTCACCTCATCCCACAACGCCACTCTTACACCTGCATCCTCTGAACAGCAGCCAGATACATTAGGACCCCTGTCAAATCTTCGGAATGACTTTAAAATGAAAATAATGACAGAAGGGGTCTGAATCACAACGCAAGGCCTGTTTGTCTCAAAATCCTGCCTAAATTCTCCATCTTGCTCGTCATTTACTTTCAGTATGAGTGCCCTTACACTGAGATAGCCTACCTCATTGGAAAGCCCACATCTGAAGATCTGGCTGCGGTGGGTACGCCGGTCGCAGAGGGAGATGTGAACGCATCCCCCGTGCAGCTCTCGGGCTGCCGCTAAAGAGTTAAATCACGTAACTGCCTGAGAAACGGGAACCGAAAGCAGCTGCTTGTAGAAACGCTCAAAGCGCCCGTGGCACCGCGTTCGTCGTCAAGGCCACGGAGGGTTTTACTCAACAAGGGCA
>Ga0065711_1046286_pt1 | contig 12977 bp, 5 predicted proteins | sample Hoacrofraction12_FD_59098 | JGI IMG/M metagenome (GOLD analysis project Ga0065711, IMG submission 59098) | Hoatzin crop microbial communities from Cojedes, Venezuela - Epithelial fraction 12 v2 (version 2) | ecosystem: Host-associated > Birds > Digestive system > Esophagus > Crop | place... | reverse complement strand
CCACTAGTTACCGGCCTCCAACTAGACTCAGCGCCGCTGATGACAACCCTCTGAGTTCTGCCATTCAGCCAGTTCTTAATCCACCCCACCGACCACTCATCCAGCCCATACTTCCTGAGCTTCCCTAGGAGGATATCATGGGAGACTGTGTCGAAAGCCTTGCTGAAGTCTAGGTAGACAACAGCTACGGCTCTCCCTTCATACAGATTGCACACCCCTGTAGCAGTGCTGAATATTACAGGGATGAGAAACACAGAACTTTTAAAAGAGAACTGCTTCTGTCCTCATTTTCTTCAAAATTATTTTTGAGAACTGAGTAGTTCTCCAAGGCATAATCCTTTCCACCCTGCTCTCCTCTCACAAAAAAGAGAAAAATTTAAAAAGAGATTTTGTTGCACAAAGGTCCTCAGTCCCCTGAACTCACTGATAGTAGCGTCTTTTCCTTTGTCTCAAATACCAATTTCTGCGCTGCTACCACACACATGCTCAGTCACCACAGTGCTCAGAGAAAATATCCCTTTCATTTCAGAAATAATACTTCTTATGAGAACACTTGCAAATGAAGACCTACATTTGATCCCTCACTCCTCAGCCTGGAGTATCGTACGTATGTATTTATAACAGCCTGTGAGCACAGAGACTGTAACAAGATTTACTTGGAACATCGCTCGCAAAGAGGAATGGTTCTTCTCTCTAGGTTAAGAATACCTCCAATGCAAAGTCTGAGAAAGGGATAAAGAGGGGAATACTTTCTAGAGAAACCATATACACTGAGACAGAGAAGAGTAAGGGGAATGGACAGTGATGTCACGGCTCACACCAGACTGGTATTATAACATTTTCATTCGCTTTCTGCTTATGTCCTTAATTGGTTCCTCTGTACCACTAGCACAGCCCCTCCAGAGTATGCATTCAGACAACAGTCATGTTATGTCGTTCCTGTGACAGATGTTTACTGGTTTGTCCTCAGGAAGGATTTGGTTTCCAGATCTGTCTATCTTCCCAGGCATAGACAAAAGACATGATATGAGAGGTTTTTTCTTTATTCCTAACTTCGTCCTCATATGCTTCAGGTAGTTATTTATTTCAAAAAAGAAATGTTTATGTCCAAGTTGTCGTACATTAGCAAAAAAAACCAGACTGAAGTTTAGAAAATGAAGCCAGTATCCTGGTAAGAAAGAGTAGGTGGCTAGGCAAAAGGCTGGAGAAGCAACAAGCTAAGATACCACATCTGAACCCTGAATGTTTTTAAAGGATGCATTTGGAAAAGGTAATGACTGGATTTAAAGAAGCTGCTCAGAATAAAATAATGTAAAGCATTTAATATCTCAAATGTAACTTCGGAAGATTATAGTGCCTGTTGCAAGAAGTTTCTTGTAGGGAGTTTTCTGTGGGAAATGCTTGATTGAGTCCATCAAAATATGGGATAAGTATTACACATTTTATAATTTTGCACGACAGTCAGGATTTCATTCCAGTAGGTCATTTGATTCTCTGCAGGTGGCTCTGTTGGTTTCTGGAATAGTATACTGTGAATTACACGTTACACAAAGGAAAGGCAGCTACAATTCTGGATAACATTGTATTTGACTCTACAAGCATCTTTAGGCCTAATGCAAAGATTCCTTTGAATAATTTATCCAGCTAAGTGTCTGTGGTCCCAAACACCTAATTTAAAAATGTTGATAAATGAAGTATCTCTTTAGCTAATAAATGAAGTATCTCTTTAGTTATCCTTTGTCAGCAACATTCATTTTAATGGAAAGTGAGTTTACAGGGTTACATGATTGAACTACTGAGCCAAGTCAGTGTTGGCAAATGATGGGCTAAATTATTGATGTTACACACTAATGAATTCTGATGAGAAATAAAATACAGACATTACATTTCAAGTGGTTCATAATTATTTTTGTACTCTAAAAGCAATTTTATTCTTTTTCCAAATCATACTGGTTCTGTAAAACAAAAACATAGTTAGTGATTATAACTAAAATTATTGAATTTGAGGCAAAAATGGTCCTGTAAGTTTTCTTATGCAAGTATAATGCTATTCACACTAGGATTCTGATTTCTTCTTATACTTCTGGGAGAGGATAATTAAATTAAATGTCTGAATTTTTAAACTGCTGTCTTTAAATAAAATAATCTACTTTGCAACCATGGTTAAGAGTTCAGCAGATGAGTTTATAATCTATGATATATCAGCATGTTTACTAGACATGTTCTGAACTGCCATAATTAATTCAGGTAACGACAAAAACAGAAGAGCTGCCAAAAAGGAGCTTTCAGCATGTAAACAATTCATCACTAAACCTATGTTTTGATATATGTTTAAAATCGGAAGAAGGTTACTCAACTTCAGATAGCCCAAAGTGATGTTGCAAGGTTGAATCATTAATTCAAAATGTCATTTCTCTGATTCTTTACTCGCTGCACTGGATAAAGAAATTTAATTTCTTAGTTTTTACTTACAAAACCAGAGCTAAGCATTTGCTCATTTGGCAACAGCATAACTTCATAAATCCTATCCTTAATCTTGTCTTCCTAAAAATTGGCTTTATTTAACTTTTCTTAATTATACACTGAAGGCTTCTGTCAATTGCTGGAAATGTAAATCTATGAAGTGTTGATTCCTCTTCTTTTTAAACACATAATAACTGAGTAATCATCTTACTTGTCGGCTCATTGCTATATTTTCTTGTCATTCAAAAGTACCATTGGCTTCTTGAAGGAGTAAGCACATGCAAAACTGTTTTGGTTTTGTTTAGGAAGTGAATCTTCTGATCCCAATGATTGACCTTCTAGAGGTTTGTCCTTGTTGGCCACAGTCTCAAAATAGAGATTCATGAGCTACAGAATCATCATCATAAACCTTAATGTTACCTACAATTTGTCCTTAAACTTGAACACAGTACCCAAATACATATGGTATAAAAGCGTAAAAGTCTCAGAAACAAAGCATTTTACATTAAATGGAACTATTCAGAAGGTTGTTTGCTCTGTTGCTATACAGATATCCATCGGCACAGCTGGTGAAAACAATGTACGTTCAAACTATGTTATCTCTTGTTTAGCTAGTAGTGCTTAAGAAAACTATGACTCTTCTACTATTTAGTACTATTGCTCCAATCAGGATGAAACATGATTTAGAAAAATAACATTACAGATGAGGAATGGTTACACTTCTTTGGAAGAAAAACACCACAGCCTTTTCACAGAACAATAATAAATTACTCTCAGAGATTTTGGTTGCGTATGTGCTTCCCCATATTGTCCCAGATATTCATAACACAACTACTCAAACCAACATAGCTAAGCAGTGCAAAGACAATCAAGGCTTCCTATACATTTTCTAGGAAGATCTTGAATTAATTATTGCTTGATTTTGAACTACTGGTGTTTAAACCACTTCAGCTAATTTTCCTATAATAAGAAAGACTCCTCTGAACTATAGGTAGGGCTGAGAGCATTGCATATTACAAAAGGTGTCAAGCATTTGCTTTTATTGGATCGTTTTTTTTTTTTTCAATTGATCCAAAATTTAGGCATTGGGCTCAAATGCTTGGTTTCTTTGAGAAATTTCAGAAATTACAGAAATGGATCATACACTACTGCTAGTGAAATTTCAGAGCCATAAGGCTCTGAAAACACAGTTTGTCCATACTTGGTAAATGTCAGCTTGACCTCAGTAGCTCCAAAAACTACATTTTTACAGACTCGAGCCTTGTAATAGGTAAGGCTTCTCCAGCAGTAGTATCTCAGGACTGCTGTGATTTGGATTGGGTCTAGGGGCCTTAGAGTAGAGGTGCCCTGCCTGTGCTTTCATTTGCTGGGTAGATGTTGGAGGAGAAGGAAATTGCTTGATTTGAATGTGACACAACAAGAGCCAAAATTAGAACAGAGCCAGTTAGGTTTGGAGAAGGCTTACAAGGAGATAAATTTGTGCTGCAGAGAAAGAAAATCATCAGTGGTCTGTCAGGTGAGGGTAGAGACTGGAACTGGCAGGTCTCAGAGGTTGGGAGGCAGAAGGCTACAACTGTTTGGAAATAAAGACAGAGGCTGGGACTTCAGGAAGCAACAAGGGAAGAGAAGAAAATGGAAATCAATAGATAGTGCCAGAGCCTAAGGCTGGAAAAGGAGCTTGAAGGGAGAGCAGAAATGGCTGGGTCAGCAGCCTGAGAAAGTCAGGTGCAGGAGAGAAGTCTGACATTCTTCTGGGATGAGATGCAGCACTGGCACTGGGTTGGGAAAGGCAGAGGCTATGAGTGGAAGGAACTTTAACTACATAAAAAGGCTGAGAAGTAAACTGCTGAATGAGATAGACGACAACCTACAACAGTTGTTACTTAATCCATTAGTTAAAGTGACAGATAAGTGCGTGGGCACTAATTCTGCTGGTGATCAAGGTCAATGTGATGGTTCATATTCTTGGAAATTTTAGAGTTTAAAAAAAAATCTTAAAAGAATATTATTAAGATTACGAAAACAAGGTACTCAATTTAGAAATGTTAGGATTGCAGTTATTTCTATAAACTCAATTCAGCCTATTTTGTGGAAACATTTCAATACAGATTTTAGTTATTTAACTAAAAAAGTAAAATTTATGCTACTTCAAGAAACAGAAGTCCAGGACTCTTCAGATTCTGGAAAAGGCATCAAGAACAACAACTTTAACATTTTTTGAAAACTTTTTAATTCATGATACAGTTTTTCAGCATATTTTTATTCCATCAGGTTTTAAACTTTGAATCTCTCTGTCAGGGAATACAGAGAATAACCTAAGGCTTAAAATATGCTGTGGCAGTGACATGACTCAGTGGATCAATTTTTAAGAAGCTGGAAGTCACACAGTTTCTCTCTTCTTGTCTTTGAAGACCTACTGGTTTCAGTAACTGTGCTGACAATAAAAGCATCAGTGACAATAAGCTTGCCAGTTTCCCAGATTTGACCGGAATTTTGCCTGTTTGGTCCACAAATGTAAATTATCAGAGTTATAGGTGGAAAGAACATTAATTCATTGACTGTATTTCTGGATTCTATTTCTCTTTAATGGAAGAATAGTTTTTACTCAATCAGAAATGAAGTCTAGTAATCTCATAATCCATTAAAGTCAGATATCAAGTTACCTATAGTAAACTATTAATTCTATAAACTTATGTTTCACTATTAAAAAAACCTTTCTGTACATTTTTATTAGTCAGCACATTTTAAATTATGAAGACATTTCTCTGTGTGGATGCTAGAAAGTGTAAGAAAGTGGACAATGAGGGCTATTCTGGTAAGATACAGAGATGGATTCCAGTAAGTGGTGGTGAATACTGAAGAAATGTAGGTCTTAGGATATTTTCTTTTAAAAGACATTTAAATATTAACCTCCCAGCTTAGATTTCATCCTTCCATTTTCTCTTAGGTCACGATTTTTAGTACTCAAAACACTCATACATATTTCTGCACAAAAATTGTATACTGAAAATGTACACCTGCAAACAAACTAAATAATTCATCACCAAAGCAATCATGGTCAGGTTAATCTTAAAAACATGAGATTAATTTGTCTGTTTGTAGAGACCATCTTCTAGTCTGCATCACTGACAGGCAACTAGCACAACTCTTTATCTTCCTACTATACACTAGAGTTTTTAGGTGCAGCCACATAAATAGTTTGATACATATCCCATTAATTCATATAGTGAAACTTTCAAGTGAAGCCACAGAAAAATTAGCCAGTTAAGGCCACTGTAGATGTCCCTGTGCATGCCAGGAAATGTTCCTGGTTATATTAGCCTTTGGGCATGATGCTTTGAAAAATGAAGAGTTTATGAAAAGCATAAGAAGCTTGGTGTGTTCAGGCATAAGCGGCTTAAAAACTTAAATGCAACTGAGATGTGCCAAATTTTATGTACACTTCATGTCAAAAATGGTAAAGGAAATTATGTCAGAATAAAGATATCAGAGTTTTGCCATGTTATAAGCAAAATCACAGACCATGAAAATGAGGCAAAGAAATGAAGCAGGTTCTAATTTCTTCTATGAATTGGGTGTATTTTGAGATTACTTTCCACTCTGTCACTAGAAAGGTCCCTCCTATCATGCAGCAACAAAACAAGTGGTCATGAACGTTTGTGTGTCTACTCCATGGCAGCTGTATATGCCACTACACCTACATGATAAGTAAATTCAAAGATTTTGGTGACTGCTTGTCAGGGTCAACTTAATTCAGAAAAATCTAGACAAAAAAAATCACTTTAAAGATTGAAACAAAATGTGAGATCATATATTGAAGAAGTCCAGATGTTATTATCCAAAATTTGTAAGCATTTGAGAGGAAAGTCATATATTTTCAGAAACTATCTATTGAATGTCGATTTTCATGTTTCTTTAGAACTCGATTAACGAAGTAACAAATTTTTCAACTCAGAAGCACTACCTCCATGAGGAGAAGCAAAAATAGCCTGTCTCAATTCCCCTTTAACTGTACAAAATAAATATTTTCTAAATGAATAATAAAACCAGCAATATTTAGCTTCAATGTTTTAAATGGTTACTATGAATAAATGTGACTAAATACAGAAGCTTAGAACTAATTTAAAGGTTGTGTGGCCATGCCCGCTTAAGAAAAAAGTTATGTCATCCAACCCCATATGTTTCCAAGATGAGGCAGAAACAGCAAGACTGCTAAAGTGAAATCAGCAGGCAAAAAACACACAACTGAGTGTAATCAGCATAAATGGTGATAACTCAACCCATAACAGAGAAAAATAAAAGAGAAGGCATACAGATTTGGAAGAGCGTCAGCCCTGAGGGACACCATAACACACCTGTGTTAATAAGTTAGAGAACAAAAGACGTACTTAAACTGACTACCATCTGACAGCTAAGAAGCAAGTTAAGAATGAGCGGTTGTCAGAAAGCAAAAGGGCAATCCCTGCTTGTAATATGCGGGATTATAGTTGGTCCTGGCCTTAGTGGAACTGCACTGACTCTTTCCTGTAAGGAGTTAGAACTGGATGCCATGAAAACCACAGGTTTTGCACACTCAGGAAGACATTTCCTCCAGTAAGATGCAGTATCCACTGAGACACCCTCAGCAGATTCAGCAAAGTTTCAAAGCCTTAGTAAAGAACAGTTCTTTCGCTGGTGAAGTCTGCAAAATTGCCCAAACGAAGACAATAAAAAATAGATCAAAACTCTCTTCCAGTGTAAACTGGTGTAGTTCAGTACAGTGGAATTATTTTGAACTACAACAGCTTTGCCAAAAAGTTTTTAAAGATTTCAGGACAACAAAGAGACTTGAGCAAAACTGCAGAAAATGTATAAATAACCACAGCATTCTACAGCCAAAGTGACAGTCTGTGGGTTGATGCTTCGTTCCGTTGTGCCTCATGTAGCAATTTCCACCTAATGAAAATGTGTAAAACTGCTACCGACTAAGAAGTTTCCAAACTCTAAATTCTGATGATCTGGTCTTACATCACATTGTAGTGGTGTGAATGGCTATCAGAGGTGCAGATCTATTAAAAAATAAGCCAATAATCTTGTATTTATTAAAAAGGTACCTTTGTTGTGCCACCATCAGAAAAAGTATATGTGAAATGCTTTAAGGTCACAATGAGAGTAGCAATGACGCTATCATTTTGCCAGCACTCTGGTCCCTGAAACAATTCTGGCAGAACTATAGTCAAGATAAATCATCCAGAAGGATGGACTAAATTGAAGACTGTCAGGATTAAAGCACAGCCACAGTCCTAAATAAAGCTACACCTGCCATCATATATCATTTTTGCAATTAGATAGCTAATTGAACTTACTCAAGAGCCAAGTTATTGAAACTCAAAAACATTATTGGGAAAACAAGAGTCACTAACATAACAAATATCTTGCCTGTACACTTTTGGAAGAAAAGGTTCTACGTTGTTACCGGTTGTTCCTAAACCAAAGAGATTACTTTTATTATTTTTCTGCTGGTTTAAAAATGTATTTATTAATTGGGGAAGGATTTCTGCAGAGTGAAATCCCCCAGCAAACTGTAGAATATGGACTGCGCCGACTGTGATGGTGAAATCTTCCCCACATTGCTCTGTCCCATTTCTTCAAACCTCAACTAGAAGAGATCTCCATGCAGATTTTATTTGGAGAAAAGCTGTCACTGACTTCAGCAATAGTCTTTGCTCCTCTCCTACCATGTAGGATGTCCTTTGACTATTAAGACAATTAAGTTTAAGTGAAAAGCCAGTGTAATCTATGATGGAGCTCACAGAACTTTCTTTGGCTACTACAAATTCTCATTTCAGAGCCATTAAGCACATATGCAAACTGCCCAGAATGAAAGAAGAGCAGAGCAGTGCTCATGCACTTCTAATGCACTTCTGCTGCACTTCATGCACTGCAATTCTAATCTCTCAAATTCTGGCACTGGTTGCAATTAGGCAGCAGTAAAGGAATTTTTAAAACTTGAAACAGGTTAGAAAAAAGGTAGAGCATAAGAAAATGAAACAGTCTTGCCCAAGAAACAGTCCTGCACAAAAAATAGATGAAGAGCCAAAATTGAAAGCATAAATCATTTCAGTCATTGATCTCTACTCTAGCAGTTGATTTGATTGCCAACATATTTATTCTTTGTCATTTAACATCACAACTGAAATGCTCAATTTTAAAATTTAATTTTCTATCAGAAGTATACTCACAAAACCTACAGACACTAAGTAATCAGCTGATCATTCCTATTTCCAAGGCAAATATTGAATGTTGAAAAAGCAAAATGGCTACAAGGATCATGATAAAAACCAGGGAATATATATATTTACAAGTTTAATTGAAACAAAAGGATTTTAATATAAATTAAAATGGCATTTTGTTTTAAAAAAATCTATTAATGTCACCAAGTTCAATATAGACTTATGGCCCTTAGCAAAAAAATGAGAAAAGCTAATATTTACTAGAGGTTGACTCCCATAACTCTGCCTTCACGGTTTACACTCATATTGTTGGTGCTTTGGATAATTTTAACATATTTGGATAACATTAACATGTCTTCAGTCACATAACCATGGTACAAGCTCAGTAAGCATATACTTTTTCTGCTACTCACTGAAGAATATCTTTTGGTTTTCTTTCTCAGAGCAGAGACCCAACAGGAGGTGCATCCAGACGGCGGTGTGTTCTGCTTGTGATTCCCTGGTAAAGCGCACTGCTGCTGGGTAGGGCCAGCCAGACTGAAAACCTGTACAGCCCGTGCTAAGGCTGGACAGAGAGCCAAGGAGGCAAACGAGGGACTCTTTGCTTTTGCCACCTTAAGCGTAATTGTGGCAAAGCAGAGATTCTGGCCCTAGGACATTTAAGATGGTGATGGCATGTGGCAGCATCTTAGGGCCAGGCTGCTGCTTCTGCGGGCAGCAGCATCCCCAAAGCGGACACTTACATGAGCCACGTGCTCCAGGGGACACCCTGCCTGCACTAAGCCTGAGCACCACTGTTCAATTTAGTACCATTACCAAAGCCAGTCGACTCAGCCCAAAGGCATGCTCAGCCCAAGGGCATGCTTTTGCAGTGTGACAGGGAACGAAGCTTCAAATTAAGAGCGAGTTCAGATCCATGCTTAACTAGCAGGGTGGATGACCAATGGCAAATCTCTGGCATCAGTACCAAGTCTGGTGCAAACAGAAATTGGGACTGGTACTGCATATAATTTTTTCTGAAATGAATTTGAGAGACCAGACACCAGAGTAGCTTGCTGTCATTGTAAAGCTCTTCTCTTCATCTAAAACTTTTAGGGAGATATAATTGCCAGCATCTATTTTTTTTCAAATTATCATTAACAAAAGCACTTTGCTATTAACTGGGATCTCTCCTAAGGTTTTGCTTTTTTTGATGTTTGTTAAAGGTGATGACTAACTCCACCAATACCTGTTACTGGAAACACCGGAAACATCCTCCTCACTAATGACTTTGGCAATGTCACCTTCTATTATAGCCACAGTTCTTCCTTCTAAAACACAAAGTCTCAGGCTCTACGGTCCATCTGCACCATTGGAAGTGACTGGAAGGCAAGTCTAGACTTTTAAAAATAGGCTTAATAGTGTAGACTAGTAATGACAAAACACTGGTCAAATCTGTCTTTCCATCTGAGGCAGTTCTTGATTTTCACGTCATTATTCTCCCAAAACACTGTTGCTGTGTATAACTGGAGAGTGTTGCTACTTAAAAAGTACCTGGTAAAAAGGCCAAAACGCCCTCCATTATCTAATTTTAAGTCTCTCTTTGGATCTCACCCAGGTCATGGCTTCTGTGAAATATTAGAAAACACTTAGGCAGCCAATGTACTGTATCTACTGCCTCTTCTAATTCACTCTTCCTCTGTGATTCACCTGCTCCTGTTTGCTCTAGTCAAGGTAGCTGCTGGGACGCAAGCTCTCACGAGTGGGAATCACCATTTTGCTGCACAATCGCACACGGCTCAGGGCAGCGGGTTCTCATCCTCATACTTTAATGAGAGCCGGATGCTAGGAATAACAAACTTGGGGTATTTCTTGTTCAGAGAAAGGGAAGGGAGAGGAATGTTTGCCAGCTTTTATTGTGGAAGTGAGTGCCACTATGTTGAATGTCATCAGTAGAAGAACTTAATCTACAGAAGGATAGATTGATCTGACAATAATGCAGATAAAACAAAGACACTGGTCCAGATACAAATAAATCACTGCCAAAATCTCTAAAATATAAAAATATCATGCTGCTGAAACAAAATATTATTCTATACACCTTGATAATTGCTTTTAGCTAAACTAGTTTCCATTTTAATTTTATATATTTTCTTTGTTCACTGTTTTAATAGTAAGTTATTACCAAAGTGCGTAAAAACAGAGCAAGAATATTAGAATAACAAAAAAGGCTCAGACTATCAGAAAAGGATGTCATGGATAGTGAAAGTGGATAGGGAACAGAATGTTGTCCAGACTTTGAACAATATGTTGTCTTTGGTAGGTCTGAGCCACACGGAGCTGAGCACCCGCAAATGTTCCCGGGGCTTACACCTGAAAACTTAGCTTAGGCCCATCTCTAGGTAGTTGAGCTACTCAGGGTGACAAGATTTACAGACTCAGCTTCTCAGCATGAAAAGCATATACAGAAAAATTTATGCTAAGGTGAAGGATTTCTGCAAAACTCCTTCTTTGTAACGTGGACTAGTTATTGACATAAGAGTTCAATTGTATATGAGGTTCACATAGGTGCAGCTACTAAAATACTGTGTAACACCAGATTAATGTAAAAATTCATGTGTGAGGAAACCAACCGCCACCTGTGGCTTCCATGTCATTGCTATTATTATTCATGAGCTTTAGGCTGCACATTGATCACCTCTGTTCTTCACTCGCTGTTGGAGTAGTTGAACACAGGAGAGAACAGAAATCATCCCAGCCATGCGCCCACAAAAATAAGAAAGGGCCTTTCCAGTTTCTTAAATGCTAAGTGAGAAATCTCAGTTTAAAAAGTGTAGTTCCCGGCTTACCTGTTTTCACTGGCACACAGGTCACTGCAATATTTAACAAATCTAACATCTCACAAAAGCCATAAAACTAAGAGCTTTACAAATCATTAATAAAGTATAAAATCTGATCATATTTTTATCTTAATTATATTTTCCTGTTTTTTTTCTGATTTTAATATGACTAAAATTTCTAAATCTTTTATAGAAGTAGCACATATATGGAAATTTGGAATTGTAAAATAAAAATCCTCTTAGTGAGATACTGAAATCATATCATGATGCTGATGCAGTTTAATGAAATTCTAGAACTTACTCAAGTTAGGTTTTACTTTAATGCACCAGATATTAACTGTGAAGTGTAATTACGTAATATTAAACAGTAATAAAATGATTTCTGCAGTCATACAACAAAGCCTGTCAGTTAAAAATTAGAAAACAAGGTTTATAAGAGTATGCTGCGTTGAAGCTGCATCAGCAACATAAATTCTTTCGCAAGGAGTAAGTCTGAAGAAATTTGTCACTTAAGTCTTTTAAAAACCCTTCACAAACGCCATCTGGTTATGGCCATTAACTATGGGAAGAGATTGAAAGGAGTGGCTTTACAAAAATGTGAATAAGATAACATAGCACAAGACAAAAAGAACAAGAACGTTCAAATGATACTGTACAGTGGTTATTTTCCCTAGCAAATATATATATGTATATATCCAGGGAATAAGCCATAAAATGAAAAACCATACATCATTGGAAACCATTTTTAAATCTCATAACTCCCCAATGTTGCCTTTTTACAAATAGAGGAATGTCATCATATAAGTGAGTTAGGAAGGTGTAATACTTCTCAAAAATAGTCTCCTGCTAAAGAAATTAAATATGAATGCAGTGAAAATGACAATACTGTTTACCACAGAAATAATATTTTCCCAAAACAGGACACAATAACATTTTCTAAAACAATGGAGCAGCAATAGTAATGCCGCTCTGTGTTTCAAATATTTATATCCAATGTATTTATAATCATCTTTTCAAAGGTTTGTGAGAAATAAATCTAATCTCCCTCTTTTTTTTCCAACTATGCATGGTATATGTGCTAACTTACTGAATTCATCCTTCATGCAATTCCAGTTTATTAAAGAGGTTAAAAATTTATAAAACTCTGATGGGATATGGTTTTAATGCTTCATCACACTACCCATCATTTGCTTTTCAATCTAGATCGGAATGATCTTTCCGACTTCCCTGCAATCACCTACCTGCACAGCTAATATTTTCTGAGCGTTCTCCTGAGAGGCTGCCTGGATCTTCGCCAGCTCAGCCTGGATGGAGAGGCCGCTATGCCTCCACCGCCCTGCCAGCAACCCGCGATGCCGCCTCTGCAGCGCCCGCAGCTGGGACAGCAACGCCAACGGCAACGGGAACGCCAACGCCAATGGGAACGCCAACGGGAACAAATAGCGGGGTCGGGGTGGGGGGAGAGGCAAGGGGGAGGGAGGGG
>Ga0065711_1012832_pt1 | contig 12977 bp, 8 predicted proteins | sample Hoacrofraction12_FD_59098 | JGI IMG/M metagenome (GOLD analysis project Ga0065711, IMG submission 59098) | Hoatzin crop microbial communities from Cojedes, Venezuela - Epithelial fraction 12 v2 (version 2) | ecosystem: Host-associated > Birds > Digestive system > Esophagus > Crop | place... | reverse complement strand
GGCTACTCGCCGCTCCCCGAGAAGCAGATGCAGCACTACATCAAGATTTACCTGCCCTTCCTGCCGCTGGACGACATCTCGATTATCGTCAAGGAGGACACGCGCGAGCTGATAGGCGTGGGCATCACCATCCCGTCGCTGTCGCAGGCCCTCATCAAGTGCCGCGGCCGCCTCATGCCCACGGGCTGGTGGCACCTGCTGCAAGCCTTCAAGCACGCCGACGCGGTGGACCTGCTGCTGGTGGCTATCAAGCCCGAGTATCAGAGCAAGGGCGTCAACGCCCTGCTGTTCACCGACTTAATCCCCAACTACAACAAGCTGGGTTACAAGCACGGCCTCTCGGGACCCGAGCTGGAGCACAACCAGCGCGTGCAACAGCAGTGGCAATACTTTGAGACCGAGTTGTACAGGCGTCGCCGTGCTTACACCAAGGAAATTTAACAACACGATATCAACACTTTTAAAAAATCAAACCAGAACAATGAACGATTTTATCCAAGTGATTAACCGCTACGCGCTGCAAGGCGAGGACGCCACCCGCGCCCAGGGCCTGCACGAGCAAGCATTGCAAGCCCGCAAGGTGCTGGAGGACGGCACTGGCGAGGGTAACGACTTCCTGGGATGGCTGCACCTGCCGTCGAGCATCGACGACCAGCAGCTCACCGACATCGAGGCAACCGCCGCACGCCTGCGCCAGGAGTGCGAGTATGTCATCGCCATCGGCATTGGCGGCAGCTACCTGGGCGCCAAGGCAGTGCTCGAAGCGTTGAGCGACCACTTTGCTGCTTACAAGGCTGGCAATGGCCCCAAGGTGCTGTTTGCTGGCAACAATATCGGCGAGGACTACCTGCACGACCTGATGACGCTGGTTGACGGACGCAAGTTTGGCATCATCGTCATCTCCAAGTCGGGCACTACCACCGAGCCCGCCATCGCCTTCCGCCTGTTCAAGGAGATGCTGGAGCGTCAGCAGGGCAAGGAGTTTGCCGCTCGTAACATCATCGCCATCACCGATGCTCGCAAGGGCGCGTTGCGCAACCTTGCCACCCAGGAGGGCTACACCACCTACGTCATCCCCGACAATGTGGGTGGACGCTTCAGCGTGCTGACCCCCGTGGGCCTGCTGCCCATCGCCGTGGCTGGATTTGACATCCGCGCGCTGGTGGCTGGCGCTGTCGAGGTCGAGAAGGGCGACGACGAGGCTGTCATCAACTACGCCATCGCTCGCAACGCCCTGTATCAGGGTGGCAAGAAGATTGAAATCCTGGTCAACTTCTGCCCGCGTCTGCACTACCTGGCCGAGTGGTGGAAGCAGCTCTACGGCGAGAGCGAGGGCAAGGACCACAAGGGCATCTTCCCCGCCAGCGTGGATTTCACCACCGACCTGCACTCGATGGGACAGTGGATTCAGGACGGCGAGCGCACCATCTTCGAGACCGTGCTCAGCGTGGGCGACCAGCAACATGAGGTGGTCATCCCCAGCGACGATGCCGACCTGGACGGTCTCAACTACATCGCTGGCAAGCGCGTTGACGAGGTCAACAAGATGGCCGAGCTGGGCACCCGTCTGGCTCATGTGGACGGTGGCGTGCCCAACCTGCTCATCACCATCCCGGCACTCACCGAGCGCTACCTGGGTCAGCTCATCTACTTCTTCGAGAAAGCCTGTGGCGTGAGTGGCTACATGCTGGGCGTCAACCCGTTCAACCAGCCCGGCGTGGAGGCTTACAAGAAGAATATGTTTGCCCTGCTCAACAAGCCTGGCTATGAGGAGCAGACCACTGCCCTGCAAGCCAAGCTCAAGGGATAATTAACACTTCTATAGAAAGAAACAAGAAATAACATTCAATCAACGACTTAAAAAACAACATTTTTTTGAGATGATTTATCCGATTCTTACAGCCGACGAGGCTGCCCAGTTTGTCAAAAACGGTTTTTCGGTGGGCGTTTCGGGCTTCACCGCATCGGGTTGCCCCAAGGTGGTGCCCATCGCCATTGCCGAGCGTGCCACCCGTGAGCACGAGGCAGGTCGCGAGTTCAAGATCAACCTCTTCAGCGGTGCTTCGACCAACGACAGCATCGATGGTGCCCTGAGCCGCGCCGATGCGTTGAACTTCCGCACGCCTTATCAGTCGCATCCCGACATGCGCAAGGCCATCAACGCCAACCACATCCACTATAGCGACCGCCACTTGAGCGAGACCGCCCAGGAGTTCCGCTATGGCTTCTACGGCAAGATGGACATCGCCATCGTGGAGGCGCAGAGCATCACCGACGAGGGCGACATCGTGCTGGGTACCGCCGTGGGCAACATCCCCACCTGGCTGCGCCTTGCCGACAAGGTGATTGTGGAGCTCAACGACCAGATTCCCGCTACCATCGTGGGCATGCACGACGTGTACGAGCCCCTGGACCCGCCTTATCGTCGCGAGATTCCCATCTACACCGCCCACGACCGCATCGGCACCCCCACCGTGCACGTGGACCCCGCCAAGGTGCTGGGCGTTGTCAAGACCAGCGAGGAGCTGGGCAAGGGCGTCAAGTTCACCCCCGTTGACGACGTCACCCGCAGGATTGGCGAAAACGTGTGCAGCTTCCTCATCAACGAGATGAAGCACGGCCGCATCCCCAAGGAGTTCCTGCCCCTGCAGAGTGGTGTGGGCAACATCGCCAACGCCGTGCTCGACGGCCTGGACAAGTCGCCCGAGATTCCCGCATTCGAGATGTTCACCGAGGTCGTTCAAGACACCGTGCTCGAGCTGCTGGAGAGCGGCAAGTGCAAGTGCGCCAGCACCTGCTCGATGACATTCTCTAACGCTGCCATCACCGAGTTCTTTGAGAACGGCAAGGCACTGCACGACAAGATCATCATGCGCCCCAACGAGATTAGCAACAACCCCGAGGTTATCCGTCGCATCGGCGTCGTGTCGATGAACACCGCCATCGAGGCCGACATCTATGGCCGCATCAACTCGACCCACGTCAGCGGCACCCGCCTGATGAACGGCGTCGGCGGTTCGGGCGACTTCACCCGCAACGCCTACGTCAGCATCTTCATGTGCCCGTCAATCAAGAAGGACGACTGCATCAGCACCATCGTCCCCATGGTCGCCTATCCCGACCACAACCCCCACTCGGTTGACGTCATCATCACCGACCAGGGCATCGCCGACCTGCGCTTCAAGGATCCCATGCAGGGCGCTCACGAAATCATCGAGAACGCCGCGCACCCCATCTACCGTCCCCTGCTGCGCGAATACCTGCACCTGTCCAAGGCTGGCCACGTGATGATGAACCCCGACCTGGCCCTCTCGTTCCACAGCGCCCTCGCCCACGAAGGCGACATGCGCAAAGTCGATTTCGCCAAGTACATGAAGTAACCGCCTGGCCGATAGTCCATAATACAAGGTGTGTCAAGCATCCCTCGCGTGGGAAGTGTCTTGACACACCTTCGTTATGCGTTGTGTTGTACAGGCGTCAGTCGGGCCAGGTTTCGTTGAGCAGGTAGTCGATCACGGCAGTCACGTCCTCCAGGGTTACGTCACCGTCGCCATAATATACTTTTTACACATAATCATTGTCCACATTATTCATAACGAAACACTCTGTGGTCGCGCGTTTCGAAGGAAAGTAATAGGTTTTTGATTGATAATGAACGCTATAGTGGATAATAATGCCACAATATGTTATTTTTTTTGAAATAACATGCTGAAATTAGAAAAAATGTTCGTATTTTTGCAAAAAGCATTGAAGGTAGTACATTTTATGTTGATTACCTATTCGTACAACCTATTTAACATTAGGAATGTCCCATGCTTTCGTTAATATTTTTGACTTTGCTAAACTTGTATAACTATGAGTAAAGAGTTCTCAACAATAGTGCAAAAGAGTCCCAGTGAAGAATATCTTAAAGTATCCTTTGCAGATCCAGAGAGAGTAAAACCTGCAGCTCAATATCTCAAATCTTGTAAATGTAGGTCTATCAAAAAAATAAATATCACACAAAGTGAAAGTTCTTATTATGCAGGTGACACACTAACAATATATTGCAAGGATACATCTGGCATTGGGGATGTAAAGAAAGAAGTAGATGATTCGTTAAATTTATTCTTCAATAGTCAGGTGATTATTCCTGAGAAAATTGTTACTCGACCTGTTTTTAGGAATATACGGCCAGATGTAATTTATCAGTTAGAACAAGCAAAAACTTCCATATTTGTTTGTGTAGCATGGTTTACAGAGCCAATATTACGTGACATTTTAGAGGCTAAAATGAAAAGTGGTGTTGAAGTAAGGGTTATCACATTTGATGATGGAATAAACGCAAAGAATGGCGTTGATTTTGGTAATATACCTCATATAAGCGTTAAAGCTGAGCGCCATGGAATTATGCATCAAAAATACTGCGTCGTAGATAATTATGTTGTAATAGCTGGTTCCTATAATTGGACCAAAAATGCTGAATCAAAAAATGATGAAAATATTGAAATAACTCATGGTTGGGAGAATGCAAATAAATATACGCGAGAGTTCCTTGATAAATGGAATAAGGCAAATAAGAAGTAATCGCGTAAAACTCGGTCTCAGGTCTACAAAACATAAGCTGAGTTAAAAAACGTGTGGCTCAAAACACAAATCGTAGGTGTTATCTCCTACGATTTGTGTTGATCAACCACCGATACTACATGTGTGTCAGTTGAATTGTATTAACCGCGCATGATAAATGTGGTCTTGTTTACTCATTGAGAATCTGCCCTATAAGAGTATTTACATCAGCAACTGTAAGCTCTTTATCTACATTCATATCTCCTATCGATAAATAATCACTATTGAGAATATGCTGAATATTCTCGTTTACATCTGCCACGGTAATTTCACCATCGCAATCTACATCGCCCAATTCGTAGTCGATATATTCATCACCGACGATATTTTTAAATTGCTTCCAAAATGGAGTTGTTTGATATTCTGACAAGGATTCTTCTGGGACGTGAAGTATTGCGGTGTTATATACTATGAAAGTTTTACTGTTTTTCATTTCAGGGGGTATTATCGCTTTACAATATACATCGGTAATATTCGGGCAGTTATTAAAAACTTCATCATATATCCTTGCTACATTCTTTCCAATTCTCACTGAAATTAGATTAGAACAACCATCGAAAGCTTTATCGAGAACAGAGATTACACTATTGGGGATGATTATATTCATCAAACTTGTGCAATTAGTGAAGGCACGAGCACCTATGATAACCACACTATTTGGAATCGTCACCGAAGCTAGTGCCGTGCAATATCCGAAAGCACTAGCACCGATACCTGTCAAACTGTTGGAGAAAGCCACAGAGGTCAAGTTCTCGCAATATGCGAAAGCATCTTGACCAATGGAGGTTACGCTGTTGGGGATAGTCACTGAGGTTAAGCTTGTGCAAAACTCGAAAGCCCTCATACCGATAGTGGTCACACTATTGGGTATAACAACCGAAGTCAGACTTGTGCAAGTTTCAAAAATATAATTACTAAGAGTTGTCACACTATTGGGAATAGTAATCGAGGTTAAACTCTTGCAATATGCGAAAGCATACTCCCCAATGGAGGTTACGCTATTGGGAATAGTTACCGAGACAAGACTCTTGCAAGACTGGAAAGCACCATTACCAATGGTGGTCACGCTACTTGGAATATTGATTGATGTCAACCCCGAGCAGCCCGTGAACGCATAGTTTTTGATTGTAATTACACTATTAGGAATATCCACCGACGTAAGTCCTACACAACCTCCAAATGCATTCGCACCAATGGATGTTACGCTATTACCAATGATTACTGAGTTTAGTCTTTTACAACCTCCAAAAGCAATATCGCCGATTGTAGTGACACTATTGGGAATAGTTACCGAAGTTAATCTTTCACAATCCTTAAAAGCAGACTCACCGATAAGGGTCACAGATTGACCGATGGTCACGGAAGTCAATCTCGTACAACCACTGAAAGCACACTTAAAAATAGAGACCACACTATTCGGAATAATAATCGAGGATAGTATTGTGCATTGATAGAAAGCATTTGCGCAAATTTTGGTTACACTATTAGGAATTGTCACAGAGGTCAATGACTTACAGCCATAGAAAGCAGAAGGACCGATGGCATCTACTGTGTATGTTGTACCATAGTAAGTAACAGTATTTGGGATGACCACGTCACCTGAATAGCTGTTGTAATTTGGAGAACTATATGTTACATAAGCCGAGGTACCATTTTTCCTATAATAGATACCATCGACCTCGAAGTCATAGAAAGAGGCGGACGCTGTGAGGGTGCTGCCAATGAGGGTTATCAGCAGCAGCAAGGGTTTAAGTAAGTGGTGTTTCATTGCTATTCGTGTTTTAAAAGTAGTTATTTTATGAATCTTAATCTTAGTGGTTGGCAAGTGGACACACAAAGAAAGCGTGGGAACTGTTGTTTGTCACGCTCCTGAGGTTCTGCAATACCCTGACTTTAATAACAAACCACAGCCCACGCCCTATCAGGCGTGAGCATTCGTGCTTGTTATCCTTAAAGTCATGAAATTTGCAGATTCCAGGGACGGGATAACGTAAGCTAAACGCTACGGCGAAAAAATTCTTCCGCTAACCAACGATGTCCACTTGACGGATGTTACTCACAATCAAGTGCTGCAAATATAGTCATTTTCTTTGAAAATCCCCTCACAATGAGTAAAATATTTTCTCCCCCTTCATTTTCCCCTCCCCACCCATAGAAAAATCGCGGTGGAAAAATCTGTAGGACACAGCAGCGACAAATAAGCAAAGAATTTCCACGATTTTTTGCTTATTCTCTCAAAAATCGACAAATAAGCAAAAAAAAATTTGCTTATTTTCATGAAATCGCTCAAATAAGCTAAAATTGCCGTGAATTTTAGCTTATTGAAGGAGTAGTTCAAGTTTCAACGTGTGGCAGCGGAGGACAGCCCGGTGGGGTCGAAGTGGATGGTGTGGTTGGTGGGCTGGCGGCGCTGCAGGAACATGGTCATGTAGATGGGCAGGTAGGTGATTTTGCCGCTGGTGCTGATGTTGTCCTGGCACAGCACGATGGCGCGCGGGATGTCGTAGTCGGTGTTGGCGAGGACATTGGACAGCGCGTTGTGGCGCGCGTAGTCCTTGCCCGATTTCACCTCGATGGGGAGCACGTGGTTGTCGTACTCGATGACAAAATCAAGTTCGCCCTGCTTCTTGCTGTTGAAGTAGTAGAGCGAGTGGTTGGCCGATAGCCCGTGGGCACACAGCTCTTGCGCCACCAGGTTCTCGTAGATGGCGCCATTGTTGATGTTGATGTCGCCGTCAAACAGGCGCATCTGTATCTGGTTGCCATACATGGCTGCCAGCAGCCCCACGTCGCTCAAGAATAGCTTGAACAGATTGCGTTGCTTGCCCAGCAGCAACGGCAGCGTGGGCTCCTCCACGTTGTACACGGGGATGGCAACGCCAGCGTTTTTCAGCCATAGGAAGTCGTTTTCATACGATTTGAACCGTGCTTTCTCGTTGAGCTTTTTCAATATAAAGCGCTTGTTCTTGGCGTTGAGTTCGGCGGGAATCAGGTCGTAGATTTCGTCGATTTGCAGCTTTTTCTCGGTGGCATATTTGGAGATGTCGAGCTTGTAGGCGTGGATGATGTCCTGCTGTGCAGCGACAATGTTTTTCACGTTGTTGGTGTCGATATACGTCTGGACCACAGCGGGCATACCGCCCACCAGCAGGTAGTGGCGCACCAGCTCCAACATGCGTTGGTGCACAAACTCGTCAACAGCTCGAGTGTGTAGAAAACAATCATGCAAGTGAGAGAGCACGTCATTGCTCACCCCCACGGCATCGGCAAACTCCTCAAAATCGAGCGGATACATCTCCAGCACGCTCATGTAGCCCACGGGGATGCTACGCACATCTTGCAACTCAATCCCCAGCAGCGACCCGCTCAACACATAGCGGTAACTGCCCTCGTCAACCAGGAACTTGATGGCAGTGACAATCTCCTTGCACTCCTGAATCTCGTCAAGGAAGATGAGCGTCTGGTCTGGCACCATCGGTGTCTGGCTGAAGGCGGACAGGCGCAGCAGAATCTCCTGAGCATTCCGTGGATTCGTGAAAATCGCCTTGGCTTCGGGACTCTCGATGAAGTTGATTTCCACCACGTGGTCATAGAATTCCCGTGCGACTTGCCTCACTGTGAACGTCTTGCCCGTCTGTCGCGCACCTGTCACCAGCAGCGCCCGCTTCTCATTACGCAGGAAATCGCGTATAATCCTCTCATTCTTACGTCGTAACATAGGCATCAAATTTGTCTTTCCACCCGCAAAGATAATACAATTTACATTTTTCCAACATGTTTTTGACCAAAATCATACACTTTTCCAACACATTTTCGACTAAAAATTTACACTTTTCCAACTTTTTACCTACAAACGTGGAGCGGGAATAACGTGCAGGATTTACACGTTAATGGTGGAAAATGGCTGATGGTGTGGTGGTTAATCGGTGGGATGGGTGCGGTAGTGTTGGGGGGTGAGGGTGGTGAGGCGTTTGAAGAATTTGCAGAAGAAGCTGGCGTTGGGGAAACCCAGGCGGTCGGCGATGGTGGCGACTTGCAGGTTGGTGTGGCGCAGCATGACCTTGGCGCGGGTGGCGACGGCGTTGTCAATCCAGTCCTTGGCGCAGCGGCCACTCTCTTGGCGTATCAGCGTGCCCAGGTAGCGTGGCGTCAAGCACAGCTTGTCGGCGTAGAATTCCATGTCACGGTGTTCGTGGCAGTGCGCGTTGACCAGGCGGATAAAGGTGCAGAACAGCTCGTGGCGGCGTGAGATGGCGTCGGACGCGCTGCGTTGCTCGCGTGAGCGGAAATCCTCGAACAGGCGCACGACGACCGATGCCATGGCGCGCTTGCTCTGTCGGCTGCAATCGGGATTTTGACACACCGCCCAATAGGTGCTGATGATTTTGTCGAGGTTGGCTGCCTCGCTGGCGTCGATAGCCGCATGAAAATCGTTTTGTCCTGAACAAAAATACGACGGCACGTTACCGCCAAAAATCAGGGACAACTCTTCCTCGGACACGACAATGCCTATCAAATCGGCACCTTCATCAACGTGCAAGGGCTGGATGATGCTGCCGTCGGATGCAAAAATAATCATCGGCGCCTGGAGCTCATATTCCATCATGTTGATGGTGATGTGCCCGCGCCCTTTCTTCAAGACGAAAAACCGCGCGCCCTCGATGAGCATGGGCCCCGTGCTGTGCAGAATCATGTCCGAAAAAGGCGAAAATATTGACGGCACAATGACGATTCCACCGTCAAAGTGGGGCGCCGAGGCGTCGTCCTTGTTCCTATCCACGACTTCCTTGACCCGTGACAGCGTGATTTGTTGCAGTTCTTTTTCCATAATATTGATATGTTATCCGACGCAAAGATAATAATAATTGTCGAATAATAGTCAAAAAATAGCAGCAATACTACAAATGGGACATTATCTCGTTCCAATGGATAGCAGATGGGCCAGAAAACGCCTTTACCTTTGCAACCAGAAAACGAACGATGATATGAAAACGAACAGATTATATTCATTGTGTGTAGCGCTGCTGACCTCGACACTGATGTGCCAGGCGCAGGTGAGCATCAACCAGTGCTACGAGCTGGCTGTGAGCAACTATCCGCTCATCAAGCAATACGGGCTGATAGAACAGAGCCGCGACTACACGCTGAACAACGCCTCCAAGGGGTGGCTGCCGCAGGTGAGCGCATCGGTGAGCGGGTATGCCTTCACCGATGTCATCAACCAGTCCAACGCGATGGGACAGGCAATAGACATGAAAAACGCGCTGGCATCGGCATCGGTGACGGTGAGTCAAACCATCTACGACGGTGGTGCCATCGCTGCCCGCAAGCAACTGGCTGAGGCTCAGGCCGACGTGGAGCGACACCGTGTGGACGCGACCATCTACGAGGTGCGCAGCCGCGTCAACCAGCTCTATTTTGCCGTACTGCTGATTGACGAGCGCCTGCACATGAACCGCCTGCTGCAAGACGACCTGCGCTTGAGCCAAAAGACTGTGCAGAGCATGGTGAAAAATGGCGTCGCCAACCAGAACGACCTGGACGCCGTGGGCGTTGAGATATTGAGCTGCGAGCAACAAGCCATTGGCTTGCGCGGACAGCGGCACGCCTATATGCAGATGCTGGGCGCGTTCATCGGCAAGGAGCTGGCCGACAGCGACACCTTGCAGTTGCCCACCCGCGACGTCATGCCGAGCGGGCGACGTCCCGAACTCGACTACTATGACTCGCAAGAGCGCGCGTTGCAAGCCCGCCGCAGCCTGCTGGACGCGCAGTTGAAACCCCACGTGAGCGCGATGGGCATGGCGATGCTGCACACCCGTGTGGCAAGCATGATGAACAACGCCATGCTGGCAGGCGGCGTGACGCTGAGCTGGAACATCGGTGCGCTATATACCCGCAAGAACGACTTGGCACAGTTGGAGCTCGACCGCCAGCAGATTGACGTCAGCCGCGAGACCTTTGCGTTCAACAACGCGCAACAGAGCCGCCTGTCCAACGGCCAAATCGCGAGCCTGGAGCAGCAAATTGCCAAGGACGGCGAGATCGTACAGCTGCGCGAGAACATCCGCAAGCGCGACGAGAAACGGCTGGTGAACGGCTTGACGTCGGTCAACGAGCTGCTGCGGTCCATCAACGCTGTGAGCGAGGCGCGACAGACTCGCGTGCTGCACGAGGTGCAACTATTGCAGGAGATTTACAACTTGAATTACATTAACAACTAATCAGGATAATAATCATGAACACAAGGTGTTATATCATCATGATGGCGGCGTTGCTGCTGACCGCCTGCGCTGGCGAGCAGCGGGACTATGACGCAGCGGGAACCTTTGAGGCGACCGAGGTGACGGTGTCGGCCGAGGCGACGGGTGGATTGATGCAATTTGACGTGGTTGAGGGTCAAACGCTGGCGTTGGGGCAGCAAGTGGGCCTCATCGACACCGTGCAACTCGCGTTGAAGGCACGCGGGCTGGGCGCGACCAAGGCGAGCGTCGCCAATCAGCGCCCCAACACGCAAGTGCAAATTGCTGCCCTGCGCCAGCAAATTGCCAAGGCCGAAAAGGAGCGCGACCGCTATGCCGCCCTGGTCAAGGATGGCGCTGCCAACCAGAAGCAACTGGACGATGCCATCAGCACCGTCAGTGTACTGAAAAAACAGCTTGAAGCGCAGGTTGCCACGCTGGGCAACAGCACCAACTCGCTCAACTCCCAAATGACCGCCACCGACATCCAGCGCGAGCAGGTGCTGGACCAGCTGAAGAAATGCCACATCGTGGCGCCCATCGGCGGCACGGTGCTGGAGAAATATGTCGAGCTGGGCGAGTATGCCGTAGTCGGGAAGCCGCTGTTCAAGCTGGCGGACATCGACAACCTGTTCCTGCGCGCCTACGTCACGTCGGCACAGCTGTCGCGCGTGAAAATTGGCCAGCAGGTGACCGTCTATTGCGACTACGGCAGCGGCAATCGCAAGCAGTACACGGGTACGGTGGTGTGGATTTCGTCGCAGGCGGAGTTTACCCCAAAGACCATCCTCACCGACGACGAGCGCGCCAACCTGGTTTACGCCGTGAAAATCGCCGTCAAGAACGATGGCAACATCAAGATTGGCATGTATGGCGAGGTGAAATTCTGATGGCGATGAAGGTGATTACTGCTCACGACATATCCAAGAAGTACGGCAAGACCGCGGCGCTGAGCGGCGTCAGCTTCGACGTTGAGGCGGGCGAGCTGTTTGGGCTCATCGGCCCCGACGGTGCGGGCAAGACGACGATGTTCCGCGTCCTGACCACGCTGCTGTTGCCCGATGGCGGCAGTGCCACGGTCGATGGGTTTGACGTCGTGAAGCAGTATCGCGAGGTGCGCCGGCGTGTGGGCTATATGCCAGGCAAATTTTCACTGTATCAGGATCTTACGGTCGAGGAAAACCTGCAATTCTTCGCTACGCTCTTCGGCACGACCATTCAGGAGGGCTACGACTTCATCCGGGACATTTACTCGCAAATCGAGCACTTCAAGCACCGCAAGGCGGGTGCCTTGAGCGGCGGCATGAAGCAAAAGTTGGCGCTGTCGTGCGCGCTGGTGCACCAGCCCAGCGTGTTGTTCCTTGACGAACCCAGCACGGGCGTTGACCCCATCTCGCGCAAGGAGTTGTGGGCGATGTTGGCCCAACTGAAGCAACGCGGCGTGACCATTCTGGCATCCACGCCTTACCTTGACGAGATACGCCAATGCGACCGCGCGGCGTTCCTGGACCAGGGCACGATCAAGGGCATCGATCTGCCCGACAGGCTGTTAGACACCTTTGCCGACGTCTTCCAGCCCGCCCGCCTGCAACAGGAGGATCGCGCCACCGCTGCCGACGACACGGTGATCACGGTGGAACATCTGGTCAAGGCGTTCGGCTCGTTCCACGCGGTGGACGACATCAGCTTCCAGGTGCGTCGCGGCGAGATTTTTGGCTTCCTCGGGGCAAATGGCGCGGGCAAGACCACCGCCATGCGCATCATGACGGGATTGAGCCAGCCCACGTCGGGTAGGGCAGTGGTGGCGGGGTTTGGCGCATCGACGCAGTACGAGCAAATCAAGCGCCACATCGGCTACATGAGCCAGCGTTTCTCGCTGTACGGCGACCTGACGGTGCGCGAAAATATGCGCCTGTTTGGCGGCATCTACGGCATGAGCACTGCCGACATCAAGGCGCGGACTGCCCAGGCGCTGCAACAACTCAATTTCACCCAGCATGCCGACACGCTTGTGCGCGATTTGCCCCTGGGCTGGAAGCAGAAGTTGGCGTTCATGGTGAGCATCCTGCATCCCCCCGACGTCGTCTTCCTGGACGAGCCGACGGGCGGTGTTGACCCCAAAACCCGCCA
>Ga0065711_1010768_pt1 | contig 12977 bp, 17 predicted proteins | sample Hoacrofraction12_FD_59098 | JGI IMG/M metagenome (GOLD analysis project Ga0065711, IMG submission 59098) | Hoatzin crop microbial communities from Cojedes, Venezuela - Epithelial fraction 12 v2 (version 2) | ecosystem: Host-associated > Birds > Digestive system > Esophagus > Crop | place... | reverse complement strand
ACTCACACCTGTGTCACCATCCCTGGGAGCTGCGGGCTGGGTTGTGTGTGGGGCTGGAGGAGCAGGGCTGAGCACCGCGCACTCCACACCTCCTCCCCCACAGCCCTCTGCACGCCTGGAGAGGAGGAAATCCTGCCAGAGCTCACCGGACACGGAGGTGAATGACCCAGACCCCCAGCAGACGCGGCCTGTTCCCATGCCGTGCACGTGAGCACTTGTGTGATGGCAGAGGTAGAGGCACTGGTGCGTGTGGGTATGTCAGATCAAGTCCTGAGAGTGTGTGTTCAGGGTGGAAGAGCCTGAGCCTTGCTGCTACTTTTCTGGCTCCTCCAAGGCTATCAAAGTCCTCCAGGTAAAGCAGGGAAGTCAGGACATGACAGCTCTAATGTAAAACTGCAGCAGGAGGAGACGGCTGCTTTCAAAAACAACCTTTGCAAGGTCGTCTCTGAGCAAGGCGAAGAAGCAGCAGAGGGCTTGAGCACTTTTCTGCAATTCAGCTTGAAAATAACTGGATCTTGCCCTTTCTTTATGGGAAGGGAAGCATGTGATGACAGGTCCCCAGAGCTTTTATTTTGAAGCCAAATGCTTAGAGTGCATGAAGACAGCAAAAGCATTTTCCTTCAGGCGATACAAATCAAATAAATGGAGACAGTGCACCGCAGTTCTGTGCAACAGTCCACACGAGCGGCACTCCTATCTTGGGGTCGCGAAGGCATCGGTGACAGGAGGTGCCCAGAACCGCCGGCGTCAGCAGCCCTTCTGCCCCAGACGTTTCCTACCCGCTTGGGTCTGCGTCTCTGCCCTGGTGTAACTTTCTGCTGGAGTTTTTACAGCCGGGTTTTCCTGCCTCCTTGCTAAAGACGGGCGCGTGAAGCCGTCAGTAGTGTTTAATTACAGCATGCAGAATAAGCTCTGGGAGAGGCTGTCGGGTTTAATGGACTCCCCATTCACCGTGCAGAGCTGAGTGGAGTTGCTGTGAGAGTATATGCATTTTTTTATTGTCCTTGGACTGGGATAGGGCATTGCCCTGTTCTTCCTACCCCCAGTGCTGTCATAGCCATAGCCCAGGCTGCTGCCCCAACAAGAGAGGTGTCGCAAAGGGACCTGCCCTCATGGGCTGGGTATCGCAGGGTGCTCAGAGCTCTGTGGAGATGGTGGGGTAAAGCCCAAAAGATGATGCTGGGACTCTGCAGAGCTGCCCCAGGCACCTGCGAGCACCCCTGGGTGGGGGTGGGCTGTAGCGGGGCAGCTGCCTGGTGTGACCCAAGGAGCTGCTGAGAGCCCAGCGAGCAGCAGCTGGGACCCTGTGCACCAGTGCTTGCGGTGGGGAGGGGCTGTGTGCTGGCCCCGTAGTGGCAGGGGGCTCGCAGCTGTGCCCGGTGCGTCATGCAGACCGGGGAATGGAGGAGGGCTGGATGCAGTTAACTTGCCTTTGCTGAACTAATGTCTGCTAAACAAATGATCCTGAGTACAAACTGAATTGTAAGCAGCACTAAAGACAAGAAATGAGCCAGTGGATTTTGTAATGGCTCTAGAGCTCTTATCCTCTCGTTAATGGGGTTTTACAGCTGTCATAAGTGAGCCATCTCCTTGGAAATAAAACATTTTTGTTACAAACAGCACTTCAAGTGTTGCAGGCTATTTAATAGATGGCGCTTGTTTCCGATTAAAAGAATCATTCCCTTGGCTTGTGTGGTTTGTGGCTGGACTACCTGCCCCAGCTGCAAGCTGGAGCAGTCCAGTGGAGGCCACCAGCTCTTCTGCAGTGCTGCTGGGGGAGGGGGACCGGAGCTCTGCTCCCACGCTGGTTTGGAGTTGCTCACCCTGATCCCTTCCCTGTTTTGCAGCAGGCGGCGTGCAGCACGGACACTCGGTTCTGCTTTCCCCGTCCCTCCAGCCAGGAGTTACTGCTTTATTTACCCACACCACAAACAGTGCAGGGAAGAAGCTTTTATTTAAAGCCCCTGGAAATGAGAGTGAGATGAAGCAAGGCTCGATGGCATTGGCATAATACCACCGAGAAATCCATTTAATCCCACCGTGATGAGTTTACTACATCTCCCCATTTGATTTACAGGGCCAGAGGAATGTAGACTTTGAAATAACCAGCAGCTCTGCTCTCCGTCCTGGCCAGCTCCTGTCACAGCTCCTGGAGCTTCTGCCAGAGGCTGTAAACCAGCTCCCTGCATCTCCTGCCCCAGCTGGCCTTGCTGGAAGGGTCCATCTCCTGCCTGATCTCTGCTCTGCCTTGTGCAGGGGTGAGGACATGGCTGTGACTGTGCCACCCTGCCTGGCACTGCCTCCAGCTGTGAAGGCAAGGGGCAGTGTGCTCCAGGGTGGCCCCTGCCCAAGCTGGGGTCCTGTGAGCCCATCCCAGCACCTTGGGACCGACAGCCATGGGTTTGTTTGTGAACCTCTTGCTTCCTTAATACGTCTTCCTTCGCACTGGGCTGGACTGTGTCCAGGCAAATGCTTATCTTCCTTCCCACTGGAAGCTGTGCAGGCTCATGCCGGCTGCTGTCTGAGGAACTGCTCTCCATTTCAAAAGAAATCAAGCCAGCTTTGTTTCCAAGCCTCTATTAATCATCTTTTCCATCTCTTCTTGTCTTCTAGCAGCAGGCTCTGCTTGGCTGTTTGAGCTGGAGGATATGGGAGCCTTGGCTGGGGTTAGCCCTTGTCTAGCCCTGCTGTTTAAGCTTCCTCCTCCTGACCCTGGTCCTCTGCAGAAAACCCTGTGAGGCAGGATGGGTGGCACTGGTCTGGGCAGTTATCTGGTGGTAGGAGTGGGCACCAGGCACTTGCTCTGCTTGAGATATGCTTCTAGGTCAGAAGGTTTCCGATGTATATGAACTTGCCAAGTGAATCATCATTGCAGAAGGACCTGAGGTCTCTCCAAATCATTCACGATGCGAGTTTAAAGCCTATAGTCAACCCCAAATCTGTATCTGCCTATTTGCCATGGCTGCTGTGCCCCACCGTGGGTGTGATCTGTTCCTGTGTGGGGACCAGGGGAGTCTTTTTAAAAGCAGAAGTGACCACCCTTCCCTTACTAAGCAGGCATGGCCTCCACGGCTGCCAGTGCTCACAGCAAGAGCTCATGTGGCACCTCCGCTTGGTTGCTGGGGATGCGTCTGTGCCAGGAGTGCTCCAGACTTGGAAAAGTCACTGGTCCTCCCCCTGCAGCTGATGCACCAGAAAGGCTGATGCAGCTGTAAGAAACTGATGTTGATTACTGAACATGCTCGTGGCTCAGCTGTACCTTGGGGAGATGAGATCTGCTCAGCCTTCGCAAGCTTGTTGGCTGCGGAACAGCCCCTGCCATGTCCCATCCTGTAGCAACACCGCAGTGCATCTGGTTTCACTGAGAAACAGCCTTGCTCTCTGCATGGTCCTGTGGCTCGGCTCCTCAAAGCCTCTTCCCATCTGCTGACAGGTGTCCTGCCCCTTTCCAGCCCGTGACAGCGGTGCCGTTGGTCTCGCTGCCATGTGCCTTGGGACTGTCTGCAGCATCCTGCACGCCGGTGGCATCCACGTGCTGCTTCGTGCGTCGGCTGTCACTGTGCAGGAGAGCATACACCTGCAGAAAACTGCGGTGCACCCATGTCCCGAGGGCTGTGAGCAGTCCCGGTCTGCCCTGCAAGGAGGACCAAGGGGAGTCAGAGAGGGTCCAGCAAAGGGTAGCTGAAACGAGCCTCTCCATGAGACTGCAGGCTTAGCACGCTGGCCTGGAGCTGCCGGACCCGACGTGCTTTGTGCCGTGGAGCTGAGAGGGCAGGTGTCCTTCTGGCCCTGCACGTAAAGAGTTAAATCACGGTTGACATCCAGTCCTGCTGTGATTTGTCAGCCTGGACACATGTAGTCTATGGAGAAAAACAGGCAGGGTAATTTCCTGATTTAAATGAATTTCAGAGACCACCGCAGGAAGTAACTTGGGATGTGTCCAAAGGGTAACCAGGCCATGGAAAAATACCAGGCAGGGGAAGGGGCCAAGGGAATCAGGACGTGAATTTTCCCTGTTGTCACTGCAGAGGTGGTAGCCTCCATTGCATTTTCCAGTTACAAGTCCAGTTTAAGGAATTTAGGACGCTTTAAATGTCAGATAGTTGAAGAATCATCTCTTCCTAAGGGGAAGCTTCTGTGGGAGCCTGAGCCCTTCCCAGCTGGCATTTAATTTTATTTACTGAATTGCTTATTGCACCTGTGTCCTGAGTATAAATCAGAAAACCTCTTCGCTGCTGTGTTTCTTATCCGTAGACAAGATGCTGTATTGAGGTGATGCTTTGTTCGAGTCACCTCTGCACTCCTCCAGCAGTGCCAGGGGCCAGTCTACCCTGTTCCTCCTCTCCATGGCATGCCACAGATGCAGAGGACAGTAGCTTTCTGCTGCTCCTCACCCATTTCTGAGTCCCCACAGGGTCCCCCCCTCCATCTCCCCTTGCACCTCTTTTGGAGGAGGATGGCTCTGCTTGGTGGAGATGAGCTGTAGATGAGACTTGTGCTTTTTTCCTAACAAGACCATTTCCCAAATCAGCACATGGGATTGGAGAAGCACCCTGGGAGCACTGGGAGCAGATGCGCTGCTGGGGTTGGGGAGTCCAAGCTGTGCTCAGCTCTCATCCAGAGCTTGCCCCAAAACATGTCTGTCCTCCTTCCTCAGCCTTTCAGTGCCATACCGTGGTGTTGCTTGCTGACGTGGGGACTGTATTCCTGGTGGGGCTTTGCCGTTTGCAAAATACACTTTGCGAGCGAAAGGACTGTGGTTGGTGTCCCTCGCTGGGGCTGAATGCCAGAGGCAGGCAGCAGCCGAAGGCTGTAAAGGCAAGATATCACCTGGTTCAGGAAGTCCCAGGGCCACAAATTCTTGATGGGTGGTGGCACATCCTGGGATGCACCATTAAACTTGCCCTCTTCTCACACCCTTCTCTGGGAGTCTGCTGTGTGCCACAGCTGGACCTGGGATGCTGGGTGAGATGGGATCCTGAGCAGGATAGCCCCTTGCTGTGACCCAGGGCAGCTGCTCCTCTGCTAAATATTTGTATTTCACTGTAGCTCACAGCAGTGAATCATTCTCTCTTATTTTTCATAGTAGCTTCCAAGGGTCCCAGGCAGAGGAGGGTCCTCAGGACGCTGGTGGTTGTGTAATGCAGCAAGGACTCGCAGTGCCTGCACTCAGTGGCCTCACTTGTCAGCATGTGTCCCTGTCACCCTTGCAGCAATCCTGGCACAGACTTGGTGACAGTCCAGGCATGGGATATAAATGACAGTTCAGGGGGTCAAAATATTACTGAAAAGTATGACAGGGTCTGAACCTAGAGAGGAGAAATGAATCTGAATCAGGTTGCAGAGACCGAAGGGCTGGGCTTGCGAATGTGCTGGTCCATGTCCTGGGGACTCGGGTGATATTTCTGTACAAAAAAGAACTGGCAAAGAGTAGCAAAACATAAAGGCATGTCCCATTTATTTTCATCCCAGGGACTAAAACTTCCCCAGCAGCAAAGCTTCCCAGTCATTAAAAGTCAGTTGAATAGAAAGGCTTTTTACAAGTGCTCTCGGCACCAGCACAGGCTGGATTGCAGAGACAGTACCTGCAGAAAATACAAGCTGTAAGAAGAAGTGCTAATTGACCACTACTGAGTGAATTTATCATCCTGCTCGAGATGCAGGAGTTAATAGAATAAAAGCCTTGTAGACAGTATGGAGGTTATTATTTCAGGCTATCATCAACCTTAATTCAAAATTCTCATTCCAAGGATGCCTGAGTGAACACTTGTGCTGCATTAAAAGCTGAGTAAGCCTGGCTATTTTTTTTTATAAATCCTCTTGCTATTTCCCTGTCTCTCGTGATGTAATTGCATGCTGCTTATTTAAATAGCATCATAATCAATTACTTTCTTTAGGTTTAGAAATTTGTATGGAATTTAGCACCATGGTTAAAGATTCGGTTTGCTGGTCTGGGCTTGGATTTTGTTTAAAGAAACTGTGAAATACATGTGAGAGTCTTTCAACACAAGAGGTGCCTCAGCCCTAGGCATCTGTACCACCCAGTATGTGCTGTGCTGGGGTCCCAGGGTCTCCCAGACTGCGACTGTGAGTTAGGGAGCAGGGTCACACACAGGGGAGGAAGAGGAGGAGGTGGTGTTGGGAGCAGTAGGCTGCCGACCCCTTGTTCCTGTTCCAGCAGTGAAAGTCACGGAGAGCAGCACTTTTTGGGATGAGACCTGCAGGTGTGTCCCCATCCGCAGGGTCCAAGTCTCTGGCCTGCAGCGCGGGAGCATCCCGAGCGTGCCGCTGCAGGTCCCTGGTGGAAGGGCCCGGAGCCCCTCTGGCAGCACGGCACGGAGCCGGGACATGCAAGCATTCCTCCCGCATGCAAAATAAACCTGCACTGGTAAAGTGTGGAAATGAGTGTTTCTAGGCTCTCCTACAAAGCCCATATTCATGACTGTGCTTTTCATGTTAGCACCACGCTGCAGTCTCCCCGTTTCTTCCCAAGTCGACTCCTCCTTTCATATGGAAATCCTTCCCTCCCTCTCAATGTGTTTTCACCCATGCCAGGCTCCTGGGACTGGAGCGGAGTTTTCTCAGAGGTCTGGGCCCTTAGCTGGAGGAAGCGAATGTCCCCTGGTGACCTGGGAGTCTGAGGTGGCCGCCCCAGCGCTGGGAACTCTCTGTGCTGATCCACATCAAAGTGCTTGGCTGCCTTTTCCACTTGCTTTATGGCTCTGCATAGAGATAAAACCTATGAAAGATCCAACAGTAGATTCTCATGCCTGTCACAGGGCTAAAAGTGGTGATCCGTCATGTGCTGGCCATCCCTCCCTCCCACGGTGCAGGGCTGAGGATGTGACTGCTGGGGCACTTTCCAGGCTCCGCTTCAGAGGGAGCAGTGCATTACGGGTAGCACTGGTCACAACTGGTGGCTGTGTCCTCTGCTTGCGGAAGCTGGGAAGCTCACAAGAGGTCTTTCTGGGAGCAGGAGTGGCAGCAGTGCCCTGCGCTGGATGGGATGCTACGGTGGGAAGGCGGCTTGGGCTGGGGAGGACGCTGAACAGGATGCGTGCCGGTGTCGCATCACTTGGCTGGATGTGAAGTTTCTTGCGTCAAAATAAAGCATTCACTTGCTTTGCTTTGACTTTGCAATGCCTGTGTGCTTCGGGTGGTGTGTATCCCAGCAGAGCTCAATAGCAAACTGAAGGCTGATGCTGTAGAAATAAATATTCCTGTAAGTAAAGAGGGAGTCTGAGAGCAAGCCTTGCTCCAAGGCAGGCAGCTCCGGGAGGGGACACGGTGTTCCTGCCCCGCGGAAGGACATTTGGAAATGCTGTGCTGGTGGGACTTGCCGGGTTAACGGAGTCTGGGGAGGGAAACGGCTGTGGGTGTGGGGCCGAAGCTCAGATGCTGAATATGCTGCACCCAGAGCTGGCTGAGCATCCTGCACCCAGGGTCCTCTCTCGGGCAGGTGCGCAGCCTGAACTGGAGAGCTCAGTTTGCACCTACACCAAAAATAAACATGTGGGAACACAAGACCTGTGAGGGAAACAGGCAGCAAGGCTTTTCTCATGGTACCCCAAAGAAAAGAAGAGCAGATACCTGCAATAACTTGCTGTATTAAGCTCAAGGGCAGCGTCAGCGTCTTGGAAGCAAGTGAAGTCGTTTGCGGTATCCCGTTACTGCAAATATGCTTCTCTGCCACTAGAAGGGACGAGTCATTAGTGACACCAAGAAACCACTTGAGGAAAATCTGTGTGGATTGATCCGCTGTGGTGGATGAGATATATTCTGCTGTCTTTTAGCAAGATGACGCATTTGTGACAGACTCCTATTTAGTGTGTATTGAAGGTCCCCCTGAAACCTCCAGCTTTATTTATGAAAACACTCCTGGGGCACCAACTGCGCTCTGTGCAATTTCATTCAGGCTTTTCAGTGGGTAGAGCTTGAATTAAGCATGTAACTGCCCACAAAAAAACATTCGTTTTATTGCTCTCCTGGTGGGAGAGAGTAGAAGCCGCGGCTGGGATTTGGAGGGCTGCATATCAAACCCACCAGTGTCTAGACAGAAAACAAATATGGTGCTGGGAGGGACGTGGCGGCCTGACCCTTTGCTGTGCGGATGTGGTCTGGGGAGGATGGTGAGGACAGTGAGATGGACTAGGGGAGAAACGCAGCTGAGGATGTGGGGGCTTGGTGGCCCTGGAGGGCTGCTCTGCCTGGATGGCTTCGCGCTGGGGACTTCCCTCTGGCCCCACTGCGACACTGAGGGCTTAGAGCAGTTAAAACATTTACCTGCCTTAAGCTTTTAAGACCTCTCTGATGGCCTCACGTGTTCATCTGCATGAAGAGCTTAGGGTGCCCTAAGCAGCCTTACCTCCTTCAGGAGGCTCAGGGCTCGGAGCTGCCGCTCAGCGCTGTGGAGCGTTTAACAGGATTAGTGCTCGGCAGTGCGGCTCTGCCACGTCCCTGCCCCATGCAGGAGGGGAGCCTGGAGCAGGTTTCCCCCACGGCCACCCTGTGATGGCTGGAGAGCAAGGGGGTGGGTGATGCTGCCTGTCAGCTTGTCTTTGGGGTATGTGCAGGTCCTCATGAAGAGCCGGGTACCATCAGAAGCAAGGGCCAGGGATGCTCCTGAAGGTTTGCGTTGGCCTGGCGGGACTGGTCCAGCTGTGGTGCAGCAGGGACCCAGCCTGAGCTCACTGATCAAAAAGCCTCTTGAGCAGCAACGCTGGCGTGCATAGATCGCCTGAGCAGGCGTGCCTGGAAGTGAGCAGATCTCTGCTGTGACTTTCGCAGAAACCACAGCATTTCACAGCAAGTGTTGAACAGATTCCCCCCTGCCGCCCTCCAGCCCTGGCTGCTGATGGTTCCTGGCAGCCCGGCCGGTTGTGCATGGCGAGGCCGTGTGCCGGCGGCGGGACAGAGGAACCCGCTGTCCCTCCTGCCCGTTGCTCGGCAGGGTGTAAAGCCGGCCTGTGGGCAGCGCACGCTGTGCTCAGCGCTTCCAGTTACTGCCTGGCACGGCCACCAGCAGCACTCTGGGGATGGGTAAAGGAGCAGCAGAGCTGTCGGCACAACCCAGCGCTTGCAGCTCCAGCTGCGTTTGGGAAGAGCTGCCAGCCCCCTCCTTGCAGGTAGGGATTGCAGTGCACCCCGGCCATCGCCCAGCTGTGTTCAGAGGGACTGATCCTGGCCGCAGCTATGGCAGGGCTGTCCTCTCCCACCCCCGGCACTGCTCCCCATCTCCTCCAACAAGCCCCATCCCTGCTTCCATCTGTTTGGGCAGAAACAGGGCTGCTGCTGTCCTGCTTCCCTACGGAAACAAGGCTTGTGCAACTGCGGGTGCCTGCCTGGTCACCTCCTCCCCTTCCAGGGATGCCTACGGGCATGTTTCATGTTGGGGCCCCAGAGGTGAGCAGGAGCAGGCAGCGTGTGAGGGTCCCCAGGGCAGCACTCACCCACCATGCTCAGCCTGCCTGGGGCAGCAGCAGCCCCCACCCAGCCCGCGGTCTGGGGGCAGGAGGCAGCTGAGGGCAGCGTGACGTGCGGCCTTTGCTGGTGTTGCGGCCGTGTCTGCGGGGAAGGGGAGTGCTTGTTGCAGGGGCGTAAGGCGTTTGTCACGTTCGTGGGACGTGGTTTGGGGCAGAACAAGCAAAACCATCCTTGGCTCTGGGTGGAGACAGCCGGGCAGTTAGCTGGTCCCCTGCTTCGTGAGGCTGCCGTAACCCAAGGACCCTGGGGATTTGGGCAGTAACATAAGAGAGGCAGGGCGCAGGCTGCTCATCCCACAGCCTGCAGAGCCGGCAGTGTTTGTGGGGGAGCTTCGCATGCTGTGGGTTTTAGAAGCACAGCGCTGAATGTCACGGTCCGCTCGCGGGCAATTTGCCCTGGGAAGAGGCACGGCTCTGCTCCCGGGGTGCGTTACCCACCCGCGGCTTTGTGTGTCCCGGCAAGGGGTACGCGGCACTCACAGGTACTCCGGCAGCCTCAGCCACTCATGAGCTGGACATCTCCAGCTTTGGGTGCCGTCAGCACCTTCCTGGGAAGCTTTTAGCTCCCAAATTTAGTTTAATAACTGAGTAATATATTTAACGAAATCCTGTGGTCCATGTGAGGGTTTTCTGGGGCTCTCAGAAGTGCAGTAACACAGGAATGTAGGCAGGACCGGGAAAAACAGGATCATCACCTCCTCTGTGTCTCTCTGCTCCACCCGGAACAGGGCGGGTGCCACTGGGAGGGAAGCAGGTCCAAGCTTTCCCTTTCCCATCCGTCCATGTATTGCACGAGGGAAGGAGACCGATGGCATGGTGCATCATCTGGGCCCCGTTCCCCTTCCCTGCCGCGGCCGGCACAGATTGCCTTCCTCTCCGACGACCTGAAGCCCCCGTTGCCCCCGAACCAGCCTGTGCCTGCTGAGTGCACCCGATGCAGTGAGCTCCTCCTGCCCCCACCACTGCCTTGTTCCCAGGGCTGCCCAACTGTCTCCCAGACCACGCTGACCTTCAGGGATTGCCTTGGCTCTAATGGCACATCTCTGCTGATCAGCACTAATTAAACACCCTGGGGAAAAAGCCCTCCCTATAATTAAAGGTAGCCACCTGCATCGCGTGCTCTTGCCACCCGGCATAAAAGGGAATCATGGCTAAAGTCCACTCTTGAGCAGCAGTGAGTGCTCGGCTGTGCTGGTGCAGGCTCCCAGTGTATTAATAGATATGACTCCATTTTTAGCCCTTGGGCTGAATGCTATTGCTTTTCTTTTTAGCAGTAGGGCTTAAACCTAATTTTACATCATCTGAGAATCTTGGACAAAACTACAAAGGCCCTGAAACAGGCCTGGATGACAGCAGCGTGCCAGCTGTTATCAGGGCTACTTGGGTGTCCCCGTGCTGGTGCTGCAGGGCGACAGAGCTGGGCGCCTGGGGCTGAGCGGCTGTGGGGGAGAGGGTCTGGGGCAGTGGGCTGGGGTCTCGTGGGAGTAGCTTGCCCCTCTCTGCTGACAAGAAGGGTCACTGTCAGCGCTTTTCAAGCCTGAGGCTTGCAGTGCAGCAGCCAGTGTCAGTGCTGATGCTGCCATTGCTGCTTGAAAACAAGGATTATCTGGTTAAACGTACTTGTTCCTGTGTCCCTTCCCAAGGCCAGCATCCTGCCTGCTGTCCCTCCCTGCACCAGGGCACCCTCTGGGACAAGCCCAGCCTGGCCACCCCTGTGCCGGGGGGGTACCCTCCTCTTCCTCCACGCCCAGCAGAGGTCCTGGCATTGCTTGCAGCTTTTCCAGCAATGGCACACGATGCCCGGCACAAGCACGGGTTATCTGCCCCCCCCCCCAGCACTGCCACGGATCCCAAAGGCACAAACCCTCGCCTCATTAGCAGCTGCAGGTATGAAGCTAGTCTTGCCTGCCCGGATTACCTGCCCACTTGGCAGGATAAGACGACTTCTGGCAAAAGCACAGAGGAGAAATCACATCCCTGTGCTGGAAGTCAAAAACATTAATTAAACCCGTGGTATCATTGATTGCTATCTCAGAGGAGAGGCAGAGGGTGAGAAAAAGCTCCGGGGAAGGAAACCTGGGGGAGGATTTGCGAGGAGCCTTCCTAACCTTTAAAAATGGTCTGATTATTTCTGGGATGTTGACATCTTCCTATGGGGAGGCCTTGGAGCAGGTCAAGCTCGTGCTGGGGGTGTGCAGGGCACGCAGCCCCCTTAGGGCAGGGGGGCACCTGGCCCCGTGTCCCAGGACCCTTTCCAGCTAAATATTTGGTGCTGCCCAGACAGGAGCCTTGCCCACGCTGGAGGACCTGGCTGGGACGCCTGCGGCGGGCAGCCTAGCAGGGCCAGTCAGATGCCCACTGCTCGGTGCCTGGGGAAGTCAGCCCTTTTTGTCTGGGGTGGAAACTGGGCATCCCCAGAGAGCTGGGCCAGGAGCACTGTCGTGGGCACCGAGCTCTCTGCTCCGGGTATAATGGGATAGCGACAGATTCATTTAGGCTGCCTGTGTTATCAGGCAAAGCTGCAATTACTCCAGAAATATTCATCCAGCTAAACTCCCTCATTACAACCCATTTGCACCTAGTGACTTTATCTAAGCACAATTGCTTCGGCTGGATTAAGCCATGCCAGAGGCTTTCCTCTTAGACTGCAAATATCCAGCCCGCAAATGGCACGCGAGGTCTGCGGCTTGCGAGGCTCCAGCAGCCTCTCCTTCTCCACGGATCCTGCCCGTCTCCCTGCTCACGAAGGGGGTGGCTGCGAGGGGGGCAAAGTCGCTCTGTCCCCGGGGCTGTGGGCACAGCCCTGCCTGCCTGCCCATGCCCAGGACCACGTCCTGCTTTGCCAGCTGGGACCAGCTCACCTGCTTTACAACACCAGCAAATACCCCCGGCCTTGCAGGGTGTCCCTGTGGTGACAGTGCCTTCGGGGAGCAGATGCTGTCCCCATGCCCCCACGGGCACCCAGAGGGGAGCTGGGCACTCCCACACCGGGGAGCGGTGGTGGTGGTCCCCTTCCCTTCTCCTGGGTACAGGCAGTGGCCTGGTGCTTGTGGTGGCCGCTTGGCAAGCACCATGCCCCCCGTGCCACCTCTCTCACTGAGAGTGCTGCTCCTGCTGTCCCTTTCCTGTTGCTCGCTGCCCTGCTGCATGCATGGGCAGGGGTCCAACAGCCCCCATCCCTTCACAGAATCACAGAATGTTCGGGGTTGGAAGGGATCTCTGTGGGTCATCCAGTCCAACCCCCCTGCTGAAGCAGGGTCACCTACAGCAGGCTGCACAGGACCTTGTCCAGGCGGGGCTTGAATATCTCCAGAGAAGCAGACCCCACAACCTCCCTGGGCAACCTGTGCCAGGGCTCTGTCACCTTCAGAGTGAAGAAGTTCTTCCTCATGTTCAGCTGGAACTTCCTGTGCTTCAGTTTGTGCCCGTTGCCCCTTGTCCTGTCGCTGGGCACCACTGAAAAGAGTCTGGCCCCATCCTCCTGACACCCACCCT
>Ga0065711_1046287_pt1 | contig 12978 bp, 10 predicted proteins | sample Hoacrofraction12_FD_59098 | JGI IMG/M metagenome (GOLD analysis project Ga0065711, IMG submission 59098) | Hoatzin crop microbial communities from Cojedes, Venezuela - Epithelial fraction 12 v2 (version 2) | ecosystem: Host-associated > Birds > Digestive system > Esophagus > Crop | place... | reverse complement strand
GAGACTCCACAACCTCCCTGGGCAGCCTGTTCCAGTGCTCCATCACCCTCAGAGGGAAGAAGTTCTTCCTCATGTTCAGACGGAACTTCCTGTGCCTCAGTTTGTGCCCAAAATCAGTTAATACACATTATGAAATCCTGTGAATCCAAGAAACTATTTTAGCTTACTTACCAACACAAATCTACTTAATTCCTGAAGTTAAATTATATAAAATCAGAATTCAGAGAATTTAACCAAAAAAGAATTTGACCTTCAAAACAGTTTTTTGCTTATGGTCAAGAATACATGAATTCTTTTTGTGAAATTAAACATGGAACAAAACAAACTCTCAAACTTTTCAGATATTATCTAGGAGCCATGGCCCTGCAAGCGCAATCAAAGGTTCTGAGGATGTAAGATCAATGATGAATGTAGAAACCTATCGAACCACACTGCATGGAGGCACTCCAGAGGAAGTGTTGAGTGGCAGAAGGAAGTAGTGTTGTAAATTATCAGCAGTTTCCTGGGGTAGAGGCAGAAGTACAGAGAATCAAGGGGACAATACCTAAACTATGGAGCGCAGATTTTCCATGGATCTTTGCATGATGGGAAACAATCCTACAAGTATTTAGACAGTCATAATGTGTGTCTCAGTGTCAAGTTACATTCCCATGGTTTCTCTGTCCTAGGAGTTTTACCACTTGGACCTTGCTGTGGTTTAACCCCAGATGGCAGCTAAGCACCAGACAGCTGCTCGCTCACACCCCTCACAATGGGATGGGGGAGAGAATTGGGAAAGTAAAAGTAAGAAAATTCATGGATTGAGATAAAGACGTTTAATAGACAAAGCAAAAGTCATGCACACAAGCAAAGCAAAGCAAGGAATTCATTCAATACTTCCCATCGGCAGGCAGGTGTTCAGTCATCTACAGGAAAGCAGGGCTCCATCACACTAATGCTTACAGACAGATGCCATCACGTCTCCCTCTGCTGCTTCTTCCCCCAGCTTTATATTGCTGAGCGTGACATCTTATGGTATGGAATATCTCTTTGGTCAGTTGGGGTCAGCTGTGCCAGCTGTCTCGCCTCCCCACTTCGTGTGCACTTCCATCTTCCTTGCTGGTGGGGTGGTGTGAGAAGCAGAGAATACCTTGACTATGCAAGCGCTGCTCAGCAATAACGAAAACATCTCTGTGTTACCAACACTGTTTCCAGCACAAATCCAAAATATAGCCCCATACCAGCTACTATGAAGAAAATTAAGTCTACCCCAGCCAAAATCATCACAGACCTCAATAATTTGTTCATATAAAAAGAATTGAAGAATACCCTCCCTAGAGACTGAGTTCATGGAGGATGGGAATCATATGCTTAGCTCCTGTTGAGACTGTGTAAGCTCTGGTGATGTAGTTATGTCCTTTCTAAATATGACTCTTTTTCTAGAGTTATTTTTGCCTTGAGTAGTTGGCCAGCTTCTACTGTTAGGAAAACAGCTAACCTGAATCTCTTTAGTTTGAAGTCTAGAAATGAACATAATGCTGGTGATAAATTTATCGTTAAGAACAACATGCCGATCTTCCACTTCTTAACATGACAAATGCATGGAATACCTTACATCTATTCTGCTGGAACAACAAAAATAGGAACGAGCAGTTTGTTCCCCATGCTTTTGCTGAAACTGAAAATATGCATCTTCACATTACTCAGTTTCATGTGATACAAAAGTTTCAGCATCCTGAACATCTTCATGGTGCCAGAGAGTAGTAAAACATCACAACTGGCTTACAAAACCACAAAGTCCTCTCTGTCCAGACACGCTGAACAAAAAGAAATTTGAATGGCTTTGCAAGTCATGTGTTCCATATGAATCAGTCTAATAGAAAGAATCTTACACTACTCTTTGTTTATTGGTTAGATTGGCACAACTGTATGTACTGTTATTGTGGCTCTTCTTCGCATTAACGATCTCGCTTCCCATGCTTTCTCTTTTCATCCCTTGCTCCAGGCAGGATTTAACTATTTTGGTACAATTTTCCAAGTAAACACACTTCATTTCAATATAATATGAAAAGATGCTTCCATTGAGGTTTCTCAGGTGGAAAATAGGGTGTGGTTTCTACAGCTTACCCAGTAAGTTGGACCTAACTGGCCTGTGCTTGAACCTAACACTATTTAGCTCCTTTGGCATTTCTCAACAGTACTAGAATGGCTGTGCTCCCAGGATTAGTTTACTGACCATATGAGCTCCTCTTAGCAATTCTTAAAGTCCTGAGTAGCTTCACATTGTCTGCAGTCCAGTTCTGTACCTAGCGGTAGTGATAGCCCTTTCTTAAATACAGCTTTTCTTCACCTCTGTCCAACTTTTATTCTTACTTCTTTCCAGGGTTAAACCACAAATCCTAAAGCCACAGAATGTTTTTTATTTCTATAAATCTATTACAATCTCTAAACCATTTCACAGTACTCAAACAATGAGATCACCAGATGTCTGGCTATTTCCAACAGCAAAGCTGAAACCTGGAACAATAAAGGCACCACTAAAAAAGAGGAGGCAAGCTGCAAGGGATAATATAATGAGTCTTCTGGGCTGGCCAAGGAGAGTCAGTCACGGCACTGACACGCCATTTTTGGCCTGCTGAGCACAATCCACCTGCAGCAAACTTAGGCAAGTTTATTTAGCTTGACATCTAGTAAAATGGTAGATTTTCATGGCAGCTACTGAAATAAGATAAGGGAAGTTTTGAGGGTTTTTTTTCTCCTTGTTTAACAGAGGAGAGGTAGGAGAGATGTGAAAACTCAGACAAGAGGTATAAAAAACAAGCCACTTTTCACCTGGCAGAAGAAAATGGGGTAAGGACTAGGAAAAAAAAATCAAACAGCAAACTAACAAGTCCATTTTTTATGTTTGAACACATGCGTTAATTTTTTCTCTCGGAAACAGTTGCTTCTCTTCTATCACCTCTTTGCTTTCCAAGTAAAATGTGCGTAATATACTCACAAAGCTTCTAGATCTAACTGTTGTTCAAAAGGGTACCTCACCTATGCTCAGCTGGCTTTTTCCACTCTGAACTCCTAAACCCCTCAATGATTTATTGCTCCCTCATGTAACATGCTCCCTCAATGAGCAGAGGGGCTTTGCTCTATCCTCTTGAAATCACTCAGAGCAAGAAGGGACATACACCATTAAACTAATCACTGGCTGCTGGGACAGGCCCTGATGTTTGCTTTCTGCAAGTCAAAATGTGGAGTCAGGGGCCAGATCTGAAGACCACTGAGCCCACCACGCTGACCTTCACATAGTAAGGGAAAGAAACATGTACTGTATGCTGCAAAAGTCAAAAAAGAACTCAAATCTGGAAGTTAGGTGTAGATTAAGGTCTGGGAAAGACTGAGTGAAAGGGAAGGAGGCAGGTGGAAGATGAGGGGCAAAAGCGTTATCAGATCAAAAGTGAAGGAGATTCAAAGAAAAACGAGTGCTGGACACTGATCTGTAAAGGAGCTGGGTTTAAGCACAGAGAGATGGAAAATGAATGGCTTCCTGGTCTTACATGACAGTTCTTAACGGTTGGGAGATACAATGGGGAATACTGGGCAGTAAGTGGAAGAAGAAGATGAAGAAGAAATAGGATATTGTTGGACTTGGACTGGCACTTGACTGGCAGAAGGGAAATTAAACATTTATCAGTGTCCTCAGGACTAACAGAGCAAGAAGACTAAGACTGAAATGAGAAAGCTGAGAAGGCGGCAGGAACCGAAAGATGTGGGTGAGAGAAATGATGTTGAATCAAGAAGCAATTGAATGGGAAAGGTAACATGTGGGTGAAGATAAAGCCTGTGATCACATAACTAAAGGTAATATTGAGAGTATACAGCAAGACAGTTTGCATTGAGCTGCACAGAGTTATATGTATTCTTGGAACACTTTCCAGACTTTTGAGTACTTAATTTCTGGGATCACTACTGGAGTGAATACATACTGTTTGCAGAAAGAAGTAATTCTGTTAGCAAGGAAAGAGGCAGCAGGGCTAAATCTTAACTGAAAACTCATGCTGCCTAGTGGCTGCCCTTTGATTGCAGTCGTTATACCAGAAAATGTACATTTTCTCCAAAGACTTGAAGCAAGATATAAAGACACCGAATTCCAGTGCTACAGTCCAGGTGGTCTGAAAGTTTTCAGCATATGCTACAAGGCTCTATCATTTCGTCAAGTATGTTAGTCTTGGAGATAGTGAGTAACAGAAGCTTAAAGGATTCATTTGCAAGAGTATGTTTATCCCATGACCTACTTTCCAAAGTCTTTTTACAGAGAAATATATATATATATATCTACCTAGTAGGAACAGATGCAACTGCACTGTAGGCCATGATAATGCAGAAAGTTGATAAAGTAGAACGGAAAATTAAATCAAAGCAACTGTTCTTCAAAATATGTTAAAGTACAGGACTGCACATGGGGAAGATTTGAGTATGGCTGCATTTGAGTATGCGATGTTGCTGACACACCTCTGACAAGAAGTGAATTGTGAAAAAGACTGAGAAGGTGGAAGGGTAGCATGTTCCTAACTGCTTAGGACAAGTTCTCCAATACTTTTTTTGTTTGTTTGTTTTGGGTTTTAGAGTAAGCAGTAAACAAAAAATTGTATGGTTTCTGAGACTACCCTACTCTACCACCAGCCAACTCACCTGTTCTTCTTCTTTGCAAGTTGTTAAGGAAATTTCTGAGAAACCTACTGGATTTTATTGCTTCAGCATATTTTGCTGGAAGGACTGAAAGTTGTACCCATCAAAACCGAACAAAAACTGTTGCTGTATGCAAGAGTAATTCTAGCACTTGGGTGGGATATACTTGGTGCTTTCATAAGGAAACGTCAAGATTATGTGAGGAAAGATCTTGGTGTTCTGGGCCTCACAATGGTGGATGAGTTTTCAGTAGCATGGAAACTCCTTCTCTTTGTGGACAGAGACAGACAAATTAGATTATGTTTGGTATTCCACACCATGTGCCGTCATGCTGGGTTCTGGTTGGGGGAGCTGGGAGGCGGGAAGGAGTCGCGGCCCAGGAGCGTGTGGCAGCAGCGGGCGGTGAGAGCAGCTCTCTGCGTTCTACTGTTTGTGTTGTGTATTCTTATCTGTATCGTTGTTGTTACTGTTCCCTTTGTTTCCTGTTCTGTTAAACTGCCCTTATCCCGACCCACCAGTTTCTGCCTGTTTCTTTCTATTCTCCTCCACACCCCAGCAGGGGGAGGGGCAGCCGCGTGGCCCTTGTGTTGCTGGCTGCAGCCAAACTACGACAAATTTGAAAAGTTTCTAACTGAGAGGCCAAGTCTAATTCACTCTACAGATAGGCACATGATACATGCAGACCTGAAGTGATTTTTCTGAAGGCCTCATAACACCGAAACGCTGAACTCAGGACTCCTGAATGCTAATTCAGTATTAGTTGACTGTTTCTGCTATGCTGATGCATCCAACTTTTGCCCCTGAAGATTTTTTCCCCACTTAAGGAGAAGTGATCCTTAGGTAACATACACCAGTAGAGCCCAGAGTAAAAATTGTCCCCACAGATTTTCTTTATCTAGTGTGTTAGATATCTTTCACCCGATCTTTCCACTGTGGAGGCTGGATGCTATTCTTTCAACTCAATGCACAGGCTGGGCTTTTTAGCAGAATAAAACTACTGGTGCTTGTGTGTATGTCCAACTCTGTCAGCAGTAAAAATGAAAATGGCACCAGCAAAGTGTTGGTGTCTGGAAACGGTGTTGCAATAAAAGAATAACATTCAATTTCACAGCAAAGGAAATCCCCATTCTCAAGCTTTGTGTTATGATGCATCTGTGACATTAGAAGGGAAGACAATCGAAGGATTTAGAAATTCCCCTACGCAACTTTCACATTTCCTCTTGTAAAGTGTCAAAACAGCAAAGGATGAGCATGATTCATAGGATATTGTTATTCTGCTGCTTCCTTATGTGTCAGATCTGACTGCTTCTAGAAGGTTAGTTTGCTTTCTGTTGTAGATGTGATGCAACTGAATGCTTGGGCCTGATGTGAGAGTTTTGGCACAACTCTAGGCAAAACTGAAGGGTTGGTGGACTTTTGTCCCAGCAAAAAAGGCTTCACTCTGGATTGTTGCATTGACTAGAGTTCTCTTGTGTATTTTATTTGTAAAACTCATGCAGATTATGAATTTCACAGCAGCTAAAGGACTCTTCTGTTGGTGCAATGGGAACACAGTTCATTGAAGTAGTTTTTCAACCAGTGGCTCACAAACCTTGAGAGATCTGTGGGCTGTTTCCTAGACAGGCTTGTTTTGCTAAGGAGACTGTAAAAACTACTGTCAATAGATTTAAAGCTATTGTACAGAGACATATCTTTCTGCAGGAAAATGTTATGAAGTTTTCAATTGGGAAAAAAGCTTAAACCACTGGACTTGGAGGCTGCTTAGATGGCTGCATGCTCTTCGGTGTTGCCCAGAATTCTGCACACAATCTCTGGTGTTGCTTACAGCCTTATTTAAATCAATATAGTTACCATCGTAACTCTGAGACAGATGCTTACTGTAGTCCTTAAGGCTTTTATTTAAAGATTGACCCATAGCTGCAGTTCATTGTTCTACTTATTTTTAAAGTAAAGTCTGGGTTGTATAACTGGTATCTACAGTCTTTGACCAGTGGCAGTAATGGCTAATGAAATCATGTATGTATCGTGGGCAAAGCAGGACAGAAAGAATAATAATGCTTTAGATATACTTATATGCTTTCTATGTGCAATGATTAATGCCGCTGAAGTCAGTAGGGTGCATTAGTACAGATTGCTGTGAACACATTGAAAAACTGGGCCTTCTCTGTATGCCTTCCGTTCTTATTCACCTGTGTTCTTCCACAAGTCTGTGAAACAGCAAGTGCAGCAGTCTCACCTCCTCCCTTTAAACAAGACAGAAAATACTAATCTGTGTTCCTGAATGCTGTTCCTGTGCTTTTTCTGCTTTCTTTTCCCAGCCCATGACACGGAGCTCAGAAAAGGGGATTAATCACTTTTAGAAGGCATTTATGAGACAATCTGTCAAAACTGACAGAAATAAAAAGTCCTGCTCCTTTCTCCCCACCATGTTCATGTTCCATTGCCCACAGGCCTTTAGGCACAGGACAATCCGTTGCAGCCTTATTCCGGTGGCTGCTGAGGCAACAGTTTGTTAGTGCAAGGTGCCCTTGATTGCCATTTCAGTTTCACAGTTCTTTTTCTTACAGGTGGATACAGTCTTGAATTTGGGTAAAGCATGTTTTGGGGTGAACTACCTACACATTGCACTGCCCCAGGTGAAAGTTCTGATGTTGGTTGGTATGACACAAACTTTTCCTGCAATGTAAGCACGCATCAGGCTTTATTTTGTTATTGGATTTGGGTAATAGTCACCTTGATGATGATTAGTAATGGCTTCTGTTAGTCTACCTAACCTTACTCATCTGCAGTAGTTCTTCAGTTCTAGAGTATCCTCATTCCTCCTAATGGACCTACTTAAGAAGTTGAACACTACCCTGCCCAAGCAGGAGTCATGCAATGTGACACTGAAGCAGGACCAATGAACATCCAGCTCAAACCACCTCACCCTCCTCTAGGTGTTGGTTTGAATAAACAAATAATGATTGCTTCCTAGAAGCTTCTGACAAAGAATATTGGCATTAGTGAGGTAACTAGTTGAAAGCAGGAAAGGCAGGACTCCTGTCTACCACACCCTGTGTTGTCATGTACCTGGAACTCTTTTAATGCTCCTGCAGCCTTTGAAGACAAGGCAAAGGTCCCACTACTGTAGCCCGTACTTCCAAGGGAAGGTCCACTTACAGCAAGTTTTTGTGTAGGACTTATTTACTTCAGTGAAACTGTGGGATTCCTTCAGGATCCAGATCACTGAAGCTTCATCTCTTACAGTTTATTCATGACAGCCTCCAGCTCCTTGGCATATACAATGCAAAGAATATTTTCTCCTCATTGTATGTGGTATTGTCTTGAACCAACACTTAAGAAGAAGTATACTTTATTATTGGGAACAGTTTCCTCATTTAAAAAAGGCTATTTTATTATACCATGAAAAACAACCCCCACAAAACTGGCCATCCTCCAGGAAATCTTTTTTTTTAAAACCATTACTCATCCACAGTCTGATGTAACATCACTCCAGGTTAAATATCAACCAAACTTTTTGCTGTACTGTAGGAATCTGTCTGACACTGTCAACAGATTAAGGAAATAGAAACTTGTATGGACCTAGGTACCTGCTGGCTACTTTCCAAGATATTCTTCCACCATCATTTTTATAAAGGGGAACTAGTGATAACAACAGCTGAGCACTCGGCTCAGTATAGTTAAGCATTTTATGTTGGCCACAGGTCAAGATCTGTCTGATTGCCCACACAGTTAAGTGGAAACCTTGAGCAGTCTCTGGATTGGGCTAATTTTTCCAACATCATTGAGTCAAATTCATCTTGGACTGCACTCTAGCTCAGGAAGGGCCTGAGTACATGTGGCTTCAGGATCTGGCTTCAGAAAAACTCATAAAGATCATATTACAGCTACTCTTGACCTCTAAGACATCTTAAAGACTTTATTTAATAGAAATTAAAAGAAATGTATTGTAAAGAGATACATTACTATTAAAATCCATGGTATGAATAACCTGAGCTACTGTGTCTCATCTCTTCAGTATAACATCCCTATATACAAATTTGGTTTTGTTTTTCTTTTCCATTTTGAATTCTAGCACTCCTCCATAAGCACAATCTTATATGGAGAGCAAAATAAAGCATAAACAGAAAACAAGCTTCCTCCTTCTCAAGCTGCCCATCATTGTCCTGTTTAACGACTTTTGTCCTCTGATCTTCCATGTGATTAGCCTTAGCAATCACTCAAGATCTAAATCTGCAAAGAAGTACCACAAAAATGAGCATCCTAACTTACAGGCTGAAAAGTAGTTACCTGGTTAAACTACAAGCCTGAAGTTCATGAAATCAAGCTGACAATGTGATCTTTGGAAAATGCAGGTATGTTGCATGATCACACTATGGGTTTGTTTACAGTATTTTCACCCTTCTGGTCAAAGACAGTACCATGTTCCAGGCCTCATAGGTTTACGGCATCAAGAAAAACCACACAGTGGAATAATTTTAGGATCACCAGTTTACTTTCAAAATGTTTAGCATAACTTCCACTCTCCTATTTCTTATGTAAAATCATGGTTTGACCTAAGGCAAGTCTAAAGCAGTGCTCAGCAAAGTCACATCAAGAGACCTTTATTCCTTGGCTTCTCAACACGCAGTAGGAGATGCAGATGTGATGGTGTGACAACAGAGAGCCTATCCAACTAGAGGCTGAACAGCCTCATTTCTTGTCTACACAAGCATCTGCATTTCACTGGACTGAACTATCAAGACTTAGGGCTATGGAAAGAATGAAGTAGTGGATAGGAGGATTTAAGAAGGCATTCAAATCACTGAATATGTCTATCTGGACTTAAAAAAAAATGCTAGAAAAGACTGATCCGAATGGTCTTATTTAGAGTTTCAAAGTAATAAATTCAAAAAGCTCTGAATCTCACCCAAAGAGTGGACAGCACAGGGCAGAAAAGAACAGGGTGACACAGGAAACTACAGAGATGCTGTTCTCCACTGTAGGGAGAAAATTTGTGTGGCCAAAGCTTGACTAGAGTTCAAGTTGGCCGGCACTGTGAAGGACAGCAAAAAGGGCTTTTTTAAATATGTTAGCAGCAAAAGCAGGACCAGAGACAACATTCGTCCGTTCCTCGATGAGGTTGGTCACCACATAAATAGGGATGTAGACAAAGCAGTGATGTTTAATGCCATTTCACCTCTGTCTTAACACAAGTGATGGGTCCTGGAACCCCCAGAGTCCTGTGTTGGAAGACTGCGACTGGAGGAATGAAAAACTCTCAGCCGACTCTGAACTTGCCTCAGGTGGGTGCACATAAATCTATGGGGACCAATGGGATTCATCCCAGGGTATGGAAAGAGCTGGCTGACGTCATCACAGGAGCTCTCTCTGTTATTTTTTAAGAGTCTTGGGAGTCTGAAGAGGTCTCAGTCAACTGGAAGCATGGCAAATGTTGTCCCAGTTTTCAAGAAAGGTAAGAAGGAAGACCCTGATAATTACAGGCCTGTCAGTCTCACTTTAGTGCCTGTTGAAATTATGGAGAAAGTTATTCTGGGAGTTATTGAAAAACACTTGAGAGACAATGCAGTCATTGGTCATAGCCAGCACAGGTTCATGAGGGGAAAGCCCTGTATAACAAACTTAATTTCCTTTTATGACAGCATCACCCATCTAGTTGACCAAGGGAAGGCAGTAGACATGGATTTTTTTTTTTTATTTTAGCAAAGCTTTTGATATTGTCTCTCACAGTATCCTTCTGGACACAACGTCCGTCATACAGCTAGACAAGTCTTTAATACATTGGTTGAGCAACTGGCTGATGGGTCAGGCTCCAAGAGTTACAGTAAATGGGGTTACATCAGGCTGTTGAGCAGTCACCAATGAGGTTCCCCAGGCTCAATTTTAGGGCCAGTTCTCTTTAACGTTTTTCTAAATGCTCTGGATGCAGTAATCAAATGTACATTAAGTAAGTTTGCCAGTGATACAAAACTAGGAGGAGATGTGGACTCCCTCAAGGGTAGAGGGCCTTACAAAAAGATCTGGATAGACTAGAGAACTGGGCAATCACCAACCATATGAAACTTAACAAAAGCAAGTGCCAGATTCTCCACCTGGGATGGGGTAATCCTGCTTATACGTACAAAGTGGGGGATGAGAGGCTGGAGAGATGTGCCAAGGAAAGGCATCTGGGGGATTGAGTTGACAGCAAATGAAATATGAGTCAACAGTGTGCCCTGGCAGCCAGAAGCATCAACAATGTCCTGGGGTGCATCAAGGACAGCATAGCCGGCCAGGCCAGTCGAGGGAGGTGATTGTCCCACTCTACACTGCCATGGTGCGGCCCCACCTTGAGTACTCTGTGCAGTTTTGGGTGCCTCAATGTAAGAAGGACATCAAACTGTTAGAGTGTGTCCAGAGGAGCGTGACCAAAATGGTCAAAGGCCTCAAGGAGCAGCTGAGGTCACTTGGCTTGTTCAGGTTGGAGAAGAGAAGGCTGATGGGTGACCTCATCGCAGTCTACAACTTCCTCAAGGGTGGCAGCAAAGGGGGAGCTGCCCATCTCCTCTCTATGGTGACCAGAGACAGGACGTAACAAAATGGAATGAAGCTGCATCAGGGAAAGTTCAGATTGGACTTTAGGAAAACGCTCTTCACCGACAGGGTGGTCGGTCACTGGAACTGGCTCCCCAGGGAACTGGTCACAGCACCAAGCCTGTCAGAGTTCAACGAGTGCGTGAACGATGCTCTTAGTCATATGGTTTAGTTCTAATTAGTCCTATGAGCAGCAGGGAGTTGTATTCAATGATCTGTACAGGTCCCTTCCAATTTGAGATACTCCATGATACTAAAATGAAGATAGAGGATCCATCTCACAGGGCGAAAATAAAATTTAGGTACTGTTTGATGTAGTGTTTTTATTTATATAAACAGAAACTTATCTCCCTGAAATGCAGATTAGTCTATCAAATCTGGTAACCCTGAAGATTTAACAGGGTGAATTTTATTTTTATCTTTGTAATTCAAGAGTAAACACATTGAATTTCATGCTGCTATACTGGTGCAAAGCCTGTGGGTGGTGAGAATCAGGTCATCAGACAGTGAAGCCTAAAGCATGAATGCATAGGGTACATTACAGAGTTTACTTTCTGAATATTGCGCATCTGGAACAACAGAAAGAAGTTACTTTCATTTCTTTCAGATTATTTGCAGTAGGGTTAAAGGAACATTTTTATCAATATGAACACTTTTTTTAAACTAACATGAAACGATTATTTCTTCTTGCATTTTCATTTTAAAAAGATTGATAATTCAGGTAAGCTGAAATCTTAAAAAAATTCTAATCTTCCAATTCTTCTTCTATGATGTTCTTTTTAAAAAGTCTCTTCAGAACGTAAGTTTAAATACAGTTGAATCATGACCTTTTCTATAAAGTGCTTCTTTAACATAGAACCTTTCTTTTATAGTTCAATATCGTAGCAACAGTAATATAAACTTTTTCTTGACAAGGTGTTCATAGTTCACACAGGAAGAACTTCAGCATGATCCTTGCTATTTTACAGAATGGCACATATCAATATTAAACTGAGGTTATAGAGAAGCTCATTCTCCAAATATCCATAGATTAAAATAGAACTGTAGGACATGTTTGGGGGTAGTGGGAGTAAGAAGGAGGGTTTTAATTTTGCGTGTGTAGCTGCTTTTGACTTTATTTCCTAACAAGAATATTGATTCTTTTGTCTTCTGAATTAAACAGTCCTGGCAAACATGAGAGACAAAAATGTCTTTGCATAGGTCTCAAGCAAAGGATTTCCAGATGGTCTGACACAATAAGGGCCCTGGCCTAAAAGCAATGCACCTATAAGATTATCGGTCATGTCTGTGGAATTTCTGCTTGCACGTACTAAACCCTTGCAAAGTTGTCTGATCAGTAACTCTTATATTTTAAAGTAGTGATGAAATGATTTCACAGAGAACATCCAGTTTGCTGTTAACAATATTTTTGTTTTCCCAAGCTCACCACACCGCTTTTTGTGATTCTGGCTGCTGTCAATGACCTGGCACCCGAACAGAGTGGCTGGCCTCACCCTCTCAACCCCTCTGACATGTGTCAGCTGCAGTTCTGTGGATGGGGCTATTCATACCCCAAGTTTCATGCCTAAAACATTTTTCAGTGCCATGACAGGTGTAGGCAGCAACACCCCGGGCCAAGGAGCAACAGAGTGCTGCTGTCTGCATGGCCAGCACGTGCCTCACTATCAGAGTTACAGCAACCGCCTCAGCTAGCAAACTTTGCTTTTTAAAGTGGAGGAAGGGGGTTCAAAAATAATAATAAGGGGG
>Ga0065711_1010640_pt1 | contig 12978 bp, 5 predicted proteins | sample Hoacrofraction12_FD_59098 | JGI IMG/M metagenome (GOLD analysis project Ga0065711, IMG submission 59098) | Hoatzin crop microbial communities from Cojedes, Venezuela - Epithelial fraction 12 v2 (version 2) | ecosystem: Host-associated > Birds > Digestive system > Esophagus > Crop | place... | reverse complement strand
CAAGACCCGCCTGGACAAGATCCTGTGCAGCCTACTGTAGGTGACCCTGCTTCGGCAGGGGGGTTGGACTAGATGACCCACAGAGGTCCCTTCCAACCCCTACTATTCTGTGATTCTGTGATTCTGTGATCTTTAAAAACCCTATGGCAGGCAAGATGTCAGATTTTTCTATCTTAATTCATGGGACCTGTATTTATGAGCAGCAAAGACTAGTCTGCTCCTTTCACACGAGTCTGGGGAATGTCAAAAGGCAACTGCTATTTTGGTTTGGTCTAAGAGGTGACTTGGCCATGAGAGATTTCATATCTCATGATCTGCTTCTTTAAGTCATGTCCCTTGTTAGTTTGCTTAGGATACTGCTGGCATCCAGCAGCAGCGAGCACCGGCATGGGAGTTGGTGGGAGGATTGTTTACATCAGGTAAGGTGCTCCAAATGTTGCCTGAGGAAGTGGCTTCACACAGCCTGCTTCAGCCCAATACCTGCGTTCATTTTCAGAGCAGCTTTTGTGGGCATGTGGAGACCTTGCTAAAGAGAGAAACGTACTTGGGGAATTAAGTGTCCAAGAAATGCGCTGCAGTTTCATGTTCCACGTAGCTAAGAGCGTGTAGTTCCTGCCAAGACCTATACCAGTGGGGCTGAATTAGATGCCGTAGGGGAGAACATTTCTCTGGATGTGCAGTGGTGTCTGTTGCACATGCAGATATTTCCTGAAGAGCAATAGCTCCTTATGCCAGGGCTGCTCAGCAGAGTGAAAAAGCAGCGGCCTCTACGTGTTTCATTACGAGAGTCCTGGAATAACACTTTAGGCCTGGTTCAAAGCCACATTTTAAATGAATGAGTAGTCTTTTCTCTTCTTCTCTTTCTAAACTGTTAGCTCCTCAAAACATGAAGGGGAGAGGCAGGGAAATTATTTATCTTCCAGCCAGAGGCCTGATCAGCGGATCTAGAGTAGGAGGTTGACAGGTTGAATATGTCACCAGCCACTCGGACAGTGAGAGAGATCCTGCTCCTTCCCTTCCAGAAAAACAGATGTGCTCCCTCCACCTGTGAGGTGAATACCAAGATGAATCATTTAATCCGTGCTTCCTTCTGTGAGTCACGTATGTTGAGCTTTAAAGCCATTCCATGGCTGAAACTCAATTGCTTGTCCATGCTCTCCTTTGGCTGTAGATGGAGCTGCAAGGGGGAATTGAGCACCTTCCAAAGAAAACAGCCCCTTCCCGTGGTCCAACCAGGCTGCAGCAGTGGAGGTGGGAGAGGGGGAATATTAAAGATATTGAGCTGGGTTTTGGCTGAGCACCGGCAGCTCCTCTTTGAGGATGAGCTGATGCTCCTGCAGGTATGCCCATCGATCTGCGCGTGGCGTGGCATGCGTGAAATGGTTAAACAAGTTAAACCCCACTGACTAGTGGGGAATGAATGAGGGTACTGGATACAAATATCACCATACATTATCCAGACTGGTGGCTGTGACATCTCTCTGGCTTTGAGCTGTTCCTGAAGGTCTCCCGGTTCCACCTGCAGAGAGGGGTTATGAATTGCCTTGGGTTGATCCTTCACCTCAGACCTAGGAGTTGTCTTTCAGCAGAAGTCATGGGAGCTTTTCCTCATTGAAATAGCTTAGCAAAATGGTGCAGTTTGAAAAACAGTCTTTTTGTGGAAAAAAAATTGTGTAAATTGCTTGTGTGACTTACAGAAATGCCGATGTTCATTTACACAGACTGTAAAATGTATTTTCACAGTAACGTTAGCCTGAAAGGGATCTCTTGGGTCACGAAATCTGGTTCTTTTGCTGCTGTGCAAAATCCCTGTTATGAACTCGCCTCAGAGTGAATCCCCGTATTTTCCTTGAGTGTTCCATGAGAAACAGATGGAATAGGAATATTTAGTTGGCATATCCTCTTTTAGCCATACTTTCACCTCTTATGCACGCTCTTTTTTCTTCAGTATTCCTTGAAATCTTTATATATTCTCACTCCTGAGCTGTGGCAGTTTCCCAAGGAAAAAGTTATTTCAGTAGCTGGGGTGTACTTTGTGGTTGTACTGAGTAACACTGAGGCCCAGCGTTTTCAGGCTGGGAAAGCTGCCCCTCATGCATGAGCAGGTGAGAGAATCTACTTTTATGTCCCAGGTGTGTAGGGCAAGAGGCATTTTTTTCCAGCTATAACAGACATTCCATGTGGCATTAGGCAAGTCATTTAATTTCTGTTTACAACATCTCTCCACTCTGCAGTGTGTATTGCAAGCTTTATCTGGTTTTATCAGTTGAAAACAAGTTCTTCAGGACAGAGGGTTTTTTCCAATGTTTATGTGTAGTTGTGTTGTAATTAGGGTCTCTGGGTATTGCCCTAATTCTCACTGTAACATCACCAAATTATACTTGAATAAATTACACATCATGGATATTAAATGCTCAGCTCAGTTTCAGTGCAAAATAAAAAGCTCAAATGATGGTAACTTAAACTGGCAATAAAATAGCCAGCATTACACTTCTAAATACTTAATTTGCAAATGTTTAGAGAATTAGGCACCTGCTATAAATCCTTATTGTGGGCTTTGCACCCTGTTGGTAATCGGTGAGCTATATCTCACTTCATTATGCATGAATGTGTAATTTCCAAAAGCATAAATGTGGCCTCCAAGGGCACGCACATTAATAGCGTTCGAATGAACCGATTTGTTTCCTACCCAATGTGTTTATCTTCCAGTTCTTCGTTGCGAGTGCCAGTGGAAAGGTTAATGGCTCACAGTTCCCTGTCAAATGATGCACTGATTTAACCTCCGCTGTGTCTGGGTTTTTCATTGCCTTTGGCCTTTAGCATGTTGAAAGTTAACAGCTGCATCCTGTATGCTAGCTGGGATGTAAGAGGGTCTTCTTTAAATTATTGCACATGTCCAGGATTAAATGGGATCCTGTTTCCCTCTTGCTTGTTGTGGCCCTGATTCATCGGGTACATGATGCTCTGGGAGCCCTTGTGCTGGCTTCAGCAGAGGCTTTATGCCATTTAAAACACACTAATAGCCATCGGAGCAGCTGGGTCTGGTCACCTGCCAAAAGGCAAGCAGCTCTTAGCTGAATCCGTGCACAGCACTCCCCAAATCCGTGGAAATACCTGGGGATGAGTGAAAGGAATAAGCAGCCTGAAAGGTAATATAGTCTAATGGAAGGGATGAAGTGTTAGGTGGGGCAAGGTAGGTGCTTGCAGTGATATCAGAACCACTGTGCAACACATCTTGTTACAGTTATGTTAAAGCTTGCAAAGTTTTGATGTTAACCAGGTTCAGTTTTGACAAACTGAGGGGCAAACCTTGTGGTTAAAAAACAAATGATATGCAAAATTTTGCTCAATTCTGATGAAAAATCAAATTAAATGTGTTTTTTTCCACTAAGATATGGTGGAAAAGAATGTCTTTTGTAAACACAGAACTCATCATAAGTCAAGAAAGGGAAGGGAAGTCCACTTAATAAAACCCCACCATCAAACAAGATTTCTCCTAGGGTTGAATGAAAAATTGGTTGTGTCTTGACTTGAAAGCCACTGTGAGGACTACCAATACAACCATACTCCCTGCAACCCAGTAGCCGATGTTCTCAGTATGATCTGGAAGAGCTGAGAAAGCATTTAGAAATTATGCAATAATCTATCTATCTTCAGGGAAAGCAGGAGAAAAGCTTTCTCTGGAGGTGTGTGCTTTTGAACTCAACCCTCACACTGATATCTGGGACATTGCTTCTGTTGCCAGCAGTCAGCAAATGAGTCACCAGTTGCATGTGCGAACACCGTTCCTGAACGGGCAGCGTTTCGCTCGCCCAGTGGAGGAACGTGTTTGGACGCACGAGCAGCTCAATCTGGGATTGTGTGTTGCCACTCACAGCGGAGGTGTTGACTGAAGCAAATCATTAAGCAAAAGCTGAGAAATACTAAATGCACTCACAGAACAGAGGTTTAGTGCTGAATGGTGTGGAAACATGGATAAGGGGAAATAAAATACATGACCATCATTTCCAGATAGAAACAATCCATATTTTCATATGCAGATGTCCAAGAAAGCCACCTAATTGAGAATGTACATTTGAAGACGGGTGGTAGTTATCCTGATGCTCAGAGGTGTCAGACGCAAGCCCTACTGAAATTAATATTCAGCCTCTCCAAAAATGAAGATGTTTCTTTAGGTGCTTAAGTACGATGGCAAGTGTGTTTTTTTCAAGGCAACTCGCGTGAATTAGGAGCAGAGCCATGCTCAATGATAGCACACTTCCTTAGGCACCCAGATTTCAAAACTGCAGCCCAATTAGATATGCTCCAATTATTGCTATTATTTGCTACTTAACAGCTGTCATTGAAGGCTCAGGATAGGATACTACAAATACATATAAGAAGAAAAAAACGTAACTTGAAGGTGCTTAAAATCTCTGCCTGAGAGAAAATGAATAAATGCAGCTGGCTGGGAAGCCAGAGGTGATGGGAAGATAGCTGTGAAACATTGGATCAAGTCTCAGAAGAATTCAGTGTTGTCTAAATCTGGACTCTGAGCTATTACAGTGAATAAGTAGCATTAAGTAGGCAGGAATGGCTGTCTCTGAGCAGAAGGAATATTTATTTCTAAGCTTGAGTAATAATTACCATGGTGAAGTCAATGAGTTTCAAAGGAAATAATTAGGCCACAATTACAGAGGTGGGCTGAAAAGCCAAGCCCCAACCATGCGAGCTCCCTCTTCCTCCACTAACCTCTCACTTTCTTTCCCTGCTGTCCACTTGCTGTGTTAATCCAGAATTTGAATGAAAATTTAAGTGTATCTAAATGTAGCCTTGCCCCTGGGAGAGGGAGTGGATATGTCATCAGGGATCTGTCAGAGTCAATAACATTTCCCCTGCAGCCCCGAGCTGTGCCTCAAGATCTAACATTTCTGTCTGAATTATCAGCTAATGCTCTGACAAATTGCCTGTGATTTTCTTTTTTTCTCCCTGAGTGGATGTGCCTGGTCTGCAGATTAGGTAAACACCGCCTGGCCCTGGTGTGGAGCAGCGGCTGATGGTTGCCAGCCCGACGCTGCTGCCAAGGCGCGGCAGCGGGAGGCTGCCGGCCAGCCTGGCTGCGGACGCTCGCGGGTTTGGGCTGGTACAGCTACAAGCTGTGCTGAGGAGATACCCACGGACCGGGACAGCGCAAAGTGATGAAGGTGGATGTTCAGGGCCTGATAGAGAGTTTGAGTAGCAGGGTTGCAAACAGGGTTTTGCTCTAAGTGAACAGCTGGGGAAACAAAACTGAGTGGGTGTTCGCATAAACTCTGTTGCTAAAATGGGCGGCAGGGCTGGATTTTTTTTTTTTGCAGAAGGGAACAGCTATTGGTGGCTTCGTCCTCAGACACAGAGGACTTCAAAACTACCAGGTGATTTTGCACTTGTAAAATGAAGTCATCTTTGAGAAGTAGAATTGTACGGAAGATGCTGCAGAGAGGCACCCCGGGGGTTTGTTTTGCTGGCCACAAGATTCAAACACTCTCGAACTAAGAAAGCCATCTCCTGCCTCTTCTCAGGCTGCGTGAGATGTGAAGCATCTGTTTGTGTACTTGCTGTGGAAGTGATTTTCCTTGAAGCATGAGCTGGTTTTTAAACACTGTGGGCGTAGTGACAGTCTGTAATTCTGATCTTGAAATAAGATCATGAATGAGGGAGAGGTAGGAGAGATTCTCATCTGAGCTATCACCGTCAAGATTTACATTAGCTGTTGCAAGCCTCTTCTCCATAGGTCGGGTCGGGTGGATATCTTAGAATCACAGAATCATAGAATGCTCAGTTCTTATGCAAACCCCTGGCAGGGGAACACCTCTTGCTGTGCTGTTCCCGCCTGGAACAGCCCTCCCAACCCCTCTGCAAAGGGCTTTCCCGTGGATTTTAAATTCCAGCTGAAAATATGCTTTGCCCAGCCCTTCCCCTTGCTAGTTATTCATTGACATGGCAATATTATTGGCTGTGCTCTGAAGTATTTGGGAATTCAGCAACACTGTAGTCTTCCTTTAGGCTGTGAATTCTGGTGTCCCAAGCCCATTTGAAATCAATAGGATTTGGATACCAAATTCCCTTAGGCTCCCTTTGCAAATTCCAGTCTTTTACAGGACTGTGGTGCAGTAAAAGCAATTTGGGCTATGTGACATTTTCTACTGCCTTCTCTAGGGGCGCGTCTAAAGGAAAATAAAACCTCTGGGAATGTGAGAGCTGTGGGACTAGAGACACATACGCATACCATAAAGACACCAAGGTGCTTCACTGATGAGTGGTGGTACCAACCAGAAATAATCCTGTATAGTTCTAGGAAGCCAAATGAATAAAAGGTGGAGATATTTATAATATCTCTCAGACATCCATATAAATATGCACGGCAGCCAGTAATAGAAATGCAGTTCTGGATTCTTTCTGAGCAATCTCAGGCTAGGCATGCTGCTTTTTTATTACAGGCACTGCAAAGATTTTAAGAGGGAGAGACTGAAGAGGAAGGAGAGACAAAGGGCTTTGCGATCTGCAGTATCACACTTAAAATAATTATTAATCATAAGTGATTGAAACAATGATACCTGTTATCAATATTTGGTAATTGGTACACAATATACATAAATAAAATTATTAAAATGGAAATTAGTAGTAGAAATTACCATTTCTTATTTAAAAATATTTTTTCACCTGAAATTCCTAATGGATTATATGTAACGTATGAACGGCCCACAATTAAATCCCTTCTGTTTTTATGTAGCAGTATTTGTACAGAGTTTACCTGTAGCAGTGTGTGTACAGAGAGAACATACATATAATCTTTAAAGTCTTGGAAGATAAATTGCATTTTTGATAGACTGGAGATTCAGTAGCTGATAGATACAGCAAAGGCCACCTGAACAGATTAAGGGAAATGAATGGGTCATTCATTTCAAGAGTCCCTGTGTGTGGCCAAGGTTTGACTAAATATCAAAATAGTGGATGGCTTAGGTCTGAGATTTTTATACTTCTACATGGCAGCTGTGTCCTTCACTAACCCTGCCTGCTGGGAGCCTCATCCAGAGGTAGACCTTTGGTGAGCCCTACAGTGGGTCGCTGTTGTGGGAGTGAAGGTTTCTAGAGAAAGCTCTGAGCTGTTCTTTTCTTTTCTCCTTTGAAGAAAACATGGCCTTTTGCATGGCTGGAGCGTCCAGCTGTCCCTGATCTAGGGGAAGGCAGAGGTGCTTGGCTGAAGATGGGAACGAGTCAACAGGTAACTGCTGCCAGTGTCGATAAGCAGTGCTGTTACTGTCCCATTCCCTGAATCCAAGGGCAGAGCAGGAGGGGTAACACAGGGGCCAGTACCCAGGCTTTGGGGTAAAGGAGCATTAAGAAAACTGAGTCACGAAAGCATGAAGAAATCTTTTCTTGATTCTGCTACCTACTTTCACACTAAGTTAGTGTAGGCAGAAATGCAATAAAGAATTTGTCAAGTGAGATACATTTAGGCTATTTCTCTTGCCATTAAAATTTCATCTACAAGTTCCACAGACAGGTCTTGGTCCTATTTATAGGTGTCTTTCTTACCTTCAACAATATTATTAAACTCTTTTATTATACAAAGCTAGCCTGAAAATGAGCCGACCCGGTAAATAAAACATAACGCTTGCTTTTGCTAGCATACTTATCTCCGCAGAGCAATATACTGAAGAAGATTTTCCCCATATGTTTTTCTCAACACGTTATTGTGTATGCCTGTTTAAGCAGCAAACCAGTTTCAGCATATTTCTAGAGCACTTCCTTTTCCTGTTGATTTGAGGCTGGCATTACAGAAGTCGTGAGCAGGCAGCGCTGGGTAATTCCTGACCCTAGAGTCCAGGAGGGACATGAAGGGAGGAAGGGAATTTTATTCCCCACACATTCTTAGGCAGCTCAGGTGTCTGCTTGGGTTCTCGTGACCTTGAACTGCATCACGGCAGGTGCTTTGAGGAGCTCTTTGCCAGCTGGTTTGGGCCATGGAGTGTGTGAGATGGTGCAGAGGTGCTTCCCACCCCACGGGAGAGGCTCGGATGGGTGCCTCAGTGGCAATGCAGCAACAGAGGTGCCTCTGTCACAACCCCTGGCACCGCATCTTCTTCCTGCATAAGGCAGCGCTTGCGGTTCTGGCCTCGTCCCACCATGCTTTCCTCTGGATACCGCATGAGGACCGAGGCCCAGGGTTAGTGCTCCTGCAGGGTGGGGCAGCAGCAGAGCCTGTGGGGCCATGCAGGCGGGTTGTAAGAGATGATGGAGGAGGACAGCCCTGGCCATGGCCCTGCTGGGTGAGCTGTGCTGTGGAGCAGCTGGATGGGAGACCTGTCGGGGCCAGTGCATCGGTTTGGGGTTCATTTTGGATGTGTGGGCCATGCAGAGCTGGCATTAAAACATCCTTTGGGACAGACTGGGTGAGGAAGCAGAAAGCAGATTTTAGAGGGGATAGGTCACTTCAGGGGTACATCACAAAGTATGACTTGGAGTCTCCTCAAAGACTCAAGTTATTTCTGCGCTTCACCACCTTTGCTGAGCATGATATGTTATTGCATCATCCATACCCTAATTTTTCCTCAATTTGAAAGAGTCAAAGAGTCAACCTATAGCATCTGCTACAATGAAACATGCTACCAAAAAAAAAAAAAGGACTTCAAATGCTTGTTAACTACTTTGTTAATCAGGGTTTTCTGCTTCATATTATTAACAAGGCAAATTAAAGCAGGAGTCTGTGGTGCCCAGAAAATATTTGCTCAACAAAAATGAAACACTAAACAAAATGGCCCCCCCTGTGGCTTGTTTTCATGTGGCTGTGCCTGCCCTCAGGAAGGTCTGGGGAGGCTGCCCTTGTTCCCGGCGAGAGCACCGGCGTGGTACGTGGGGTGTACAGAGCAGATGCTCTAGTGCTGTGGTTTGCCGTTGTGCATGGTGCTGAGCCCTACGAGCTGCAGTAGGATGGTGTAAGCCAGAGACTGGGTGGCTTTCGCTGCGCTGTGACTTTACTGTCATGTTTTGATCTCAGTTGCATCTCCTTTTTCCTTTTCTAGGCCTTTCTGAACAGTGGCATTTTCACCTGAAAATGAGTTTGTGCCGGCCGCTGAGCAAGCACTCCATCACCCTGTTCGTGGAGGTACTTTTTCGCTTATGGAATATGTTGGTCTTAACCTCAGCTCTGAGATCTACTTCGAGTTCATGTTTGTGTATTTGAGTTTCTTCTTCTGTTGTCTGGTTTGAGGGGTTTTTTTGGCTGTGAGCATTTAGGTTTCAAAACGGAATCCTACTGTGTGGCCAGGATCTTTATCTCCTGTGCCTTCAAACTGTCTGTTTACCCTCAAAAATCCTGCTGCTCTGCAGCCTGGGTGGAGCGCTGGCTGCATGGCTTCTGCTAGCTGGTCTGACATACATTTAAAATGTTGCTGCTATTGATTGTTTGAAAAGCTGAGGTCAGGATTCGTCCCTGTAAACGCAATTAGTTTTGAGACTTTTTCCCTTTTATCTACAAATGAAACAAGACAATGAACTTGCATACCTAGACCCATCAGCAGCACCACACTGCACCCGGCTAGTGTTCCCCGAGGTGTAACCAGGACAGTTGTGGGAAACACCGTATAGCTGTCTATAGCAAGAGTAAAAAAATCCCCATGCAGAAAATCCCAGTAATTGTGAGTATTATGACCTTAATTCTCTGTACTCTTCTGAAAGTTTTTCCACAAATACGCATGAAAATATATATTTAGTCAAGTCAGACTTTTATCAGCCTGTCCAGCATTTTATACTAGGAAAGCATTGTGGATACTTTTGAAGTAAGAAACCAATAATAAATTTTTATATTCTTCTATGTTTATAATATGCATTTAGTAGCTCTCTCCAAGACATTTGAAAACAAAACTCTTTCTCTGTTTGCTTATCAAGCTCTTTCTTTAGCTGACAAAGTGTGGATAGTCTGCTCTTGTTTCTGTCTTCACAGCTTGGGGAAGCTCGAGGGAGTGTTTTGACTCTGGAGTTACTGGAATGGAACCAGATGGGTAGTTAAGGTATCTTATCTCCCAGAGGAGGCTATATCAGCCTTACTTCAGCGCGTACTCCAGCCACTGGTTAGGGGGGGAGCTGGGCAGGCAGGCTTTTCTCTGCAGGATACCTAGTTTTTAAATTCTTGTTCCTTCCATCTGTTCAGTTCATTACACCAGTATTTTTCAGAGATGAGACATGAAATTATACAGGCCTCTCCTACACTGTACCTCCAGAATTGGTATTCTTCGGTTCCTCTTGTGTCTAAGGCTAAATATGAACTTGCTTACAATGATCGTGGATAATAATCCCACTGGTTTCATACCTAAATTCAGGGAATCTGAAAGCAGAGGTGTATATGCTTGTGTCCATCAGATTTTCTTGAAGTCCTATATTATGCGTGGGATTCAAATATGGGAGGATCAAGGGCTCTTCCCGCATTTTAAACTCCTTTATGAGGAGCTGGGCCAGCCTAGGAGAATAATGCTTTCCAAGAAGAGAAGGCTGTTGCACAGCTTTGGTGCTTTGCTCTCCTGGATAATCAGTGAGTGCTTTAACTAGTTCAGCTCTTTGAATAGTTTAAAACAAGGAACCTCCTTTTGAAATTAATATGACTCAGTTCAAATCCAACAAATGTGTGGATTTCATGATATTTTTGTATTCAGAGCTTCCAAAGGCTCTCATAAAGGGAGTTCCCAATATTGCAACTGCTCTGCAACCAGAGAGGATTGTCTTTTACTAAAACACAGTAGAATGAAAAAAATCTGCAGGAGATTAAATCCTCTGCTAGTTTGCATGAACTCAACACAGATTAATCACATTGTAGCTCAGCTGGAAAGATATCCATTAGTTATTTTCCTAGCTAAATGCACAGGGCTACATCTATTTTTCAAAGGCACAGCGGAAAACTGCTCTAGCTGCCTTAGTTACAAGTCGCTCAAGTTATTTTCAGTGCTGCCTCATAAGGAACGAAGATAAGAACTAGAGAAAATGAAATCAACCGGGGAGGGAAAATAATCTCGTTAGCTGAAACTTTGTTTCTATTACTGTTTTTCAGTGGTGGGCACATCTGAGTGGCGTCACTGTCCAGTTGGTGGTAGGCAGTCTGGCAAGTCATGGCAAGTGAACCACCCTTAGCTGGTTCATGTCGTTTTATCAAATGCTCTTTTTACATGTGTTTACACTGTACTTCTTAGTACCTTTGCACAGTGTTAGGACAGAGGCGAACCTTGGATACTCCAACACAAAACAGAGTGGAAAACAGAGAGGAACTGGTGTGGCACACGAAGGGTGTGGTGGCCCTGTGGGTAGGTGCTGAGATTCCCCTCTTTGCTTCAGTCAAATGCCAGTTTTTACTGTCTTTCGCTGTGGCAGTGTGAACTATAGATATATATAGCGAGGATTCCTACTGACTCCAACCAGATCTCTCTCGAGAAGCCATTTGGCAGTATAAATCCTTATGAATGTTAAGTGCAATGTGCTACTACATGCAAGGCAGGGATAGGGATGCAGTGTCCAAGCTGGAGCGTTGAACACTGTCTTACTTCTTGACTAGTACATCAGGGTGGCTGAAATACAGAAGTTCCACATGACTTAACTCAGTTGGTATTCGCACTGGAACAAAACTGGAATAGTGTTCATGAAGCAACATGACACACGCCTTTCAAGATAATCACACAGCTGGCAAATAAGAGAATTGTTTTGTGTAGAAACAGCATTTTCTCAATGGAAGAAAGTATGTGATGTGCTCTAGAGAGACCTTTAGAGAGGTCTAAAGGAAGTAACACTCTGGCTCACCTGGAAGTATTTCTGGATTTACAACTTTTCACAGCCCCGTGTACTTGACAGGATGAAGCAAGAACCAAAGAGCAACTTGCTCTGTTCTGAAATAGCTCAATTACTACAGAGTGCGCTTCCAAATATGGGTAGAGCAAAGTTACAACCATCAGAGTTATAAAAGGAGCCTACGACAGCATCTAATTTAAATCAGATCTTGAAAGATCAGTGATTGTCCCTATCATCAGTGGTAACATCATCTCACTCTGAGTTGCTTTGATGCCAGAGATAAGCCTGACATAAAAACCACAGATCTGAATTCAAATGGGGGAATCAAGAAGTTCTTTTGAGTTTGACGTTTCCCCTCAATCTGAGCTGTGCATATGTTTATTAAAAACTTGTTCCCAGCTTCCTTGATGGTAACTCCAAACTCCCATTGACTTGGTGTGCTGTCCATGCCTCTTGCTAGAAATTAGACTTTAGAAGTTTTATCAACCAGGTATTTTTAGCTGAACAGGTTAAAACAACAACAAAAAAATCCCATCAGAGTTACTTTGGCTGCCCGCCCACATCTGCCCAGTCTGCAGAAGGAAAGGAGCCCCTTCTCAGGCCATCTTTCTTGCCCGGAGTATACGCTGCCATACCAAACACCCATCAACACCCATCACGAGCAGCCCATCACAGCCCCTCGCACCCATCCAGGCTCTCCCAACCAGGGTGCAAGGGACCCTGGTTCAGCCAGTAACAAGCTGTACCAGGTTGACAGCATCACTCTCCATTTCCTCAGGGGGTTCTAAAAGAGAAAAAGTTGATATATAACCGCAAGCACAAAAAAGTTACTGAGAGCCTGTGCTGTTGTTTATACTTAGATACTGTGATTAAATTACATACATAATGCATAGTGTTTGTAATACATTATTAATAATAATAATACTGTCTTGTGTTATTCGGCTAGAAAAGGCATGCTCCGAGTGATGGTTCATTGGTCTATTCACACACAATTTTCATACATCTCTAAAGATTACCATTTTAACAGCTTTCTGTATGGATACTGCCAGGCAGTTACATTTAACAGTGCATAAATCTAATTCCCTCCGCACTCAATTTTCTCAGGCAGCAGAATCAATTTGAATCTGTCAGGATTTTATTCTCAAGTCTATTAATGCCTCCTGCCTTTCTCTGTATTCCCCCCCACCT
>Ga0065711_1009217_pt1 | contig 12978 bp, 8 predicted proteins | sample Hoacrofraction12_FD_59098 | JGI IMG/M metagenome (GOLD analysis project Ga0065711, IMG submission 59098) | Hoatzin crop microbial communities from Cojedes, Venezuela - Epithelial fraction 12 v2 (version 2) | ecosystem: Host-associated > Birds > Digestive system > Esophagus > Crop | place... | reverse complement strand
GGGGGGGGGGGAAGAGGAAAAAAAAAAAGCCTGCTTTAAACGATTAGGTTTCTGGGAAGAACATAGGCTGTCATCCTGTATTCAAATAAACTGATTTGGTAAGGGCCGTGAGCTTTTCTCATTAAGAATTAATTTATCCCCTTTATTTCATCAGTCACCACTCTGTTGTGTCAAAGTTTCTCTGATTTTATTAAAGAAGTACCTGTGTGTATGTGAAAGTTTGCATGCAGAGTTACTTTGTATGCGTAGTCACCTAATTCTGTTAGTAGTAACTTTACATAGAAATGTTCAAGAGAATTTTCCTAATTCTTTTTGGAGCGTTACAGTCAAGAGTGCTTAAGTTGATATTTGTGTATCGTGCATTTTCTTATACCTACAAAAATTATTTCTACTTCTTTTTTTTTTTTTTTCCCCCAAAACTGTTTTCTGGGAACTTGGGTTTTCTTGGCAGACAGAATGACCTTAGTTTGGAGCCTGCAAATATATATATATATGTAAAATGGAAGTAGCAGGTATTATTGTAGACACCACATAAACTCATTTTCAATCCTAAAGAAAGTTACTCCATATAGTGAATGAAGATTGACTAGTATGGTGGTGTCTCTTTAAGGTTATTGTTGAGAGCAGGAATGCATGAAAATGATTCACCAGGGCTGCCGCTTGTCTCCAGGTTCCTATAACAGGGAGATGATCTCAATCTGCCTTCACGCTGTTAAAATGATGCATAAGCCTACCAGCATTCTCAAATGATGGAGTATTATTGCAGCCTCTTAAAAGTTGGGCACTGAGATAATTTGGCTGATGTTGGAGAAAGAATGTACCATAACCCCTGTGGCTCAACTTTCATTGAATAAATATGGCATGCTGCTGCTTTTGTTCTCCTTCTGTATGGAAGAACAATTAACATGTCAAAAAAGAAGAATCGCAGAATGTTCTGGCTCCTTCCTGTAAAAGTGCAATTCCACACTGAGCTGTGTTTTTGAAGTTATTGCACGAGATTCAAGGTTTTATCTCCAAAATACCAGAGGCAGTCGGCCTGTGCTTCTTATGGAATGATATGTTACTGAAGTTGGAAGAACTAATGAATACCATCGTACTTTAGCACCTATCGTATGTTTTAAGAATGGGACGTATTTTTATTGCTAGATATAAACAGGATCTGCAGCATAACTACAGCAGTAGAGTTGTAAAATAATGGCGTTTGTGTAGAGGTGGAAGATAGCTGTGATCATAGTTGTCTTTTGTTCTGATTAAATGAAATTTAAAAAGGCTTCGTCAGTTGTCCACAATAACTCACTGTGGGGATTTGTCGATGAGGTGAAGATTTCCATTCTTCTCTTTGGCTGTAGCAGAGATACTACGACAGATATTAAAACCTTTTGAGGACTTGATTACAGATTTATGTGTTTTCAGACTCTTGGCAGTTATGACCTTAGCTAATTTTTTCAAGTACGAAATTATGCTGCCTTCTATCCATGTTTTCTTCTTTTTTTTTTTTTTTCTTTTGTTGTTGGGGTGTTTTTTGTGGGTCTTTTGGGGTTTTTTGTTAGCCCCTTACCCCTTATTGCTGAGGGGACTTTGCCTATGTGTCCTTGAGGGAACTTTGCTTATTTGTCCAGCAGTATAAAAAAGCTTTGGTGAGATATAACTATTTACAGTTTCTAGAGAAGTTTGATCTTGCTAGTTCATTGTCTGAAATTTGGCTGAGAGAAGCAGTGAAGAGCAGATTCATTAGGTGTTTCTATTGAAAAACTGTTGTTAAGTTTTTGGGTGATGCTTCTGGCTGTGGAAACGTTCGGCGTTTCTGACAACAATATGGAAACAAATTCAGTGTGACACAAAATCGATAGAAAGCAAGTTTTATAATTTCGAATTGAGAATGAACAGTGATTAGTTCTTCTTCGGGTTGTTTGGATTTTATGCTGTCTAAACCAGATACAGATTGCTGAAATCAAAATTGTGACTGGAAGCGAAGTGGTGATGGGCAAGAAGCAAGCATAGTTTTGTATTAGTGTGTGTTTTGCAGAAGGCAGGTGAATTAGCCTGCTGTTTGTGATTAGGACTTTCTGAAAGCAATTTGCAAATAAGGCAGTTGTACAATGCTCTCTATCTTGTAAAAAAATAGGAAATGAAAATCTTAGAATTTGCAAAAAGGCAATAGTAGGTCACAGGCTGCAGTTACTAAATATTTGTCACATCTTTAAATAATCCATGCAAAATGCTAACAATATCTAATTTAGCTGAACAGCAGTCTTGTAAGACACTATTTCAAGCAGAGTTTGTGTAACTTTGTAGAATACCCTCTTATTTGCTAACACTTCTCTGTCTTGAAGCATACTTTGTAAATCATTTGGGAGTTCAAAGACAATTTTCCTCTGAAGTACGTTATATGTTCTACCTTTATTTGTACTTATGTTCAACAGGAGAACCCCGAGAATGATAATTTCAATAAATCGGAACATAAATGTTAACACTAACATGATTGCATCTACCTTGAGAGAGGTTTGTTACTTCTGAAGGGCTTTGTTAGTGCAGGCGCAGCGTGTAGGTGACAGCAGACTGCCGTGGTTTGAGGCTGTGCCTTGTGCCTTGCTGCTGGTGAAGCTGAAGCGCTTAGTGCCGCGAGGAGAGGGAGATAGGCAGGCCCGTAGCTCGTGTTGTTCTGTCGCTGAAAAAAACCCTAAGGTAGGTATGTGCCCTTACACTGAGAAGAAAATGTCTATAGCACGTACTCAATCTTTAACCTGACTGCTGTGATGTACCCTGCTTAGAAGGTCTTACGCTTTCCCTGGCCTGAGCGCCGTTCTGCAATCCCGGAGTTTTGCCTAAGATGAATGGGGTGATTCTGAATTCCTGTGGCAGTACCGTAACTTCTGTTTTGTGAAGAAAAACTTCCCGTTCTAGCCTGTTTCAGCCTGAGGAAGAACGCGAGACGGTATAAGCATGTTGGATAAAAAAGTACTTTATCTTCTTTTAGTCACCTCCCTTTCTGCATCGCGTGCGTGGCAAAACTCAGGTTCCGGAGTCTTCGAAATACAGCGTTTGGAGATACTGAGGTCAAAGGCTGTAGATCCACTGCTGGCTGAACTGCCTTGTATCCGGATGGGACTACATTTAGACTGCAGTACAGTGCTTCAGAACAGCTTCATGTTTCTGCCATGTCCTGCTCTACTGATTGCTTCTGCAGCTCATAGTGGTCACCTGCCTTTTTGTCTGCTCAGCTGTCTTCGACAGTCCTGGTGGGTTCCTGCCACTTGTCCAAACTGTTGTTCTGAAATACAGCCTGGAAACTCCCAGCCTCAGAGCTGTGCCTCCAAGTGTTGTGCTTTGCGAGAGCTGGGGATCTGCCTCTTTGTGTCTGGATGAGTGTAGATGACTACGAGCTTCCTCTGGAGGCTGATCACAAATTTCTGCCTCACTGGATTTCTTGATTTACGTATTTCCTCCTGCTTGGAGGGCAAATCTGGCGGCTGCTGGCGCTGATTGGTTTCTAAATATAGGCAAATCTTGCTGCGGGAACTTTTGAGACAGATCTGATAAAAGCAAAGCTGAGAAGCTCCTCCGTTATCAGAAAGTGGTAGCTGAAGGTCAGTTTTATGTGGGCCTCTATAATTTATCTAGCTGCTACAACTTCAATGAAAGATTAAATTTACCCTTTTCTGTGCAGATCTCAAGTAATCAGTCTTCGGGTGAGGAATCATACCAGATGTGTAGAGTTAGTATTTATCTTTTCATCTTTGAATAAGGTGGACTGCTAAGTAGCATTGCGATTCCTCCGCTATTCAAACAGTGAGCGGGACTACTGACGATGCTTTTCCCTTGTCCTCGTATGATCTCATGGTTGCGTGTCGCCTGGGGCTCTCTTTTTAGGCCAGAACCCTGTGTCGTCGGTTCTCGCTCTCCACAAACCTTCAACTCCGCGTGAGTCAATAACTCACAGCTTTTTCCTCAGGGTGCTTTTTCCCCGCAGCTGAAGTCAGTGCCCTTGCAGCAAACGTCTGTGGGGCTAACGCTGCAGAAACGCTTAGTTCGGTGTGAAATCATTACCCCAGTGTGATAATTTGGCAGTCTGTTGCGGCAGGAGAAAGTCTTCTGCGCTAGCCCCGGTGGCTGCGATGCGTGATGCAGAAAGTGCCCTTCCCACTGCCGCTGCTCCTCCCTGTTTCAGGGGTCTTGTTTTGCGAGTGGGAGAGACACCATCTATTCACAAAGAATAGAGCAGAAATAAATTCCAGTGGTTTATAGACAGAAGCCCACAACAATCATGAGTTACTGTAGCCATGTCACAGCTCAGGAGCTTGATTACAATTATTCTGTAATTCAATAATTGGACGATGTTTCATGGTTTTCTTCTACAATGGAAACATAAAAATGAACACCAGTAACTAAATATGTGAGGACAGAAAAGTATTCAAAAATAAGCCTGTTGCATGAGGACTAGCACCTTCTTGTTCCTGGGTGCAGGAGCTGCGAAAGCAGTATTTTCTTCTCTTTGCCACGTTGAGGGATGCTTGGAACAGTGCACGTCCAGATTTCAAACACAGAGACTTTTGAATTAGGAGCTTTGGAGCAGCTTGCTATAATGGGTCAGTGCAAATTAACCACTTTCTGGGAAATAAAACATCAAGCTTTAAGGGTTTACTTTAAGGGTTTAGGATGTAATGTATTCTGAATTTGGTGCTCAGGACAGTTTTAATGTGTGTGGTCTTATGAAAGGCGGCCTTAATCAGCACGAGGTGTCAGCTCCCCGGAAGCTGACTAGGATGAGAACCAGAGGGTGAGGATTATGGTAAGCACTGAAGAGCTGCTGCTGATGTAAAAGCAGAAAAACCGGGCACAGGGTTGGTTTTGGCTGGAATGTTAAAGCTTGAAATTTGCTGCCATTTGATGAGAAATGAGCTTTAAAAACTCTAATTGAGGTGAATAGAACAGATACCCGTGAACTGTGTGTTGCTACTGAGGAAGGGTAAAGCCAAGTTTAAAAAAAGCTATTGGAATGTTTTATGAGACTGTGGAGAATATTTAAATATGGTCCTTCACCAAATTGTTCGCTTCCTGGCTTTTAAATGGGATTTTCTTGTTGAGGAGTAGAGCAGGCTATGTCATATTGTAACTTAAACATTAATTCTTGGTTTTATTTTTTTTCTTTATTTTTCAGTTACATGCCTTTTAAAAGTATATTATGCTTTCAGTCCCTACTGCAGTTTGATTTGTTGGAGAGTAAGGTACGTTCTGTCTAAAAAGAAAAGTAATGCCCTCGTAATTGAAGTGGTAATACAGACTAGAGGAGCAAGGCTCATGGAAATGGTGTTATCCAGGGTGTTTTCTGCCACAAATTTCTATATTTGTCAATTCAGATTTTTATTTAGGGAAATGAAAGAATTCTCACATTTGCAGGGAAAAGGAGGAAAAAGATGTGCCTGTGTGTCCATAAATGCACAAGTATGAAAGCCTCGCTTAAACTAGCGACAAGCATTGTGAATGAGCTTCTAAGCAAAGCTTAAAATTACACAGTCGTGAGCGCTACCATCGTTCTCTTCTCGTTGCCTTTCATCTTCCTTTTTTCGTCTTCTGCCAAAAATGTTTGGTACCTAGTACCGGATCCTAATGATTAATTATTAGATAAAACTCTTTTAATGTCAATAATGTTTCACAGTTTGTCATGATGGCAAAAGGAAAGCAACCATCTTTGATTCAGTCATGATTTTGATCTGCTTCCTTTTGTAAGTTTTTCCTAAAACACCATGCAGCCCTTCCTGGGTATTTTTTTTACCCCCAGGAGCAAATGTTGTGGTGTTCCTTTTTCTGTTATAAAGATCAATGCCAGAAGCCTGATGCTCGTGAGCAATCCTATTACAGCAAACCAGTATTCACATACACTGCCAGAAAACAGTTCAGTGAAGAAAGAGATTTAAGTTGAAAGCTTGCAAAGGATTACTACGAACAGCATAGACAAATAATTTTTTGGAAAATAATTACGAGTATCATGAAATTATGCCTTTAACCTGATTTAAACATGCCTTTGTGCCTGTAATAAGTATACATTTAATTTTGATGAGCTACTTGCAAAGAAATTGCGGAATGCTAGAAACGAGGATGCTTTTCTCAGTCACTTGTGTCAATTGCCGGGTAATTGCCTGGTTCTGCAGAGGACTTGTGGGAAAAGACTGGAGCACTGTCAGCATTTGACGACGCTTTTTTATTTCCTTACTGTAAAGTACCTGTAATTCAGCCTAAGTTGGAGGCTCTAACCACAAAGATTATTTTATGCTAAAGAGCTTCTAAAAGCAAGGTCAAAACGCTGCCGTTTGGACTAGGTGGAAATGTCAGCTACAACCTGTGTAAAAGCTGAAGCAGAGAGTGAGATGAAATGCATGCTAAATAGCTCCTCTTATCGCACGCAGCGTGCTCATGTTGATAGAATGCCTGTATTAATCAATGAGACTTTATATGTATATATAAATGAACTAAAATGTATCTTGATTTTTGCTAGCTGTTGTGCTCTTATGTGAAAGTGGTGGTTAATACAGCTAAAAAGAGAAAGTTATGCAGCTCATCTTTAAATCCAGATTTGCTCCTTGAAGAAAGACAGGCACCTGCAGAAGATGTTCAGGTGTTGGGTACCCGTGTACGTGCGCTACAGCAAGAGCACTTTGGGGAAGGGTTACGAATCCGGACAGATACTCTTGTTTTAATCTAAGCTAGTGTGTCTGGTGCAGGTGAGGGGGTGTGTGTGAATGTTGCACAGCAGTAGAAGACCGTAATAAAGTGTCAGCGTGAATTTTTTTGTCTCTTCTTTTGTCTGTTGAAGAGTTAAAGACAGACCATTAATGTTATTTTAATATAGTGTTCTGTGGTTGAATGTTCTGTTACAAATGCAAGTTGAAATACGCTGTGATGTAGTGTACTCTGGAAGAATTGGAAAGGGATGGAGAAGCGTAGGTACTCAGCAGTAATCTTTCTTCCATTCGGAGTTTGAGAAGAATGCTGCTAAATAAGGCCTTCATTAGCTGTTAGTTAACTGGGGACAAAAGACTGCATTTAATATTTAGTAAATGGAAATGAAGATGTCTCATGCTGATTGATTTTGATTTCCCTCGTACATTTTGCCCACTGCTCAAGCTGTGGCGTTTTTGATGCCGGCTAATTAGGTTCATTCTGTGCGGATGGACAGCCCGAGTGCCTCAGCAGGGCTGAGTCCGTCCTGCCAGGCTTGTTAGCGAGCGTGAATATCCTGACGCGGGGTTTTTATTCGTCCGTGTGTTTCAGAATTTCCTTCAGAGAGATTGTGAGTCGTGGGCTATGAATGGCTCTCCAAGAAGGTTTTAGATATGTTGAAGGTGATGATCTTTTTTACTTGGGAAATGTCCCGTGACCCAGTGTTTTGCCTGGAATGTTTGGATGTTGCGATGCCTGTACTGACTCATCAGCGTATGGCAGCCCTGGACAGAAACTCTTGGCAAACATTTGCCATGTGAAGACGGGTAATATCATTAGCTTGCCTTAGAATAAATTCTGTATTTCCTGACCGGTTAAAAAGATGAACTGTTACAGAGTTGTTAACGCTGGGAAATCTCTGAGAAGGAGACTCCTTGGGAAGCAGGGAAAGCTGCAAAGGCAGCGGATTGCACGACTCCTTCTTGGCTGCATTAGTGACTCCAGGAGAAGAGCAAGTGTGGTCAGGAACATAGCCAGAGAGATGCAGCTCGGGGCAAAACAGGGACAGTGCTTTTATATTCAGCATAAACATCATTTGCAGAGACAGACTGGCCTTACAAACCAAGCAGTAGAGGCCATGCTGTGAAATTTCTTTCTCATGAGAGGCTTTTATCATTTTGCATTGTGTTTTTCTGTGGCGTTTGTCTAAGATCCTTCCAGCATCACGGACACAAATCATTCAACACACAGCAGCTGTTCCGAATGGCTGCCACTCCAAAAATGTTAGGTTATATTTACCATTTCTTCCTGGATCTTGATAGCTAACTGGCTACGCTGTTTGCCAAGCAGCCTTCTTGATTCTCGTGTGTATTACCTTGGCTATCGGCTGGGTGAGGAGAGCTGTAACGGTGCCTCAGATGCTTCGCTGGACTGAGGTGTGAGATGGTGTGTGGGCCCCGGTGGCAACGGTGGGCTTCTCTCTGACTCTGAATTTCCCGTTCACTTCAATTAGAGGTGAGGTTAGCTGGTGCTAAATGAGTAAGCGCTGGTCCGCAGCATACAGCTCCCTGTGAAAAATCACGTTCTGCTGATGGGATCGTAGTATACCAAAGAATTTTTATTTTGAGTGGAAATTATTCTGTTTTTCCAAGTGTGACTCAGTAAATTTCCAAAGCAAATCTGTATAATACTCACCTATAAACGCATACAAGCCTGTCTGTTAACCAGCATTTGCATAACGTCTGTGTGTTCAAAGCCTACTTGATGATCTTTTAAGATGATGAGGGGTTTTATTTTAAACTAAATATAGAGCAACCTTAAACTGTGATGTAAAATACTGACTCAAACTGAAATGCCTGGTATGATTGATTCCGTAGGCATCAAACACAGTTGCGTGGATGGTACTTTATGTTCACGGGTAGAAATTTCTTTTAAAACTTAGCATTGTTTGCTAAAAAATATGGTTCATTTTTCTCAGTGAAGCTTCTTAAAATGTAATTTTTGAGAATTTCTTTTAGTGAAATGGTAACTATTTCCAGAATCCTAACTTAAAGAAATGCTGACCTGAAGAATCCTCAGGGGATGTAGTTGTTAACCATCTCCAGCGCGCTGGTGGGTGCTGTGGGTGCACATCTTACAGACTGGTTTCCTACCAACTGCTCAGCTAATGGGTCTTGGTATCATCAGTCCTGGGATGTTACACATCTTGCTTACTCAGGGGTAGATCTTTCTCCCGTTTGTAAGAGGCCTGGGAAGAGCGAGAGCTGTGCGCGCAGAGTCGCCGTGCGTGCAGAGCTTTGGCGAACAGAACGGAACTGCAGATGCAGCAGTTAAAATGCCTCCTCCGCTGTGCGTGTGTCAGCGGTTCGCAAGTATGTCTTTAAAATATATTGAGCAAGGTAGTTAGAAATACTAACAGAAAGAGAACTGCAGTAATTGAATGTTTTTTCAGTTTATCACAGCTACATAACCAGCACTGTTGGTTTTTTTTTCCCCACACAATTTTCTTTGTTCCAGCAGAATTGATGAAATCTGATGAAATATTACTCAGCCCAATTTCAGTAGTCAGCTTCTGATAATTGCTTTGGTTACTAAATACCTGACGTGAACTTTTTGTTTCCCATATGCATTAGATTAGATAAGCATTGGGTTCCCTCTGGGCATTGAATTTTTCCGCTGATTTCCATCTTGATTTTAATGCTTTTGTAACAATGGATAAAGTTGGTTGAGCTGAAAATGATTGATATGACCAGAAGGATGTTTGAGCCTTGGAGGGGTTTTTTGCTTTTATTTTTTTAAGCCTTTTTTTTAAAAAAAAAAAACCAAAGTTCTTACTTGGCTGTTTCAGAAATGTCTGCGAGAGTTAATGAAGGAAAAGTGAAGCTCTACTGCTTATCATATTAATACAGTTTTGGGTTTCCCAAGAGAGAATTTCTCATTTGTCTCAAGGTGATTTTTTGTGTTGTACTTAAGTTGTCTGAATGATAAATAGTGCCGTAGGTAAGTTGCAGGCTGTATATGTAACAAAAAGTAAAATTGCATTTGAAAGTTTTCTGATAAAGTGGAATCCAATTTTGCATTGAAAAGCTAAGATGAATTTTAACCACTTTTTTGCTGCAGTTTCTTCAGTCAGTCTGGGCTTACTAGGAAACGAGAAATTATTCATTTAAATCTTCAGTGATTAAGGACTGACAAGATTATTTTTAGAATCATGTTATTCAAGTAAAGGTAGAAATGTTCCTAATTTATTTACCTTATTTTATAAGCATCTATATTTATATAACTATCTATTACATATAGATATATTTTATATACATAAAATCTAGATAAGGACACAGCAATATATATTGTTTTAAATATATTTCTGCATTGTTTGGCGTAAGAAAAACTTCAGATTAATTCTGAAGTCTCATTGTTTGGGTGCTAACTGACATTGGTATGAGGTCATTTCAGTCATCAGCATATTTTTAGATAACTTTATTATTTTATATCTGTAACAAGATACAGTGAATAGGGCTTTCCCAGTACCTCTGGCTTAGTTTTTGCAGCGATTCTTCACCCAGACCATGACACTCATACCTGTAAACTATCTCACACATATGGTTTGTAATAGCTCTGAAGAAAGTTGTTCCTGCCAGCTGCACTTAGCTGGGTGGGAAGTTTAATGATTGTCTCCTAAATAGAGAGTTCTGCATATCGATAAATGACAAAATCTTCTCTAGCGATCTGACAGCGCATACAGGGAACTGTAGGGCCGGTTAAAAAGGACAGAGGTGTTTCATGTGTGCAACGTCCAAATACATTTCCCACAGCTGAAGCCAGCGAGCGAAGGAACGTATCGGCTGCTTTACAATTCTTTGCAAAAGAGCTGGGATCAAAAATAACTTCCGTTGTGCTTTGTTGCAGTCGGGTGTATGTACTGAGGATGAGTAAATGTGATGAGTATATTAAAAATACTGACTTTGAGCATAAACAAAAAGCATCTTACCCTGTTCTGTATTACCCCGTGTAGTAAAAGCACTTATATCATTAACAAAGTGCAATATCTTTACATGTAATTACAGTTATTTTTCTGGGTTACTTTACTCACCAATTGCTCTGTGTAACTAGCACAAATTTGTATTAAAGAGTCTGAATTCTGAATATGTTTAGAGCAGAAACACCCGATAGTGAAGATGTCTTACAGAATTGTTGAGTAGAAAATAAGGTGTTTTTTTTTTCTTTATCGTACTTACGGAAAGCTTTGCTTATGGGATGCCAGAGTGGTTGGCAGGAGCACTGGGGTGTGGTGGGAGAACTGAGGTTGGGAAAGTCTTCAGCTCAGTGGGAAACCACTCGGAACTGTACCCGGCTGGCTCCACGGACAGCACTCCCGTATGGAGTTAGCGTACGCTGCCTGTACCATGAACAAGTATGGCGTGTCCATCATATCAGGTGCTTTCCGAAGGGTTTCTGTCCGTGTCATCAGTAACAAGACTTTTCCCTGATGAGAAAGAACGTGGTTGGTTTGTTTTCCATGCTGCTCAGACTCGTAGCCCATTGCTGCTTAAAAGGATAAAATCAAACCAAACAGCAAACCAAAACAAAAGCCTGCTCCCAANCAAACGAAAACCGCCCACAAAAGGTTACAATTCCGAAGTCCAGACAGGNGGTGCACGTATATGNTGGNTCACCTTTCATCTTCTGTAGCTTGACTTGGAGTTTCTCTGATGAAATTATTAACGTGTACGTACTTAAAAACTGTGCAGTTATGTAAACATCTGTATAGAACCCCTTTTTTTGGATTTGATTGTAATTCCTATTTAAAACTAAACTGTGCTGGGGAGGTGGGACAGTTCACATCCCTGCGTTAGGTTGTTCTCATTGCACCGTTTGCACGCTGTCACGTTTTATGACTCCGCATTGGGAGACAGAGTATGGTTCTGCTGCTGGAGACCGTTTGTGGAAGGGGTATCGTCAGGGACCACTATAAACAGCACCGGCACTGTACAGCCATTCCCTACACGTGCTTCCCTGTCTCCCCAGCAGCGCTCGTGCCTCTGACTCAGAATTGTCCCCGGATCCCTGCGTTGAGATGCCTGCCCGCTGCGCAGCAGTTGGTTGCGGGTAACGGTGGAAGAGGGAAGGGTGAAGGGGTACGGGTGATTGGCTTGGTGATGTGGGAGAAGGAAGGAAGATAGGAAAGGGAAATGACAGCTTCTGCAGGTGGGGAGAGCAGAGCTGCATGCTTCCGTGGTAGCTTTCCAAGCAAACCCAGTGGGTTTAGGGCCTCGTGAGTGAATCGGTGTTATTTCCATGCCTCCTTTCACGCACACAGCTTTGGCATCTGGCTGTCTCCGGATGGGTCATTTACTTCTGCCATCACCTGCTTTCGAACTCTTCTGCTTGCAATTTCGTGCCTACCCCGCTCCTGCGTTTCATTCTGTATTAGTTTGCACCGTTTCAGAGCAACTTAAAAGAGATTTCTTATCTCAAACTCCAAGTAGTCTGGGCGAGAACAGAAGACACACATTATGTGCTGCTTCTCAAGGACACGCTGTACGAGTGGCTCGCTGTAATCTGTTCTGGAATGCTGAAGCTTTAAAGGGAACAAAGATTTTGATAGTTGATTTTGTTTCTATATGTGCGTATTTATATTTCTAGCACATTGGATGAAGTTCTAGTACACAACTGTCTCTTGGCTCTGGTGTTAGTCTTTGGACCAACGTATTTTAGTGCTTTGCAATGCGATTCCGTGGCAATCTGTGCGTGTGTTAGAAGAGGATTCCCTTTCTGTGTACTAGCTGTGTCATCTCCACCTTTGTGTCCTTGCCGGTCAGACCCTTCATGTCTGATTCCAATTTACAACACTTGTCCTAATTTCTGAAACTTCTCTGCTAAACTGTATTTATAACTTCATAAGTTTTTAGCATCCTCCTCTTTTCTTCGCTGCTGATTTTGTTCCAGTCTTCATCTTCTGTCTGACCCACTTAAATGCCTGTGACTTTTACCATGCTACTACTTATAATTGAAGCTGTTTACTTCGCTTTGTGCCTGAAATACCTCTGTCTCTTCAGATCGTTTTTCAGACAGCAAGAACCTTCTGTACTTATAAGATTCTCCCATAGAGAACTTGTCACCAGTCCAGCCTCCTGGCCTCACTAAAATCCCCCGCACGTGATTGCTAACAGCCCAGTTAGTGCTGAAACAGGAACTCTGTCATGTTATATGCTTCTGTAATACCAAAGAGAGTTGCCATTTGGTAAAATTCGCAGTGACAATATATAGCGTTCTGGCACTGCACTCTTTTTTTTTTTTTTTTTTTTTTTTTTTTTTTTTTTT
>Ga0065711_1046285_pt1 | contig 12979 bp, 4 predicted proteins | sample Hoacrofraction12_FD_59098 | JGI IMG/M metagenome (GOLD analysis project Ga0065711, IMG submission 59098) | Hoatzin crop microbial communities from Cojedes, Venezuela - Epithelial fraction 12 v2 (version 2) | ecosystem: Host-associated > Birds > Digestive system > Esophagus > Crop | place... | reverse complement strand
CATACATAATAGCCTGGACAAGGTCCTGTGCAGCCTGCTGTAGGTGACCCTGCTTCGGCAGAAGGGTTGGACTAGATGACCCACAGAGGTCCCTTCCAACCCCTACCATTCTGTGATTCTGTGATTCTGTGAAGTTATGAGCAAATGAAAACAGAGTTTTCTGATAAACGTTGGTAGGAAATCTTAAGATGCATAGGTACTTGTCTATTTATATTATGTTCTCTTGGCTTTAGTGTGATTACAAGACAGTAGCAGGGCCTAAAACAGAGACAATGTTGGGGCTTATGGGTGGGGAGTTCTGAGGGCAACAGCCAATCAGAACATAACAAATGGCATAATTGGTGTTTATAATGATCGCATATTGCTTATATAAATTCATGTATTCTGGCTGATAATAGCCTTCAGGTATAGTACATGGATTTGCGTTCTGAATAATTACAGTCAAATTGGTGTTTTGGCTGAGACAATTCTATACCCAGGTAATGTATTTTGTTGTAGACTCCTCAAAATTAATTTATAACAGGTAAAAATTCTAAAAATATGAGTATCTGAAAATAGTACCCTTAGCCTACAGTCAACATTCCAACTAATATCTCTGGACTGAGTAAAATCCTGTTAGCGAAGATTAGCTTCTGTCAGAATGAAGACTCAGTAGAAGTACAGCTGATCCTGCTTATAAGGAACTTTGCTGAAGTGAAACTTACTATAGAAGCAGAAGAATGGAAGGTCTGGGAAAGACTTGCGGACTGAAAACAAAAATAGCATGAGGAGCTAATTTAAGTTTTCTGTACATAGTCTAGAACAGGAGATTTTTTCTTTCTTTATTAGTTGTATTCACCTGGTGCTAGTGTTCCTCTTTGAAGTTCAGCTTCCTATCTTTATTTTCATTCATTTGTAGAGAAAATTATGTTTCCAAACATATTGGGTTAGCGGATGGACCTGATGAATGAAGTGTAGATTTTGAGATTTTAGAATTTGTTCCTTTTCATTTACAATTTTGTACACCATTTGAAAAAAAACATTAGTCTTAAAATACCTCAATACCCTAAGAGTCAAAATACTGTTATTCCAATATTAGTAACTATTTTTGTATACCTGAAACACAAAACCAGGATGATTCTGAGGTTCCATTCTTCTTCAGGGTCTAGAGCAGTTGTTATTTGGTCATCCCTTTCTTATATATCTCAGCATAAACAGAGGAGAACTTGTTTCACTCAAGTATTCTTGTGTAGTGTATAGCCCTGTTAATGAATGTTTAATATGCCTTAAGCAAGTTTCCGAACACAGTGAAAACAGATCCTTTGAAATTATCAGGCTCCACTGAGATGGATTTTGTTGCCATAGAAATGCTGCCATTGAACAGACAGTCCTCTATTCTCAGTGTGGCTGAAATTTGTAAAGATGTGCACCTGTGACTTAGCTGTGGGAGGCTATCAGGTCCATGGAGGAGCTGGAGAGTGACATCCCAGTAAGGATTTGATGAGTAGAGAGGTCAGGAGGAGGAATTCGATACCTGAATTTTCTTGATGCAGGAAGACATTTTCAGGCAGACCTAGATCAGAGAATGGTGATTTCACACAACAATCATGTTGCAATTTGTTTTTCAAAATCACTTTGACTTGGCCAAAGAACAATTACACTGTGTTTGTTTATTATTTATTTATTTATTTATTTTCCTGTATTATCTACTTTTAAACATATCTGCTGTCATTCATTTGGACATTTTCTTACACAGAAGGGAAATTTATTTTTCCTCTTACTATTTTGTATATTCTGAGAGAATTAAGAAACTTTTAACTGCATCAGTAGGAATTATTTTAAAGCTCTCCAGAGTGTCTTGTATAACACAATCATTCCAATGTTTTCCTGGCTATTTATTTACTAACTTTCAGTGAACCCTATAAGCTATGAGGTGCTCCCAAAGACAAGAAAAGAGATGTTAAGAAATTAAAGAAGTCTGCAATTTAGGTTTAGTGATCGTGTCATACAGAACCCACTCAGTTTCTAAACGAATACAGTTGGAATAGTCTTCTCAGAATGTTTCCAAGAAATGCTGAAAGCAAGAACATGAAAATCTGTCACTTTTCATTATAGAAAAGGCTTTTCAAAGCATAGCTGGTGAAGATGAACCTATGGTAACCAAAATTGTTCAAAAAATAATATAGAAAACAGAATAACAATCTAACTGAAATGGTTGTTTTAAGAGATTTTTTTCTTATGTTTTCACCCTCCTTCATATTTCTAGATACTCAAACTGCAGTGAGAAATGACATTTGAAAACAGAAAAATATAATAAGCAATACATTTTTTTCTTTTTTAAGAAGCTTGTCATGACATGTCAAAGTAAACTCTGAAAAAGGCAGTTGTTTTATCAAGCTTTGATCTAACAGTGTAATGATTTCTAAGCACATTTGTTTCAGAAATATATTGTACACTCATACTTTAGCCAGTATCAACTAATCCGTATCCTAATGGATAGCAGGGGTTTCTTACTTTGCTTGTAATTCACGTATGATCCCTGCAGGTATCTCCATCAACATATACAGTATGGATTAATGGAGTGTGCTGCTCAAATGTATTTCAAGTATTCTATTTTAAGAATTATAGGAAAGCAGTTTATGTGTATAAAATGAATTATTTTACTCTTAACCAATACGAAGTATAGGATCTTAAAAAATAAAATTTATTTGCTCTGTTGATAACTTATTCATTGTTTAAAATGATGGTGAATGTGATTAAATTCCAACTTAAAGAAATTTTGATTAGACTAATGAAAACTAATCATAATCATTTCCAACCATATTAGGAATAGCAGTTCCGTAATTTGTCTGCTATGCATTTACTGTCTGCCTGTACATGGCACCAAAATTTTTCAGTAAGGTGTCATGCTACAAAGATAAATGATATTGTGGTAGTGACAAATTACAGAGAATCATGCAAAGTAAATAACTGAATGACCAGATAAAATGCTATTGATCTTCAGAAATTCATCATACATCTTGCCATTGTCCCTGTTGTAAATATATCAATATATGCCTCCTATTGTTGTATAGACTTGGCATTAAGTAATCATGACCATGATATTTGTAACACCAAAGAAATGGACCATAAGAAAAAAAAATAAGTTCTATGCTCCTTGCATGAAAAAACTGAAATGGAAAAGTTACTATTACATGATCATAATTGATTATCTTGTAATTTCAGTTGATCAGTTGACTGGATGTTACAAGCCTGAAGTGCTTTAATAGCTTTGATTCCCTAGTACACTTTTTTGTCTTTTTTACTGAGAATTTGTAACAATATTTTTTCTAATGCAGGAATATTATTTTAATATAGGAATATTATTTTACTTTTTAAATTGCTACCAATTGTATACGGAATAATTTAATTTTACTCCATTTAATTCTAAAAATAGGACATGAAATATTCGCAGGGCTTGAAAAATTCTAAACATAATGAAGAATGATATATTCTTCCTCTACTAGTCAAAACCCTGGCCTATGTAAACACTCATATGAGATAAGGAAATCTCTTACAAACCTGCATATGAATATGTACCTCTCACTTTTCTGGAATTACTAGTGCTGTTATAGCTGTCTGTCTTCCTTACATTTTAAATTCTTATCAAATCTCATGAAAAAATGTAAAAAATAACCAGTTTCCACTAAAACTTCTATTTGAACGAGCTGAAAGTGTTGATCAAATATGATGGGACATGTACATATCAAAAAATTTTTCTAATTTTGGAAAAATATTGAATAATGAAAATATTTTACTAATTTGGAAAAATACTAGCTGCCCATGGTTGGATGGGTGTACTCTTTAATGTATAAAGAACTGGCTGAATGATCGAGTGCAGAGAGTGGTGGTGAATGGAGTTAAATCCAGCTGGAGGCTGATCACAGGTGGTGTTCCCCAGGGCTCACTTTTGGATCTGGTCTTGTTTAACATCTTTGTCCATTATCTGGATGAGGGGATTGAGTGCTACCTCAGTAAGTTTGCAGATGACACCAAGCTGGGTGGGAGTGTCGATCTGCTGCAGAGTAGGAAGGCTCTGCAGAGGGATCTGGACAGACTGGATTGATGGGCCGAGGCCAATTGTATGAGGTTCAGCAAGGCCACGTGCCAGGTCCTGCACTTTGGTCACAACAACCCCATGCAATGCTACAGGCTTGGGGAAGAGTGGCTGGAAAGCTGCCTAGCGGAAAAGCATCTTGGGGTATTGGTGGACAGCCATCTGAATATGAGCCATCAGTGTGCCCAGATGGCCAAGAAGGCCAATGGCATCCTGTCTTGTATCAGGAATAGTGTGACCAACAGGAGTAGGGAGGTGATCATGCCCCTGTACTCAGCGCTGGTGAGGCCTCACTTGGAGTATTGTGTTCAGTTTTGGGCCCCTCACTACAAGAAAGACATTGAGCTGCTGGAACATGTCCAGAGAAGGGCAATGAGGCTGGTGAAGGGTCTAGAGAACAAGACTTCTGGGGAGCGGCTGAGGGAACTGGGCTGTTTAGTCTGGGGAATAGGAGGCTGAGGGGGGACCTTGTTGCTCTCCACACCTACCTGAAGGGAGGTTGTAGAGAGGCAGGTGTTGGTCTCTTCTCCCAGGTAACTAGCAATAGGACTAGAGGCAATGGCCTCAAGTAGAGTCAGGGGAGGTTTAGATTAGATATTAGGAAAAATTTCTTTACTGAAACAGTGGTCAGATATTGGAATAGATGTGGGACTCAGCCCCACCATTTTATGAGATGCCTCAGAAGATTCGCTGCCATTTTGGTTCTTGCCTGGTGCCCCAGCCTGGCTGCAAGGGAAGGCTTTCTGCCACCTGATTGGCCATGGCTGGCTAACAGCTGGGGAACCACTGACCAGACAAGAACTGTCACAAACTTCAAGGAGTCAAGACCCACCAGGTGCAGCCAAGAGACCACACCTTAGAAATGTGTACCAAGGTGACTGGTGGAAAAGCGACAGGTACAAAATGAGTGGTGCAAAACTGACCACAGCAGATTGACTCAGATAGATATAAAAGGGCCCTCTGAGAGACTGTGGGTGTGCACCCAGTACCGACTGCTGAGGACCATCAACGAAGGACCTATGCAATGCCGTGGGATCTAGGGTGGTGACTATCCCTCTTTCTTTTCCCAGTGCTAACCTACCTCTGTCTTTCTTCTCTCTTTCCTCTTTGTTTCCTTCCTTCCTTCTTCTGTTTCTTCACACTGTTTTTGTTAGACCCTTACTACTTGATCATAGTAAATAAGGTTGTGAGTTTGGCTGGTTGCCGTTATTGTGCCTCCGTTGTGTTTTATCCAAACTCAAGAATTGCAAAGCTACTTTATTATCCCTCAGGGTTCAGGAGGGAGTACTTTATCTGCAAACAGGTAGAGCACCCCATGGTGTTCTGTGGGTGGACTCCAAGAGGAGCTGATGGCATTTGGGTTTACAGGCGGGCTCCGCAAAGTGGGCCGAAGGCATTTTTGTGTTATAGGCAGGATCTGAGAGGGGCTGACGGCATTTTTTAATTTCCAGCCTTGTATGACAGTGTGTGAATGAGACATAAGAACAAGTATGAAGTGAGTGTGGAGCTCTGATCTGTGGTTCTGCTCTCCCAAGAGGGAAGCAGCCGGAGATGAATGAAGCACAAGAAAGGAGTGAATGTTGATCTCTGAAATAATTATCACCTTGATGTTCTAAATATTGGAACCCGACAATAGGCTGTCCAGGGAGGTGGTTGAGTCACCATCCCTGGAGGTGCTCAAAAAACGTGTAGAAGTGGCACTTCGGGATATGGTTTAGTAGGCATGGTGGTGTTGAGTGGATGGTTGGACTTGATGATCTTAGAGGTCTTTTCCAACCTTAATGATTCTATGATTCTATGTCAGGATATACATACGAGAATGTTTGTTTTTTTCCCTTGTTTAACTTGATTCAAAATACATGAAATTTGTTTTGGCTGTTGATGAATTTACCCATCCTCAGCAGTCATCATGACTGATGAATAGGACTCTGAGTTATCCATTTTGCTTCTGAAAGAACAGAAAAATGCTTTGGGGTTTTGTAAAAGTATTAACTACCCAAGCGCGTTAGTTGTTTATCTGTCTGAAGCTATGTCTGTGTGAAACTTCGTATAATCTTGCTTGCTGATTTGCCCTCACCAGTAGTAAATAGAATAAATGAGTCTAATTTTTTGAAGACTATTTACATTACTAATAGATCATCACGTAAATAGCCGTATGGACTCCTAGGAATTAAATTTTAGATTAATTTAAGGGGAAAAAAAACACTTGGAGAAAGTGTCACTTAGTTAAATGGCTTAACAAAAAGTTTTTAGGAAAGTGACATTTATTATCCACTTTATTTGACTTTATTTTTCATTTTGAGAGACAACTCAAAAGAGGTTGTGAGAGGCCAGTGGGCAAGTAATACACCATACTAGAGAGAATCAAATTCTAAAATGAATAGCTTAATGGTTAAAAGTAATCATTATCTGTCAAAAGTCTATAGCTTAGGAGATAAACTAGACTGTTGTCTCTCACTTAAAAGACTGTAAAATTTGTATATAGATATTTTCACCTAATGACTATGAGACCAAGAATTCCCATATTAGCTTTATTTCTGTTTCAATCACTGAAATGCAATGCATGACTTCACTTGGATTAGAAGTCTGGTGGGAAAAGTCAAAGGTTTAGCCTTTGATTTTATGGGGTGATTCAAGTAGAGCCATTTTATGTTTTAAGGTAGAAACTATTTTCTGGATATATTGGTGCAGCTCACATATACAAATGGGATTTACACGCTCATATATATGCATATATATATTAAAAAATGCACATGAAAACAGTAGGGTTACACACAGGTAGATACCAATAATTTAACAGTAGAAGGAAGAGGAGATTTCATTTGCTTTGAAGAATTGTCTATTAAACTCTTAAAGCTAGTCACAATATGGACAGACCCGCCACTGGCCAAAACTGAGCCTGTCACCGACTCTGGTGGAACCTCTGTGATAACATATTTAAGAAAGGGTAAAAAACAGTGTGCAGCAGCTGTGAGAGAGGAGTGAGAATATGTGAGAGAAACAGCTCTGCAGACACCAATGTCGGTGGAGAAGCAAGGGGAGGAGGTGCTCCAGGTACCGGAACAGAAATTCCCCTACAGCCTGCGGAGAAGACCATGGTGAGGCAGGTTGTTCTTCTTGAGAAGATGTCCACCCTGCAGCCTGTGGAGGATTCTATGCTGGAGCAGGTGGACATGCCCTAAAGGAAGCTGCAGCCTGTGGAGTTCTTACGTCATGGAAAGGTCCCATGCTGGAACAGCTCATGAAGGATTGTCTCCTGTTGAGAGGATCCACACTGGTGAGGGGAAGAGTGTGGCGAGGAAAGAATAGCAGAGATGACACATTATGACCTGACTGCAACCTCCCTTTCCCATCCACCTGTGCTGCTCACAGGGAGGAGGTAGAAGAGCTATGAGTGCAGTTGAGCTTGGGAAGAAAGAAGGGTGGAGGGAAGGTGTTCTTAGTTTTATTTTTACTTCTCACTCTCTTACTCTGTTTTTAATTGGCAACAAATTAATTTCCTGAAGTAAAGTCCCTTTTGCTCAGGATGTTAATTGGTGAGTGACGTCCCTGTCCTTATCTTGATTTACGGGCTTTTTCATTACATTCTCTCCCTCTGTCCTGTTGAGGAGGGGGAGTGATAGAGCAGCTTGGTGGGCACCAAAGTCAGCCCACCACACCACATTACACATTCTGTAGACCTCTTTTTCACTGGTTCTGTACTGTATTAGCTTGGAATTTGTAGGTAGGCTTTTTGTGTTTCATGATGAATGAGGCCTTATTAGTTATAATAAGCTGAGACACATATTACACATATTTTTACATTACAGGGAGAGAAAGAGCTCCACTTATGTCAGATCCATGTGATGGGGAGACTTCCAGCATTCAGTCAACTATCTAGGCAACGCATGATAATGTTAAAATCTCTGTTTTTCTTCTTCAGTTCCAAGTGATGACAAAGTGAAAGAAACTGCCTGTTCTTACCATGATACTGCTTTCTTCTGATAATTTTTGTCTAGTTATGTCTTACGAGTTCTAAATTGCAATGCTAATGTGTTGGTTTTAGTATTATTTGTTTCCTCTTGTATAATTTCCAAATATGACTAAAAAATTAACTACTCTGTAAAATAGCTTGGCACTGTGGCCTCAGAACTATTTCAATTTCTGTATTCAAGTAGAATAAAATAGAATAGAATAGAACAGAAGAGAACAAAATAGAATGTTCAAGAGTAGGTTTATACTTGCGTCTCTTTGTTCTGTCTTAGACAGTTATCTAAATGAAAATTTGTTTTTTCCCTAATTTCTTTTATGAATATATTGTTTCATGAATATATTCCGTACGTATAGGTGAAATTTTACCTCTTTATATGTTAAAGTTGTGATGTGCTATGTAATAGAACCTATTAGGGAGCAGATGTCTTCATTTATGTAGTTTAGTTTGGTATTTGCTACATACATTGTGATATCATTTTCTCCTATAAATACCATAAATGTACCAGGATGATTTAGAAATTGATGACAGGTTTCCTGTCAGTCTAAATTAATGTTTTTTATTTATTCATACAATAGCAGAACACTGTCCATTGGTGTCTTAGGACACGAAGTTCAAGGACTTGTAAGGAAAAGCTAATCCCAAGCTACCTGTTCATTTGGATGAACTGATTTTCTGCTCTGAGAGGAAGCTATTCAAAGCTCCATAACTACAGGCTATACAGCGTTTTGCAACTGTCTCTCTTTTTTAATATCTTTATTCAAGTATTATCATTCTTGGAAATGAAATTCAAAGTGTTCATACTTCTTTCTATATAATAATATTTTGTGGTACCATGGCAAACTTCATTGCATCTCATTAAAAAAAGTACATTTTTGTATTACACTGTGAAAAGGTTAAAGATTCCTGCTGTTCTTAAGGCAAAATGTTTGACGGATCACAGTCCAGGCCGTGCTGGCCTAGATTGTGAATGCCTTTTTATTGTAAATCATGAAACTTTCCAGTCTTGAGCTTCACTTTCAATACATGTATATGTATTTAGATTTAAATATGTGTTGCCATATGTCCATACAGAATTGAAAACCTTAGTCCTATTTCAAAGAGACATTTGGTATCAGATTACAAAAATGTGGTGTGAGGATTAGGGGACTGGAGCATCTGTCCTACGAGGAAAGGCTGAGGGAGCTGGGCTTGTTTAGCCTGAAGAAGAGAAGTCTGAGAGGGGACCTTATAAATGCCTATAAATATCTTACAGGTGGGTGTCAGGAGGATGGGGCCAGACTTTTTTCAGTGATGCCCAGCGACAGGACAAGGGGCAACAGGCAAAAACTGAAGCGTAGGAAGTTCCAGCAGAACATGAGGAAGAACTTCCTCACTTTGAGGGTGATGGAGCACTGGAACAGGTTGCCCAAAGACGTTGTGGATTCTCCTCTGGAGATATTCAAAACCTGCCCGAATGAAGTCCTGTGCATCTTGCTGTAGGTGACCTTGCTTTGGCAGGGGAGTTGGACTAGATAATCTCCATAGGTCCCTTCCAACTGCTACCATTCTGTGATTCTGTGGTTCTGTGATTCAGACTGAAGGTTACTGTTGTTTTGATTAATACTTTGAGGAAACTTTTGGTGAGAACATGCTGGGCAAGGTGGTTAAAACTGCCATAGATGAGAAGAGCAACAAGACTGTAGTGATGTGAACCTGCAAATAGGGATTATAACCACCAGAGAGATGGAAAATCTTGCCACACTGCTGCAGGTACTTTGTATTCATTTTTGTGTTGTTCAGGGCTTTTTCTTGCTTGCTTGCTTTTGTTTGTTTTACCCGTATGTTTCCCAAATAACATGTAAAGTTAGCCTTTGCTATTTGTCATTGTCTCAGCAATAACAGAGCTCACAAGGATAAAATAATCTAGTTGTTGATTCTCAGTTGCTTCTGCCAGAGTAGAAATCACACTGATTTCTTCAGGGAAAAGAAAAGGAACCCAAATCCTTTTCCTGGCAGGATACAGTATTTTTGTGCTATATTTTTCACGCTTGCAGCTGCTTTTAAAATGCAGTTAACTATCAGCAGAAATGTCAAACATTTCCTTTGCTTTGTTCTCATATGCCTTCATGTTTTGTATCCTTTTGGAAAGCTTGTGTCTAGTACATACATTTGAAGTAATAAGTACAAGAGATATAGACTGATCTGTCATTCAGAACCACTTTTGCAGAAGCTTACAAAGCAAAATCAAGTCACATCCATCTAGTTCCTGACACATTAGACACTCTTGCTTTGATAACCTAGCCCTTCACAGTTTTGTTATCACTACACGTAGCAGGTTTATTTCTTTTTTTTCTGCCTTGATTTACAGAAGAAGACAAGATCTTATAAATAGGTAAGAATAATCAAATTATGTCCACCTATGGTCAGGATAAACAGAGTCTTGTATGATTGTAAGCAGCCTTATTTCCCATAGAGGTCTATATTCATAGTAGTATATATTATAAGCTGCTTTACTAAGGGAATAAAGTTAAAGTTGACTAGGGAAGTGTTAGTTAAATTCAAAGCTCTGTTAATGACAAAATTGTCAATTATACGTCTCTGATTTAGAAGGTGTTAAGATGATTCAGCAACAGTTTTCTGATATGATGACACAAAATAAGTATTAAATAGTAAATTTTTCAAGTCTTATGTGTTAAATCAGATTAATTATAAAGAAAACTAAAAGTAACTATAATGACAAAACAAAGCCATAGGCTGAAGATTTGTGTTCAGGCAGAATGTTTTAGCTTTGTACCCATAAAATGTGTGTATTGTCTGAAAAATACTGACTTCTGAATTATTAATATTATAATTTTTTTATATTAACCTCCTGGTATTTCAGTTTCAGTTGTTTCTACTTGGATGTCCCAGAGTGCTGTATTAGAGGAGAGAATAAAAGTGAACCATTTTTCAGTTCTAAAAGTAGTTGACTGACTGACTGACTTTGAGCAGTAGACAACCTATACAGCAGCTGGAGCAGGGAAATGAGGAAATGCTAGAGAAAAATAGCCAATAGCCAAAAAACTATTTCAGGATAACAAGCAGTATCTGCCAGCTAGTACATCAGGTTTTTTTTTTTTGAGATATCGGAGTTCAATAGTCAAAAGTTAGCATCATACTTAGTAATTTCCATTTGAACTGTGGTCGGTTGCTTTGTTTCTTAATGGCTGTTTGTTTGTCTGGATTTCAGTCCAGGATCAGCATCACATATAATTTGGTCCGTGGTCCACACCAGGAAATGGGTAATAGAGTACGGATGGTCTCCTGATTGGAATTTTCTGAAAAATAGTCAGAAGACGATTTCAGGACCCAGAAAGAATAAGTGATACTGCCATTATTTGTGCTACACCTGTTAAGCCAGTTTTGTAGATAAGGGGAGACTTAACTCTCCAGAGTTTCAGACTAATAATTATCACAAATACTTAAACCTAACTGGAAAGACCATAAGAACACAAAAAATGGAACTTTCCCATGTTACAATCAAATAATATAAACTTAAACTATAATTATAGTTCTAAGTATAATTCTCAAATAATATCAAATGTTCTACAACTCACATATGTAGGTGAGATTTTCCAATGAGACTCATTTCCTTATTATATGCAATACTTTTTACTTCTGCTTTATTTACCCTAATCTACAGCAGAAGAGAAACCAAAAGACTAAGTAAAAATTGGGATCCTATTCATAAGCACAAGTAAGGTAAAAGATTGCTTATTTTATACCTCTTATGAAGTGATCTTCTAGTTTATTCAGATTCACTATGTCAAACAAAAAAGATTTTTAAGAAGTTCTTATGACAAATCAACAAGAAGAAGAGAAAGATCAGGAAAACAAACACTAAAAAAATTTTAGAATTAGATGTTGAATGGATGTTTCTGGACTTTCTGAGTAGAAAATGCCCGTTAATGAAACAAAAAACCCAAACACCTGACTGGCAGTTGCTTAAAGACACTGCAGTAGATTAACTTGTGTGAAAAAACTTTACTACACTGTGAAGGATTTGGAAATACTGCTGCAGGAGCATTAGAGCATTTTCATTGCCCCATTCTAAAATTAGCAGTTCAACATTTCTGAGTTAACTGTTAGAACTTAAACTCTTCAGGCATAGTGAGTAATGAAGGTATTGCTAATGCCAAGATGTCATCCTATAATGAAGTAAAAGTTGCACTTGTAATGCACCCACTTTTGTAGAAAAAAGTTTATATTCCACTGTAAATGTTAATGATTAAAACTATGTATTTAAAGATGATCATAATCATAGGGAAGTAAGTTGAGCTTTAGTGAGAATTGGTTCTGACTTTTATCTTGTTTCTTAGAAACAGGACTGTGGATAGTTAGAGCCTGGCGGTCGGAAGATGTCGTGCTGTACGGAAAGGTAGGCCCCCCCCTCCTCTCCTGATAACCAGTAGCGTTTAGCCCGTAGGTGTAAGCAGACGGAAGTGACGCTGTAAACCTAAGCTATATAATACTGTGCTACCTGTCAATAAACGCCATTTGCTGTCCACCACATTGGTGTCTGCGAGCTGATGGCCCGAGCGGCCAGGGGGTAGGTCGCCGTGCCGTTCCTGAACCAGGTCGCCACGCCAAAAAGGCAACAAGTGGTGCCGAAACCCTGGAAAGACTCGCCTGGAGTCGGGTGAACGGCGGCCGGAGCGGTGGGACCAGCCCGGCGGGGAGGACGCTCCCGGACCAACAAGGAGGATGGAAGCCCTTGTGAAGGTCGTATCGCAATTACATAAGCAGTGGGGAATTGATTGTAAGCCCAAAGATTTTACGCTCACAGTTGCGAGGCTTTTGCAAATTGGGGTCATTGACCAGCCGGTGGATATTCTCCACCCTGAGGTGTGGGATAAGTGCACTAAAGCGTTAGCCGAGGAAACGATGTCCTCGGGTTGTGGGAAAAAGCTTAA
>Ga0065711_1046284_pt1 | contig 12979 bp, 9 predicted proteins | sample Hoacrofraction12_FD_59098 | JGI IMG/M metagenome (GOLD analysis project Ga0065711, IMG submission 59098) | Hoatzin crop microbial communities from Cojedes, Venezuela - Epithelial fraction 12 v2 (version 2) | ecosystem: Host-associated > Birds > Digestive system > Esophagus > Crop | place... | reverse complement strand
GGGGGGGGGGATGGAGAGAGAACATGACAGGATTTTTTTTTTTTTCTGATTTTAATTTGTAAAAAAGTTAGAATGTCATTTGTGAGTCCAACTGAGCAAAATATGAATACTTCATGGCTTTATCAGTCAACACACGGAGTGGTCTATCAGTTTAGAATCTTTCAAATACCAAAGTGCCAGATAGTACAAGCCATCCCTTTTTCTAGTTCCTCACAAATTTCAAAGCATCCTTCCAAGTCTTTTCCTCCACAGTTGAGGACAATTTTTGTTCTTTTGTTTCCCAACTACTTTTCATTACAGAATGAACACCAGGTAAACCACCAGATTTCCCTCAGGCAGACGTCACGGCTGAAGGACAGCTTGTGTGTATTCGCATGCTAAATTTACACATGCTAAACTTAAAGATATTCTTAAAAGAAACTGTGATATCTGAATACAGATATAGAACACAAATTGTTCCAGAACTTTTACAGAAGTTCTCTACCTAGGCTCTTGTTGTTTTCCTTTTAAGTAAATTTAACAAATTTCAGCTGCCAAAAATCTTACCACACAGTAATTTAGACAACTTTAGATATTCCCAGACACCTGAGTAGTCTAGATTTCTTCAGGAATCTATCATTAATGCAGGTGACCAAACACAATGACTGGAGGTTGAAAGCTATTGTTTATTTAAGCTTTCAATTTTCACCTCACTCAGAAAAAGCATACTTTGTGCAAGTGTTTTGATGCTTTGTGTAAACACTCCTTTTGCTAGAAGCAAGAGGATATTCTTTTAACAGTCCTGTTCTCTTCCAAGTCATTGATTCAGTCACAGAAAACTGATCTTGCCATTACTACTGTGTGCCACAAAGAATGACAAGAGACAGATATTTAAGAAAACTAACACAGCAGGGGCTGGTATCATATCATCCGTGAAAAGCATTTACTAGTTATTTCATCCAGCAAGAAGTTTATGTTGTAGCTTCCCTTCCAGCTGAGCCTGTCCCCCGAAGACATGTCTGAGGAGACAAGACAGAAGGACAATCAGATGCTTAAAGCAATTTTCCAACAGCCACCTAGACTTAGGGAAAAAAATTCCCTAAGAAACTTCACTGTCTGATGCATATGTTCCACAATATTATAAAGCTATCTCAGACCCACCTCCTAAAAATTTCAGCTAAATTAAGTTTTCTTCAAAACACTAATGCTAGAGAATTTGCGCGGCAGTAGGGTTTTAACTCCCATCGTTCCCTGAGGCTACTGAAAGTTACTGTGTGCTGCTGAGCTCTAGTGAACACAGCAGAAGGGCAGCTGAAAGGGTGTGCCAGACTTTTTCTATGAAGTCGTTCCAGCTAAACAGTTACTAGAGATTGTTTTAACTTGGACAAATGGGTAGGCTCCTCCCTGATACAAGGCCAACAAAACTTTGCATAGTTTATATTCTCTCAGCCTCCCCACCCTTCATATGTTGTTTTTTCCTTCTTGTTAGGATATGCATAATCAGACTACAAAAACCAAGTTACGTAAAAATCTTAATGTAAGTAGGCTGGAGGAAAAACACTGCCTGCTGTAAATGCAGAACAATTACTTGTGGTAGCATATGTACACACATGTACAAGACCATGACCTTGTTTTTATTGCTACGGCTTGAAATGTTCAGATATTACACCAGTGAGGGAGAACTGAAGAGAAATAGTTCAAAACTCCCTCCCTACTGTATTGTATAAGGTAGTATGCTACTTGGTTAGAATCTGAGCTCCTGTGGCAGCAGTTTGTATGAACTGGTGGATACAGGCAAATCACAGTAGAAGATCAGGTACCAGTTCTGATCTGTCCTTTTTCTATTTTACTTGTTTTAAAAAGATTATTTACAGATGGAAGTCGCAAACAGAAAATATTTAGAGATCAGAACTGCATTATCCATCTTTTTCTTTGTCAAGGCAACAATAAAACCTACCTAATGATAGAGAAGCTTCATGTAATACTCTAATCAGCTTAGTAATTCCTTTAAGTACTTACGTGCTGCTCTGCACTGAAAATTATTTGGTAGTACAGTCTTCAAAGGTCAGAAGTATGATGAAAACTTACAGGATTTGACTCCTACATCTTGGAGTACCATAAAAATGATAATATTTTAATCTGATGTTTATATACTAAGAGAGTGTAACACACCAACCACTGCTAAGGGAGAAAGCAAACTTCGGGTTTTCTTTATCTAAGAGCAGAGCTACACTGCAATTGACAGAAATGCTCTCTGAAGTGCAACTGCTAGGGAACAATTCAGATGTTTTCTGCCCAGTATGATTCAAGTTCAACAATCCATAATGCAGTGAGTCAGGGTATTATAAATACCATTCTCCAGCACCATGAAAACTAAGAAAACTATTCAAAATGAATCCTACTTCAAAGCAAAATATGCCAGTTTTAACTGTTGTGGTACAACAAAAATGGTTTCCACCAAAGCTAGCAATTAAAGGATACTCGTGCAGGTCTTCAATGCATGGTTGCTATACTTCAACTTGAAGAAATAGTTGCCATGAAATATTGTTCAATCCTTACTTCCAGGCTCTGCATTTTTATCACATATAAGATAGCACCAAAGCCTGCCAAAAGCCTCCCTTGGACAAAGAACGAACAAACTGCTTCCAAAGACAGCATGAAATCCAAACATTTTAACCTGGCATTAAAGTTGATGCAAGCATCTGCCATGTTCTGGGTAAAACACTATAGTGAAATATGCTGCAGTAACTGAAAGAAGCTACTGCCAGCTCTTGAGCAATACAAACCAACCCAGCACAAGTAATTCCAATGAATGGATAAAACACCACAGAGCCGCCATCCTCTTCTGAACATGGAGGAGGGAAAGCAAGTCTGCAACCCAACTACGTATGCCTCCACGGAAAAGGCTACAAATTCCAACTAAGAATAACCTCAGCAAGCTTCCTTTATGATGAACATGGCAACATACAGCTATCAGTGTACAACTTCCAACATACAGCTCTGCAATGTTTTGCTTTGCCCATGTTTTCTCCTCTCTTACTTTTCCAAGATCATCTCATTTGGGATTTTGGCAATCTTTCCAAGGAGTCGAAGTATATTCTTGAGGTGGAGGGAGAAGCAATTCCAGAAGCTCAATTCTGAATAAAACTGAAGGCAGCATTAGTAATACAAGTTCCCTAGATCAACACATCATTTTATAAAACTGAAAGTGATGCACAATAGTTAACTGTTAAGCTTTATCAATCTGCTAAAATTCTATTTTGAAAAACAAAAAAAGAGCTAAACAGCACACACATAACTGCACATCTTCAGCTTGCAATTTAGAAAATCCTTCCTGCATGCAAATCAGATCAAGCAGTCTGTTGGGAGGATGCATGGGAGCACACATTGATTCTTTCTTCACTTTAAGAAAACCCCCCCACACTAATCTTAGACTAGATGCTTTCAAATACTCAATTCTGTAGCTTTGCTATAACAAGATTCCCTCCTAGACAAAATTCTTCTGAAAAAGTACTGGTTACATTAAGTTGAACAACTCATAGTCAGGAGGGATCAGAGCATCAACTCCTATTAAGTTTATTATTCTGAATACAATCAGTAAGTGTAGCCTACCTGCCAAAGAAGTTCATAATTTCCCCTCCTCTATAAGATCAATAATGAAGAACAGAAGGTTAATCTGGCTTCCACCCAAAAGCTACCAGTTTTTCACTTCTGTGATTTGATCACTGGTAAAATTTTTCAAAGACCTTTAACGTGACTTCAGATTTTTAAATTCCTTTTATAAAATGGAATTTGGAATTTACCATCATTAAAAGCAAGTCATCTTAAGACTCCTAAAATTCCTTCTGGTAGCCACGGAGTTAAAGTATCAGAAATACTTAACATAGACAAAACATGTTGCGATAAAGAAGGGAAAAGAGGCTCGGTTAAGAGCTGTATTCAGTATCACAATAACTTCTTACAAATAGGTGAAGGTAATTATGTTTTGACAGTTTAATATGAGCACTGCACCCAAAACAACAACACCCTGACAAATTCACTGAGCACTGATGCAACAGGTACGCTGTTTTTGAGACAAGCATTATCCTTGTGTGTGCTGCTGTTACCTTAGTGATGTGCATTTTGATATATTTTAATAAGGCAAACTAACAGTTAAGAATGAGGTTACAATTTAAGGACAGTTACTAACTCATGAAAAAGTATCTGAATAGTAGCCAATGTTGCGAGATAAGAAACATCGCCTGGTTACAGACTTGCTCAACCAAGGACATGCATCCACTGTGAGACTGTGAAACAAGGAGTTGGCAAGAAAAACAAGAACTCCGGTGTCCTGAGATGACGCACAACCACAAAAGGACAAAATGAGTAGGGGTCTCTCTCCAAACGACCACCAGAGACTGAGACACCCTGCGCGTGTGTAATGACTTTGCCGGTTCAGCACAATCCCAGCGCAAGAGCAGACAACCCTACTTGTGCAACATAATGAATATGCATTAGATAGGTAATTGTATTAGTTAGGTGGAGCTTTTTGCAACTTCTGTGTATAAATATCCAATGATGAATCCCCGTAGGTGTGCTTGATTTGTGGAAGTCTTCCACCTCGCACCCTGCACAAAATAAAAACAATGCCTTCTCTCTAAACATGTGTATTTCGGGAGTTATTTTCTATTTCAGGTAACACTGCCAGTCTTCCAAGCCACAACATGAGGCATGTCTGAGCACAGCCAGTTACAGTCAACCAGCATTACTGGCAACAACTGTTTCTGCAGTTTCTAAAAGCCCTGAGGCTAGCAGCTAAGAGTAGATGGAAGAGTCATACATATGCATACATTTAATATATGTTTATTTAGACACACACAGTACACTACATGCATGTAACCATATTAAGCAACAATTCAAAAATATCAGTGTCCTCCTTTACCCAACTTCATGGCCAATTCAGAGAAGTGAATATAGGTCACTGAGCACACAGTAAGAGGAGATAGAGAATCATGTGCCCTACAGGCACCTGAATGATTAGACCTTCATCTCAAAGATGAGCCATTACCAGGATGAGACAGTGATGGTTACGAACTTTACCCTTCAAAGAAATGGAAGGAAGAAAAGCTTGGGGTTTTTTTTCCTGTTCTGGCTTACGAAAAAAAGGATTTGCATTTTTACCATGAAAACCAGTACAAAACTTATGTTGCTATTGCTGCTTAAAACAAAATACAAAAAACCTAGCTAACACCTGAACCCAGAGCAACACACATGCACAGTTCCAGGCTCATGGTAGAGAAGACAAGGTCTGAAACATCTCTTAAACTTTATTTATTTTTCTTAGAAAACATCAAGGTTATAAACAGGCCTTAGTTCACTCCACAGAAAGGCTAATGATATTATGCCTCTGCATACATAAACTTTCATTTCCTTATTTTAAAAATAATTTAACAAAATTTTTAAAGTTTTAACCAAAAGCTTTTGATTATTGTTTAGGCAGCTATATTAAAAGGAGAAGTAACGGCAGAGTACACATCATAGAACTCCTCCAAACTCCTATGATGGTTAACCAAGGTTAAAAGAAACCCTAGTAAAGACAAGGTAGGAGTGCTAAAGAAACCTATTTGCTTCAGTCCTGTCAGTTTTAGAAAGGATTTTAACTCCACTCAGACTAACTTCTGAAGCACTGTTAACAAGGGGAAAAAATATATCCATCCATGAAAGGCCATAATCACTCCTATGTATCTGATGATGTAAGCATATTTTCCAATTGAGAATTTACGTTATGCAGAAATTGCCATTACAGTTATCCTTACAGTCAGTAAGCATGGCGGTTTTTTTGCTGTTTTGGTTTGGCCTGGATAAATGCCAGGTGCCCACCAAAACCACTCTATCACTCCCCCTCCTCAACTGGACAGGGGAAAGGAAATATGATGAAAGGCTCAAGGGTCGAGACAAGGACAGGCAGAGATCACTCACCAATTGCTGTCACAGACAAAACAGGCTGAACTTCGGGAGAAAAGGGAGTTTAATTCATCACCAATCAAATCAGAGTGGTATAGTGAGAAATAAAATCAGATCTTAAAACACCTTCCCCTCACCCCTCCCTTCTTCCTGGGCTCAGCTTCACTCCCGTTTCTCTACCTCCTCCCCCCAAGCAGCGCAGGGGAACAGGGAATGGGGGCTGCAGTCAGTTCATCACATGTTGTCTCTGCCGCTCCTTCATCCTCAGGGGGAGCACTCCTCTCTTCCCTTGCTCCAGCGTGAGGTCCCTCTCATGTGAGACAGTTTCTCCAACATGAGTCCTTCCCACGGGCTGTAGCTCTTCACTAACTGCCTCAGCATGGGTCCTTCCCACGAGGTCCAGTCCTTCAGGAACAGGCTGCTCCAGCGTGGGACCCCATGAGGTCACAAGTCCTGCCAGCAAACCTGCTCCGGCATGGGCTGCTCTCTCCACGGGTCCTGCCAGGAGCCTGCTCCAGCACGGGCTCCCCACAGGGTCATATCTTCCTTCAGGCATCCACCTGCTCCGGCGTGGGGTCCCTTCCATGGGCTTCAGGTGGAGATTTGCTCCAGCATGGACCTTCACGGGCTGCAGGGGGACAACCTGTCTCACCATGGTCTTCATCATGAGCTGCAAGGGAAGACTCTCTGCTCCAGCGTCTCGAGCACCTCCTTCCTCTGTTTCTTCCCTGACCTTGGTATGTGCAGTTGTTCCACATCATCTCACTCCTCTCCCCTCACTGCCGTTTCACTGCAGTTTTTTTCTTTTCTTCCCCTTCTTAAATACGTTATCACAGAGGCGCTACCACTGCCGCTGATCGGCTCGGCCTTGGCCAGCGGCGGGTCCATCTTAGAGACAGCTGGCACTGGCTTTATCAGACATGGGGAAAGCTTCCAGCAGCTTCCCACAGAAGCCACCCCTATAGCCCTCCCGCTACCAAAATGTTGCCATGCAAACCCGTAACATTTGCACAGCATTTAACAAAATTTTTCAATTTGATATCATCACTGGAAATAACTTTGCTAAGCAACACATATGAGCACCAGCCTAAAACACACTCAGTGGTAAAGAAAATAGAGTATCTGCTATGTACATGATCCATAGAAGGCATTATCTCATTCAGAAGTAGAAAAGATAAGCATTGGAATGATAAAATACATTTTTTCTAAAGTAATGGAGCAAAGCAAAGAAGAAAGCGGAATGAGCCTATTCCACCCTCCAAACATTTTAAGTCTCCAGGCAAAAATGTACATATTGAAAAGGACACAATTCTTGACCCTTTTTAACGTTAGCCACAGCCTCCTGACTCACTTCAAGGAATTCTCACATGTGTCCTTAAACTCCACTGAGGAGTTTACGTATTTCAGCTTGTTTACTGGAAAGCTTCTTCGGCGAATGAAGTATTTCCCCACATGAGGAAAGCTGATGTTTCAAGATTGAATCATGGCTAGAAGGACTAAAACTGAGTATTCAAATGTCTTCTACAAGCTCCAATTATCAACTAAGTATAATACAGATGGTGTGCTGTACACATCCAGAAAATTGTTTCCCAGATTTTCTAATCTGAAAATACAAACAAAAAATGGAAGTATGTAAACAAGATACAGCATATATGAAATGGCATATAAAGGCTGACAACACTTGTGCATATTTACTTACTTTCTGGTTGTAAAACAATTACTGTATGTAGATTGAATAAAAATAAAAGGATTTAGTATGACTACATTTTACACAGCTATATGCCAACACACTTATAATTAAGCGTATCAAAAGGTATCCAGCAGTAGAATTGGGAAACAAAAATCAGTAGCCTATTCATCAGAAAATAGTAATATTATTCATTTTTTTCCTCTGTGATAAAGCTACTCTGAAAAAATAATCTCTGTTAAAATGTATTAAAAAAAATGTCTATCTAAAAGTAAACGCAAGTGATTTCTCAAAGCATCTTCTTATTATCCTAAAGGCAAAATCAGTCACTTTTAATGCCATTCCTGACACACTTCCATAGTTTCTTCCCAAAAGTCTCCAATAACACACTATATAACTTTTCAAAGCTAGCTATACTAATACCTTGTTGTTTTTACTGTTGAAAAAAAGGTTTTCCTCATAGCATCTTCATCATGGTACTTTATTTTTTACAACTGTACTGCTCTTAATGGTTTCACATGAGTGAAAGTCAACTGAAGTTGTTCACGTTTCTCACAGCCAGAGATTGTTGCTCATACATTTGCACCAGTTCAGCTGCACCAGCAACGGTCAAAAGCTTCAGTCAGTTGCTGTGGTCAGCTCACTATATGGACATGTGACGTCAGTGTAGGCACTTGGCAGGCAGTCAGAGGCATCAGCTCACAGAAGTCCAGGAATAAACACAAAGTGTGGCATTAAACTCAAACTGAACTACATGTGCGTGGAAACTACAGAATGTTACATCAACTTAACTGCACCCACACTGGCAAATTGTATCACTTAGATTTTGTACAAATGTTGCATTCATGTTGACTAAATCAGCGTGGGTTAAATCTCTGAGCCGGAAGCAAAAGCAGCCACTGACTCTGCACATTAAGATTTTAGAGGTATCAGTAACAAACCAAAGAAAGACTCCAACATGTCCGTACTTTCACATTAAAAAAGCCAATAAAGAAGTACATCTATACTCTACATTTTCTACATTGCAGAGTCCTGTCCATTGAATTGTGGAATGGTTTCTCAATTTGCCATCAGAAAATTATTGGGTATTTTCAGTTAAACTGCAAAAGAGTTAAGCAGATAATTGGTGATGGCAGCCACACTTTTTATACTGATCGTTAGTACTCAAGGAACTCATATGAAACGTAGGAGTACTTACGACCTCTCTTCTCTGAGGGACAGAATATGAGTCTTCACGTTAAAGCCACCATCTGCAACAGGTAACCCTTGCATTAAGTAGAGGTACCAGAAATAGTTTCCCTGATCAAATATACTAATCTATGCCTGGATGTTCTGCCTGCTGTGCCAGTCTGGGTCCATGGGGCTAGGGAAAGCACCACGACTGGCCTGCAGTTGTCTTCAAACAGTTGTCCCGGTCAGAACTTGCAGAAGACTGGATTATTTGGCATGCATGTTCTTCTGGGCTGACTGGATCTGTCATGTCAATCATGTTCTATTTTGCATAAATAACTAAGCATTCAATGGCAAGTCTGACATCTAAATGGGTCAGACTCGAAACGAATGCCCTATGTCTGACCATGAACACTGAAGTATCATTCTCACTCCTTAATACATTTGAACAGAGAGGAAATGCCCTCCTCCCACAAATATGAAGTAATACCTTGATATACCCTATTGGGAGGCGATAGCAGTATTCTCCTGGAAAGTCAGTGGAAAATGAAATTTACTTTGGTTTCTCATGTCCTCAGAAGGAAGCATGAGCATCCTCTGCACAACAAGCTCCTGAAAATGGGATGTTTCCTTCAACAAGAAAATACAGAAAATGAACTGTGAGATTATCACTTCAGTATAGTGGCAAAACTCAAATAGAAAATGAGAGCGCACTAGGAGGAAAATGAATGCTTTTGATACGAAGCTCTTTCTCACTACTTTCCAATTTTCAGTTCAGCTACCATGCTGAAAAATCAATTGCACTTAACCTGCCCTTGAACTCCCCAGGAAATTCTGGACAATTTCTGGCAGCCATGTCAAGTGACCTCCAAAGGAGCAAGAGATACAGGTCATTCCTGGGTAGCATTTTGCTCCATGAGCAGCCAGTATGGGAGGAACAACAAATTCATATTTGGAAGAACAACTTCACAGCACCATTGGCTCTAGAATAAAAAACAGAACACAAAGCTTATGTTGGAAGCGTAACCAAGTGGTGGTGTTACGTATCTGCTGATGTAAGTGTGCTGTAACAGCACAAACAAGGGTATTCACACAACTATTTAAGCTGACAAGGCAAGACTCTGTCTCTCTGTATACTTACAAACAGAAGTACAAAAAAACCCCACCCAAAACTTTCTGTGATAATTGCAAACAGCGAAGCTATTTACTGCCGGTCTTTTGAAAAAGTCCATGACACTGTCAATATGGTTAAATTTTTAAGAAGGAAGAAAACCCCAACACACTCCTCCCTGTATGTACATTCTGTTTCCATATATTATTTCTTACAATTTCTTTGCATTTCCTTTTGGCTTTTCTAGCACCATTCTTGATAGATTACACTTTTGCATTAAAGCCATCCAAACAAAATCCTGAATTGACACTATGTTAATTCAATTTGGAGATGGCAAAGAAAGAACACTATTAAAGTCGTAACCACAAGAGGAAGATGTTCCACTCCCAGTTCTAAACAACTTTAGCTTTACAGTCAAATCCCAAGCTTTTCAGCAGCAGGACTAGAAAGAGTGGTGCAGCTAAGCCAAGAGTGTTATGACACACAGGAATTCAGGTTCAAAAGGAACCATCTGGCTCATTCAGTTCACTATAACAGCAATAGATTTTCAGTCTTGAAAGGTCAACGCCCCATCCATATGTACAAACTGGAACACCTCCAAACCACTATAGCAAATTAAAAACCTTTTTAAATATTAGAAGTGACTTAAACATAACGGTAGGGTGTCAAAGGAAATAACACACAGAGAACTGTGCACAAGCAAGTAGGAGAGATCACCAGTGTCCTATATGTCTGAAGTGACCTTTTAAGTATTTTGTACTTAATTCAGAATTCTAAATAAGGCTAAGAACTATTTTAAACAATTATGTTTCAATTATATAAGACAATGGTGACAAAATTAAAACTTAGATCTGATCCAATAACTGTCACTAGGTCTGCTAGCGTGGAGGAGGTGATAAATACCCACTTTCAGCTCTGAATTTGTCTTTTCTCTGTGTTAAATCCTCTCGTATGTTAAAAAAAATTTAAAAAATCACAATTTTCATCTCTGTTCTACCTACAGCAACCCCACCTCTGTGTTTCCTATCTGTCCACTCCTTTCTTGCTGTTCTTCAACTAAATAACTCCCAAAAGATCTCTCTTGGCTCTGCTTACCAGTCTAAACCTGGCCATTCCCACCACTACAGCAGGCTAGAAGGTTGCAGGTAACCCAGCTGCTCAGTTTCCACCAGTCCAGCAAGCAGTCTTGCTACAGCTTTCTTACCTGAACCTGCCCCCAGTTTCAGAAAACTGGCTTTAAGCACACCTTTTTGGAGCATTAATGAGTATATCCTTCTAACCAATTCAGTATCTAGTATTGTCAAATAAATAAAACAAAGTACGTACTTCAAATTTTAAGGAAGAATCTCCCTAACTCTTCCGTCTTGCTCTGTTCAATACTTGATTCTTTTAATACTTCACTATCCCATCTCTTTGAGGCCTAAGGGCACTCTCCCTGCTCAGCATCTCTATCGATGCTTACAAAAATGCAGATAGACAATAATTACGATATATTTTCAATCCAACACAGAAAGGAAAACATTTAACTCTAATTGCAACAATTCATGGAATTTGTCAATTACAAACCAAGCAGTAAATAAAAGTAGCTATCACAGTGGCTGATGTTTAATCTTCTGTATCCCATCTTGAATGAAACTACAACTAGGCAGGATATTTTATATCCCCAAATATTTATCAGTCTCTTAACAAGTTGGTTTCTACGTGTATTCTTGCAACTGACAAATTCAGTTCTAAACAGAAACTTATCAGATTCCTTTTAGCAAAGGCCAAACTGAATTAGACCAAGGAAACCAAGAACACACAGATATTCCAGTCACTACATTTACCCAATACACAGAGAACCCAGGAAAAACAGGACGAGTCAAAGGCTGCTAAAGGTGTATCCAAGATAGACGTTGTACTACTCAGCATTAAAGCATGTGCCACTTGAAATGGAAACTAAAATCCAGAGGTAGCAACCACTGTGTCTCACACACTGTACTGAACCATACAAAAATGGAAGGTCACCAAGTATATTCTGTTATCTGAAGATAGAGTTCATCTTAGACTGTCTGGGGACACAGTAGAACTGCCATCTCCACGTCAACATTTCCTTAATAAAGGAAAATGTTTCCTTACTAAAGGAAAGCTTTTTCTTAATTTGTAACAAAAATTCTTGCTGCAATTAAAACAATTATTGCTTCACGGCCACCAGGAACAGCAAAAATCAGTCTATCCCTGTCACAGTTTCCTTTAACCACAGTGTCAGAAACAGTTGTTCCCTACTCCTTAATTTTGTGCCGTTGATTCAGATGTTTCATTATTGATTATTCCCAACTAAATAACTAATTGCACTTTACCCTACTGAACTGCATCACCTTTCCAATCAGATTGTTTGGAACTCTAATACTGCCCTCAAACACAAACACAGCCAGGCAGTCCCCTCCCTAATCACTTGTTGTCTACTGCAATTACCAATCATACTGTATGTTCCATAATATAGACTATAAATGTATATAGAACAAGTGGTCTCAAATCCCTGCAAAACCCCACTAACAGCGAGCCAGGCACGAGGGCTCTTCCAATACAATTATGCAGCTTTTCCATGCCTACCATACAGTGAATGCTTCTCCCTCTCCTCAGTGTGAAACTCTGCTGAAGTCAGGACATCTGCTTCCTTACTCATAATACGCTATTCTGTTGCAGAAAGACATTGGATGCACTTAAGATCATTCAATATTCAATCTCTTAAAATCCACGTTGGCTGCTACATATGAACATGGAGGTGAGGGATCTCAAAGAGGGCTAGGTTCCCCAGAATGGCAACGAAAAATAAATAAATAAATATAATCCATCTACTGAATAGAGTTAGCCTATAGAAAATTATAAGCACAGATCACACCTCTAACCTTTCCTCACAAACATGAGTATCAGACACCTGGGTATTCCAAAGCTTACTGCACAGACCTAGAACAGGATTCTTCTTCAAAATAAGGTGACTCAAAAAAAAAAAAAAAGGACAGACTCCTGAACGATTTAACTACCCTAAAGGAAGAAGAGTTGAGCTTTGCTTCAAAAGGTTAGTGATTTGAACACCTCCCCCCCGCCCC
>Ga0065711_1046283_pt1 | contig 12979 bp, 6 predicted proteins | sample Hoacrofraction12_FD_59098 | JGI IMG/M metagenome (GOLD analysis project Ga0065711, IMG submission 59098) | Hoatzin crop microbial communities from Cojedes, Venezuela - Epithelial fraction 12 v2 (version 2) | ecosystem: Host-associated > Birds > Digestive system > Esophagus > Crop | place... | reverse complement strand
GCCACACTCCTCCTAATGCACCCCAGGATCCCATTAGCTTTCTTGGCAGCCAGGGCACACTGCTGGCTCATGGTCAACCTGTCGTCCACCAGGACACCCAGGTCCCTCTCTGCTGAGCTGCTCTCCAGTAGGTGCGCCCCAAGCCTGTACTGCTGCAGAAGGAGCCCAGGAAGACTGGCCTCTGCTCTTGAGTGTGCGAAGTCAAGGTCACACGTGAGGCTGAGATTGCTGCTGATCTAATTCAAGAGACAAATTACCTGCACTACCCTGTTTGGTGGGAAAGCAAATTAATTATACTACAATGAAAAAAGCTGAGAGAGAGTACCTTTCCCTTACTGAAAATTATTCAGAAAATGAGACACCAAAGAAGAGTTCATAGCTAAATAAATGTCTTCTTTCTTGCTTCTACAGTTAAACTGTAAAGTCAGTCTAAATATAAAAATCTCAGGACTAGACTAGAAATTTAATTCAAAATATTGTCTAACTGAATTAATAGCTATCAATCGATTAGCATTTTGGCACGTATGAGGGCATTTCTTTCATTATAGCTGAAAATCTCAAAGTAATCTTACTTCTGGTCCTGAAGAGGTGTGCACACTGATGGAAACAAACATGCATTCACAGCATGAGCAAGTGCGGCATCTCTGTTCATTTGGGTTTGGCATTTCAATAAGACTCCTGGGGGAAGGGGGGAAGCAATGTATCACCATGGTAACCAGGACATCTTGTTTTAGCATGTACACTAAAAACCACACAGGACAGAACAAAATTAGTCACCTAGAAAAAAAATATTCATTTCTGGGCAAAAATATTCACAAACAATGAAAACGAAAAGGTCTTGGGACGGTCCTGTGTGACAAAAGACAAAAATGGCTATTTTCCATTTCTGACAGCTGACAATTTATTTTGAGCTATTTTTTCTTACTTTTAAGAATCAAATGCCTCTCTTCTCTGCCCTCTTTATCCTTCTCAACAAAGTACTTTAAGATTTACTTTCTCAAGTGGTAAGTTATTCCAAGAATGCATCTTACTAAAGTTCTTAATGCGTAAGAAGTTCTTTGTGAGTTCCAAGTGCAAAAGGAGGAACATATCTGGAAATGAAATCTTCTGATCTTCATTCATATTATGAAAACATTTTGTGGATGGTGACTGCTTTATTTTTGCACCTCCCATGCTGCTGAACAAATGATTAGTAAGAAAAATAAGTGATTTGAGATTCACTAGCATTGCATAAAGGCATATCAAAACTGCATAAATAGCCAGTGTATTCGCATTACTCCAACATTACTTTTTTACTGACAGATCATTTCATAATAGTATATAATCATAAGTGTCAACTGTATTTCTTCATGTCCACTCATTTCAACAACTAGAACGTGTATTCAACCCTTTTAGCTAATCAACTCAATCCTGAACAAGTCAGAAAATGAAAATTCTTGCCTATTCATCTTATATGAATATCCTATTTGAGTGATCAAGTTCCTATTGCATTTTCTTAAGCCCACACATATACACATCTACAATCCTTATAAGGAAACTTGTCATTCAGTGACTTGGTATGTGGTATCACTAACTATCCATAAAACCTATCATCAGACATCAGTCATATGTTTCTCACAAATGGACCTTCTTTTTCTAGCTGCATGTCTCAGCTGACACACATTTAGAAGAGAGAAAAGTTTTGTGACAAATACCAGCTTTCTATTAAAAGTATGACCCTGCTATTGTAAGCAAACATCTGTAATATTAAATATATTATAAACAGATGAAGTTTTATCTTACTGTGTGGCAGTGTTCACACTGTTTTTTATGGAGAAACAGCCTTGTCACCTTGTTGAATGGCTGAAAGCTAGGCTGAAGCTATTCTTAATTTAAGATGAGTCACATGTTTTAAACAGCTATCTATATTATAGAATATATTCAAGAAAACCAGTTCTACTTTTCACTGTGAGAATAGCTCTTGTCAAATTTTTTACTGAAAAAGGCTATTTTCTAATCTGCTAAGATTTTGAAAGCTAATATAAACCAAGTTTGTTTGCAACCAGATAATTCCTGTGAAATAATGCTGAAAGTGATTTGTCTTTCTTTGTGACACTTCAGAAATCTAGAACTCTTATTTTGCTTCCTGCTACTAATTGTCAGCTCTGGATGGCTTAAGTATAGAGGGAAGCCAGAAAAGCCATCTGTTTGGAAGAATGAAAAAGCCTATTTGTTTTACTCATTTCCTGGGCAAAATGAAGAGCTGAAAGGTTTTCAGTGAGAAAACTGCTTAGACTGCACTAAGCCAGATGTATAAAGGGAATTCAAAAGGAGTAAATGGAACAGAATTTTCTTAGTTCAGTATAAAATAGTTGTATGACAAATATGAACAAACCACTTGCCCCTTTAAGCAGATAAACTGTAAGTTTATTTCAGGCTTGCTTTTCCAAATGAACTTATATGATGAATAACAGGATAATCTATCAATCAAAAAAGAAAACCCCAAACCCTAAATGTTAGCAGTATCATTATAAATAAATGCCTATGATACTAACTTGAAAGAAGCTTCTTGGCTTTAGTCCTTTTAAGAAAACCTATGATATCTCATCTTAGAAAAAGCCAATCACTATATGAGTTTTGAATCCAAAAAGCAGGATTCTTACATAACACATTAGCATAGCACATCAAATTACACCAGATTTCGTAAGAAAAATTCATGCCTAGATAGACATAGTTAACTTTTACTCCACAAATGAAAATTGCTTCATCCACATAATACATCTGATAGCCAAACGTATTTCTAACACTTTACACTGATGTCTCACTCTCCGTGGGACATACCGCTAACTCAACAGATACTTCTATAAAATTATCCTGCTCTGGGCGGCTATCTTTACCAAAAAAATACAGAACCATACAAATTTACAAAAGACTCTAAATTCTTTCAGATGTCACCGAGTATTGCACTCCACTGGACGGACAGGTCCCCCAGCCTCCAGAGTAGGGACTAACGCACTACTTACTACCTGCTAGCTCCAACCCTCTGACATCTCCACTTTGATAGCTTGGTCAGAAGTTAATTCCTATCAACATAGCTCTGCCGTTAGAACAGCAAGCATTCCCGCATGACTCTGTGACTCTCAAGCATAGCTAAACAGACTAGAACTTCCACATCAAGTATGGTATCATCAGGCAGACGTAGTATATTAATTAAAAACCCTAAATACATTAGCTTCCATTGACCCAGCTGCATATAATAGGTTTGCAAGTCATGGTACAATATCTAGACAGAGCACTAAAACTCAAATACAAGCTCTCTTTACAACTGTCTGGGATGTGTAGCAACAATGGGTGTGGCTGTTCTCCTTGAATTCAGATTTGGCAGATCTCTCACCATAGAGCGCTTACCCTACAGTGGTTTTCATCAAATAGATATTAGAGGATACCTTAAAACCTGTTTTTGCTTCATTCAGGCAGCTCAACAGCTGACAATGACAATAGTATTCAGATAAAATATGCAGAGTTATCAAAATGGTTCCGAGTTTGTCTGATATGAATGAATAAAAATAGCTTTTGCCCTTTTTTGTCTTACCTTCATGTAGCTTTTGAAGAGTGTATGAAGTCTCTAACTTACCTAGCAAGCTTTCAAGCCGTTAGTGATGGGAAGGCTGACACCCATTAAAGCAGTCATTTGAGTGTCATTTATCTATTTGAAAACAAAAAACAACCTTTATCGGATGTACCTGCCCAAGATCACTATTCCAACATAGAACCAAAAATAGCTATTGTAGTGCCTCCAGCTACAGTTCAATTAAGAGACTGGAGAAAGAGACTGTGCATTTATACCTACCTCTATGTATCTATCCCTAGACACACGACTAATTTAGATTATATTTGCAGAAACAGCTTTCTGGACTATCCATGTTAAACAATAAATTTGCATCACAGAATTGTCTTCAGAACTTCCTTCATTTCCTAATGTTCCAGTCACAGATGACGAAGAGACTGACCTTAAATCAGTAAAAATGTAATACGGGGTAATTTTATAGCTAACAAGCAGGCCATTTTTATTTGCTTTCCTAAACTGATAGACTAATACTTTGCTCTCACTTCTGAAGTGTAATATAGAAGTGCCTTATTTTACTACTAAGTAACTCAGTAGCGCTTCTGCTAATTTTTTTTTCCCTCCAATTATACTGCTCAGCTACATCACATAGCATCTGAAGCACCCTCCTCAACGCTGGGGGTTCAGATGAACAATTAGCTACACTACTTGCAGAAAAACTTCGAAAATTTAGAGAAATCAAGCTTTGAGCTGTGAAGTCCCCCACACCCCCCATGCAATGTTCTCCAGAAGAGAGGATTAAAGCTACCAGACTGAACAGCAGGCTTTTAACAGCTTAAATCTAGATTCCCAGGCCTAAAACAAGGACTCCACTGGATTCTTCCCTTCTTGAAATGACAGCTTCCCTGGCACCCAAACACATTGCTCTGTTTCCTCAACTGGAAACAAATGAACAAAGAATCCAAATAGTCTGGTGAAAGGCTTATGGAAAAAAAAAATAATTTCCACAGCCCCTTCCTGAGATGCATTCTTTCTTTGCTGTGAATCAGACAGCTCTTCACAGTGAAGGCTTCTCCTTTACCTACACTCTGCAGCGTTGCCTTCCTGCCAGCGTACCCAAGCCATCTGTCTGGAGTTCTCCCACACTGGCTTACTTTAAAAGGCTACTTCCATTCCTGTGGCACAAAACCCTTTGTAGAGCTCTCAAAGGGCTAAAAGCAAGACAGTCATCACTTTGGAACTGTCTCTCAAACACAAACGCATCTATTTCATCTCTGCAAACTCGGGTTTGTTGTTTTCTTTTTAAGGCATGACAAACAGTTGCAGTGAGAAGATGCCTTTTACCATGGTGACAGAGGCATTCCACAAATTCTGCTAAAGTATCTTGTTACTGATCTATGTGCATCACCGTTTAAAATTATGTTTCATTATGGATTCCCAGACACCCAGCAGAAAATACTGACAAAACTGCTAGAAGATTTCTAGATTTCTAACAGGCTACCTAAACCTAGCACAAGTCACCATTGCTAAAGCTGAGGCAAATACTCCTACTCACGTAGGAAAAATTGTTCACTATTATCCAGCAATTATTTCCACCTTGGAAGCCTTGCATCTTCAGCATGCTTTTAAGCAGCTTCATTTTCAACGCTGAGTCTTGTTGCTCTCCTCTGAAATAACCTCTCCCCAACTCGTTTTTATGATCATACAGCATCCAAAACTGGGAACAGTACAGATGAGATCTCCCAACAAGCACAGCACCAAGTAGAGCAGAATAATTACCTCCTGTGCCTCACATCTGATGCTTTTGTTACTATTACCCAGAACAGGTTTTGTTTTGGTATCACTGGATTTTAACTCTTAATGTGATCTGCTACAATTCCCAGAACAGTTAGCACAGAACTGCTTCATTTCCCTGACAAGCCGATGTCCATAACATTCAATTCATTCTTCTTTTGCAAGTTTTACAGGGGGAGTCTGTTGCACCATCCAGATTATTAATGAAAACACAATAAATTTGTAAACCTGATCACTATACAGTGACTTAACCAAGAACGTATTTCCCAAGTTTCTAATTAAGAACATCATATAGGAAAAATTCTTCCTAAAGTATGCAGACCTATTCATAGTTATTTAGCTTTAGTATGTCACAGAACCTTAATAATAGCGTAAATGAGATTAAAACTTAGTTAAAAAAAAAAAAAGAAAAAAGAGTTAAAATAAGACAGTATAAATCCAGGTTTAGTTTAGTCACTCTAATATAAACAAAGGACCAAAAAACAGAGGCAGGAAATTAGAATGGCCTTCCACAGGGCAAGGTCAGCGAGTTACTATTGACTGTTCATAAGCAAGTTAACTTTATCTTAATCAGCAAGACAAGTCTCTAGTAGTAACTGATGTGTTTGTTTACCTTGTACATATAGAGGTAACTTGAGATTAATTTCAAGTTGCCTTATCTACTAATATAAAATTGTCCAAATGCAGAAGTCTCTGCTCATTGTTTCTTTACATTTACGCCTATGCAAATGCAAGGCTTCTCAGCTGCTGATGTCTCACGACCTCCTCTGGAATTCAAAGAACACTTACATACAAGTTCAGAAACTTAACAGGCTGGCCAAGAGCTACCTGCAATATAGTTTAAAATTGAAAAATGTTTTCCCTATGTACCAGCTGTATAATCATTGCTTTCACACTGCTGTCCATTTACCCCTCTTATTCGCACTGCTGAGTTTTTAGCTCTAGTTCTTCTCAGGTAGGCTGAGGAAAATACTGGGATTTACATTCAGACAGAACTGACTCCTCCTACACGGCACATCAGCAAGTACTTGAGGTTAGATTACACTTTCTCTAGGACTCCTATAGGTGGCTTTTTAACCACAATAGCTTGAAGTGCTTTGCAACGTTCAAAACCAGTTTGATTTTATACTAGATATAAAATTATCCAGAAGAACGTTATGTCAGCATTTTCTTACTTTGGAGCTAGAACTGTCAACATCATTGCCTAATCATAAAGTGGTCGAGAACTATAGTTATATGGGTGTGAGAGCAGTACCACAGCATTACTTCAAAAGTTTTTGTATTGATGTAATAAATTAAAAACATTTAAGAAAGTTTTTTTCCCCCCTCTTCCACAGTTTATTATTTTTTTATTGATCCAGCCTTCAATAATGCTACTTATTTGGTAACAATATCAGGCAAAAACAAGAGCAATGCCATTCTGCATTCCAATATGAATCATTCAGTAAAGTTTTGCAATATATACATTTTATCCAGCTTCTGATGTTATAGGTCATCATGCCAATGAAATTTTTTAACAATACAATAAAACCAGACAATTTAATTTCTGAAATTTATATCACTCATGTCCATAATCATTTTACATTTCACACTTCATGCTCTCAAACGTTACCCTAGACACAGCTAAATCTTTTCGTCACATATACTAGTAAAGACACTAGCCAGTTTTATAGCATTACAGAAGACTATAATAAGATGCAAAATTTAGCAGTTAATAACTTATATCATTTTCTGACTAAAACAATATTCAATCTACACTAATGTTTGATCCATTCAAATACAGTAAGTATTTGGATGTTATATACTACCCATTTCGTATACTTACAGTGCAAAGTAAGTGAGAATATTTTTCCTGAGCATTTAGGAAATGAAAATCCTTTTTCTTTGTCATTGATTGCAACCCATTTAAAATATACTCCCTGTATTCCTAGGCTTGTCAAGACTGTACAATTAAGACCGGCAAAAGTTAGTAGCTATCAGAAGCCCAATCAGGAATCAGAAGGGTTATTGAGCATCTCTAAAATTTGTCCCCATTTTTCAAGTCTAAGGATATAACAGGATTTTGACTTATACCAAAAAGTTCAGAAATTAAGCACTCCAAAATGTACAAACCACATGCCTTCCAAAGCAGAGAAACAGCCTCTATTTAAATAAATTGTAATACATATTTCAACTTACTATTCTGTAGTTAATGTAATGCCCATTGAGCTGTGCCTCCAACAGACATAAGAGAATAAAACTTTTAGGAATGTATTTTGGGCATTTTGTAAGGAAGCTGGATTCCTTACAAGTTCCTCTTTTTCTCAATAGCTACAGACCATGAGTTTCTAATTCAATCTTCTCCTCTGTTTGCAAGATATCAGGTTCCACTGGAGGAACAGGTGGTCTGAGTATAATCTCTGGACCTCCACCATAGATTGACTGAAGAAAATTCCATGTTTCTTCAGATATTTGTCCAGAATCTGCACCTGAAAACATTTTTAAAATTGTAGTTACTATTTAGAATAATTCTTTAATGATTTCTTTGAAGTCTGTAACAGCTACAAAAAGAAAAAAAGAGAGTCAGATTTAAAACACTAATGTGAATTTGTGCTTTATCTTGCACCTACTACCAAACCCAATGACATATTTTGTATTAACTTTACACTTCTTCATTCTTTTAACTATCTGCTCTGAACTATGCAGTACTTAAGACACCTCAAGCATAAAACACATGAAGGCTCTATGATAAACATCTTACCTGATACTTATCAATCAAGCTGACAACTGGTAGCTCAACTGGTACACAGGAAACAGCGATTCGTCTTAATATAAGGATATGCAGTCCCATGAATTACACAGTAAAGTTCAAGGACTCAAGATTCTTGTTTCATAAAAGAAATTAATACTGGTAGTAAGGAATAAAAGTGTGAGAACCACAGTGAAACTCTCAGAACCCCAGAGAGAAGCCACTATAAGGACATTAACAGCCCCACTAATGCTCCTTGTATGTAGCGCTGATTGGTCAGCCCAGTTTCTTTTTGTTCATGGATTTTTTTAAGTCTTTGCTTATGATTCCATTTCTCTGACTAGAGGCCACTCTCCTGTCTCAGGTCGGCATCCAACAATCATTTTTGATTTTTTGTAACCTTTTAGAGTGGCAAAGGGCAAGGGAGCTTCAGCACATCACCCCTCTAGGTTTTCAAGGATCCTGTCTGATACAGTTGAAGTGGTTTCTTCACACTATCCTGGGCAGAGAGGACAAATTTATATTCTATCTGAATAAACACCCTGTTCTTTAAGCAACTTCTTAAAAACCCGCCCTGCAGCAAGTTTCCCCCCAATATCCTTATTGGATACTATTAATCTGTTTTGTTAAGCCTACTTTCAGCACCCTACTACTTAAAAAAAACCCCAAAACACAAACCCACACCAAAACAAACACGCAAACAAAAAAACCACCACTATAACAACAGGACTTCTCCCCCTATCTCCTATACTTTTCTGTCCTCACCACCTGCTCCAGCGCGCCTATTACTGTACTTTATATATAAAAAGTTTCCAAAGAGGAAGGGTTCAAAGAGCTGGACATGTGTTTACCTACACCAACTCAACCATGCAAAGCTTCATCTGGAAGTCATGATGCAGATCCTATGCCAGTACTAATGACATTATGTCTCAGTTTTACTCATTTAGGTTCAGGTACTCAGAAAATCAACTCCATCTCTGTAGGCACAGGAGGAGATCTTCACTCTCTTATTCAGATTCCAGCTCTTCTAATGGTCAGGTTTAACTGAGCAGGCACAGTGAAATAATGCACTGGGATCAGGACCACTGGATCACAGATATATGTAATACTGTACACTATTTAGTGGTGTTCCCACCTCTTCTCTCATGACTTAAAAGACAAATTTTCCACAGCCTATTGGTCTCCATTTCTACTCAAGTTCTAAATTGAATTAACGTAGCTGAAGTCAAGTCAAAAACTGGCTAATTTGCTATCAATTATTGATTCTAAAGTGATTTTTTTTTTGCTACACAATCTGATGCTTTATACCTTGTATTTGAATTCTACATCAGCGCTTAAATCATTAAAATGTACTGCAAAACTCAGGAGTGCAAGAAATCATTCTTTTTTAAATACACGCTTGACATTTTACAACCAGTGAGGTTTATGCAGGGCCTAGTGGCCTCCAGTGAACTGCCATGGGTAGGTCCACTGCATGCTGTAGCAGTAAGTTAAATCGGGAAAAAATCCAGTTAAATAAAGGTTAATCTTAATGATGCATTTTTTTTTAAGCTGAGCTACAGTGAATTTAAATATTCATGGGAAGCCTAAAGTATTCATAAAGCAGGCCATATCAGATTTTTTTCTCTGTACCTACAAATCTCAAATAAATGGTATTAAGCATCTAACTGTGAAGAATAACAAAGAAATCTGTATCTTTGCATGCTAGAGAAATGTTTGCAATGTACAGTGGCAAACAACTTGCAGAAAAATGAGCAACAGCATTTAATTACTCCGGTTTATTTCCATGTGTCAGAAGTAGCTCTCAACTAAAATTAGGTTTCAAGATTCAAATAACTACATACAGACATATGACACAGTCTAAAAGCCAATCTCCCAATTTATGTTAAAAAATCCCCAAATCAAACCAAGTGATACAAAGCCAAAGCACACTTTTCACCATTTCAAAGTTACTCTGCACCTCCTTCCACACTCTCAGCTGTACTTGAGTAGGCTATTATATACTAATTCTTTATTTTAAGAATAAGCTGCTCCCTCCAAAATGGGAACAACACAGATTCACTAGAAACTGCCATTTTATGATAACAGTTAAAAAAAGAATTCATAATCAACTTTCCAAACTTCAGCAAAGACATCATAAGGAGCCCAAAACTGCAGCAATTGACACCTACCTTGTTTTAGCACAGCATTTCCACATTTGGTTACTGCAATCTTAGTGTTATCAATAGGACCAGGAGGATCTAGTGTGACAGAAAGATGATTAAAATTGGGAGAGCTGAAAACAAATGGCAGGCTGGAGGTTCTGTTTTCAAATGGAATGAGAAATAGCTTGTTTATTTACTGTTTGTTCTTGTACTGCTTAACAGTACATTCTAAGTCCTTAAAAACTAATCAGAATTTTGATTAGGAGCAAGTTTTTCAAAGCATTTACGATTACAGTAAGTCTTCAAGCAAAGTGAAACACAAATTAATCCTAATTCTTACCCCTGGCAAAGCTGTCCTAGAGCATACTCAGACAAGACTGTAGAATATTTTAACGTGTTCCCAGTGCAAAACTTTAGAGGCATCTATACTAAGCTAATTATTACAGTGGTTGCTCAGCTATCTATGAGTTTAGGTTTTGACACTGAGGTCACCTTTCCTCCAGAAGCTGTAGCATTATCTATCAGTTTGCACAGCAAAAGTCATCCTTCCTTGTACTTAGATCCAATTTTCCTGCTGTTGCTAACAGCAAACCCCCTGCAAACAAGCAACATTCTTTCCACAACTATCCAATTATCCATTCTTGTGAATTATTTGACTATATTCTGTAATTTGGTTCCTGGATATATTTATAACCTATAAAACCTGTGTCTTAGATGTTAAGAGCTTTTGTTGCCTTCTCTATTTGTTCTTCCTACAGCCTTCTACCAAAGCAGAAACAATTTACTTAAACAGTACCACCACTTGACAACAAAAAAGAAAAGATTACCCATATTTTTCAATGGAGCACAACTTACCACTGTCTTTACCCTTCACAAATCCTTCCCACTCTCTGAACCATTGCATACTGATGCAGTAAAACGTTGACGGAGATTCTTCTTCTTGGAAGGCTCTATTAAGCTGAGAGTAAAAAGAAAGCTTGTTTTTCTGCCTTTTTTTTTTTTTAAACTACTAAATTCTATTAACCATTGTAATTATTAACAGTGCAACATTCCACTGCTACAGAACATTGTAAAGAACTACTGATCATCAGAACAGTAAACACCTGGCGAATTCCCAAGGTGAGATTTTGACATAGTGGTAAGCTTTCGTATTTAAAGATGATTTATTCTTTAATTGAGAACTTATTTTTTCCTGAGAACAGCAACAAGTTCTTCTTAAGCACAAGTGCCTACCCATCAGACACTACTGGATAACTGCTGTGAAGGCTGAACTTTCAAGTAGCAAAAGAAAGCAGAAATCTTGTTTTTGTAAAATGAAATAAAACAGTGCTTTGAAAGGTTTGCTCCATAAGTTTATGGAAGGTTCTTTGTGTGATGAACTGTATCTTCATCTATGTTTGTTTTTCCCCTAATACTTTGAACAGATGCCAGTATGATTCCAAGCAAGGCACAGTGAACTAAGGCACTGGGACTTTTCATTATTTTTCTTTGCTTCCGTTTAAAAACCACAAAATATTTTTTGTTCCTACTATTTTAAAATTCAAGAAACAAACAAACAAAAAAATCACACCCTAGTTTTATGAGTTTGTGTTGCAAGGCAATGTCAGTGACTGTACAAATTACCAAAACCAGCTAAGTAAAGAGTCTCAGTCACATTTAACTAAATTTGTTTTTATCATTGTTAAAAAAAGTTTATAATTAAGATTTTATGAAATTTAACATTTTTTTCAGAGACTACAGATCTTTTCACATTGTTATTAAGAAGCATGCAAAAATTCACTTAAACCTTTAAAGCCATTATCTTTTAGCTCTGTAATGATATAGCCATACCTCCCCCTTGAAGCCATGAACCTAAAGCATCAACGTAACTTTTTAAGGTTTCTGATAGAGGAAGTTTTGCAATCATTTCCTAAAGCAGTCTTTATAGAGGATAACAGAATTTTCTGTCTGCTAACCAGTAACAATACTTGCACAACAGTGAACACATAATCTTTGTTTATACTGGAAAAATACTGATCACTAAAGCAAATGAGGGTGACTCAATGTTGTTAATGACTATTCAGAGGTAACCCAGACTAAAGAAAAAGTGAATTACTAAAAAGTTCAAATAGCAGTCAAAATACGAAAAAGCCCATCTCTGAAGGGTGATTAAAGCACAGACAGAACTGAAAGAACAGCTGTGATTGTATTTTTCTCCCTCTTGTGAATTTAGATAGCAGAAATGGGACTCAAATATCTGTGCATTTATTTTCACTGAAAACTTCAAAATACTTTTTGGTTTAAGAATTACAAAGTCATTACTGCTTGTTATTTTACCATTCAAACTCCTGCATATAGTCTTTAACTCATGGAAAACATAGTAGCTGCTTGACATTAATTTTACAGATCCATTACAATACTAAGGTATTTACTTCACACTGAATTATATATGTTTATTTATGTCTCTAATGATATTTTTGAAAATTAGAACTAAAGATTATGATTAACTTTTTGCTGGAACAGTATTATTGCACTTAACCCTTATCAGATTGCCCAGAACAGATCACTGGCCACTGTATAAAGAACAACTGCTCATGTGGCTGCACTCTGTTTCCATACTATAAAAAAAGCAATTTAAGAAACACATTAAATATTTTCTCTATCTCCGTATAAACAGTTATTTGGATACCACAAGAACATTACTGTTGCCAACAAGAAAGAAGGGATTCTACATAGGTATACAAATATTTAATAAAGTCCGTATGTTACAGGAATCACCTATGCACTTCC
>Ga0065711_1046282_pt1 | contig 12979 bp, 5 predicted proteins | sample Hoacrofraction12_FD_59098 | JGI IMG/M metagenome (GOLD analysis project Ga0065711, IMG submission 59098) | Hoatzin crop microbial communities from Cojedes, Venezuela - Epithelial fraction 12 v2 (version 2) | ecosystem: Host-associated > Birds > Digestive system > Esophagus > Crop | place... | reverse complement strand
AGGGATTATTCAGGAGTCCCTTGTCTTGCAACCGTCGGAATTATTCACAAAGAACCAAGACTTGTTTCTGACAACCTGAAGTGATAACATCCCCTACATGTTACATTTGTTACATTTACAGTTATCAAGATATTTAATGCAAAATAGAATGACATCTGAGTTCTTTACCATTTCTCTTACTGCCCAAATTCAGGAACACAATTAACCATTCTCACTGTGGGCCTGGATAGAAATTTCACTGTAGTTCCTCCACGTGATGGTGGATCCTTTTCACAATTTCTTTTTGCTTATATGGCAAGTATTTCACACATACAGAAGAAGTGTAATTATCTTTAACAACTGCCTAGTCAGAAATCATTTTCAGTAAGAAATAAGTCCAAAGGTACTCAACAGGTGCAAGCAAAAGTTCTTGTCACTGTTAGCATCAGTCTCTTTGTGCCTTTTTCAGAGACACTTATAACTTTTCTCTAGTCTTTGAGAGATGCTTTAATGTCTGTAGTTTACGTCCTGGGTTTGAGTCACACTCTGTAATGAAAGTGATTATGCCTTTTCACTCTTTTGCATAGCTGGGTGCTAGCTTTCTCCACCCCATTCACCTTGCACACCACTTTTCATTTATGGTTCCATAACAATAATGTATTGAAATTTTATTTACATATGTCCTATGTGTGTTCCTTGCAGCAATTCTACTGCCTTTTTATGCTCCTTACCACGATGTACCATGCCTCTGTGAAAGCAGTGATCCATCAGCTACAGATTAACATCCACAGACTACATCTTTAACAGCACTTCACTGAAATTTGTTTTCCTATTTTCTAAAACACTAATCATCTCTAAATATAAAATGTAAATATTGTAATGACGATAACGCTAAACAGCAATGAAACCTTCCAGTAGGTAGAGACTTAGTAGATGATATAGAACCAGAACTATGAAACATGGAAAGAACTTCGTGCACCAAAACTCCTAAATTTTATCAATACTAGCAAATTGACCCGTTCTGAACAGATTTCTGGACACTGAACTTGGGCAATGAGCTTGCTTGCGGCAACAAATCATTGCAGCGACACTGATGTGCTTTTGGCCTGTGCCCTCTTAAATTCTCCAAATCAGCTGCCAGGTGTTGTTCAAGAATTAGCAGTGGGAAAAGGCCACATGATTTGAATGATGGTGTTAGCTGAGAGCAAAGCTGGTCTTTGACAAGAGACCAGCAGTAGTGTGTAAGTAGAAGTCAATGCAATTCCAAATGTGTTGGCACCCTTTGGATACAGAATAGGTTGCAGTGGGAGGAAGCAAGCGAAAAGTGAGCAGCACTGCTGGCTTCACACTGCTCTTTGTGATCATGTGAAGGTAGTTGCAGGAAGTCATGTAATTTAAAAACAAATTAATAAGTAAACCAAGAGCCTAAAATCACCATGTCCGTACATTCCTAACATTACACATCCATCTACCTAGTGCCTCATTATTTTTTTAATGAAACAATCAATTATTTTATAGGAAACACAAAGACCTTTAAAAAAACCTCCTGATTTAGCTAATTAGCCCCTCAACACATCACAGGGAGTAAACAAATTAACCAGCAGATTCCCCCATTGAAACCTACAGTTTTTCTCTGTTTTGTTGATCATTGCAATTACCAGAGGGATTAATGTTATTGGTGCTGTCATTTAACTGCTTTAAAACACCCGCATGTGGAGAGCAATGTCATTATAGTTATTTACTACACGCATAGATTAAAGTAGATTCATTGTGACTAACTCGAAAACACTTTTTTCTTCTTAGGTATGGGGGGAGGTGGGGGGCGAGGCGGAGCAGTCACAGAGTTGAAAACAAACTGGTTTTGCACCTCTGCTCCCATTTGTATGCATGTAAATCTCTGTAACCTGTGCATGGACAGATTTTCTGTCCAGAGAGCAGCATGGCTACCAGTACACAGTTGTAGCGAAGCAAAGTCAAAAAATGCCTGTGTTGTCCTACAGACTTAAAACTGGCAGCTGTAAAGCAGCAGCCTGTAGCACTTGAGTAGATGTGTTGTTGCAGTATGAAATAGTTTTATAAGGATATTTATGCAGTGTTCTCTTCCACAGGCTGAAGGCAGCAGAAGTGTATTTCTTCTGAAAGTACTGGATTCCTTTTCCTCTTCTTTGTCTTTTAGATTCCTGGATGCAATTTAATGGTTGTGCTTTACATCCCATTCTCTGTTTCTTTTTTTCCTTAAATTTTGTCATCAAATTTGCAAGGACTATGGCCAGAGGCCTGTATGATTTGCATGTTGGGTCCTGATAGACATTTTTGCACAGCTGGGAAAAATAATAGAAATTGCTATGCCTTGATAGTCCTGGCCAGCTGGCCATAGTCTTTTTTTTAAAGAAACTGGTATTATCACTCGGTGGGGTTTTATTGGGCTGAAACCAGCCTGAGTGATGCATGATGAATCAGAAAAGGTGCAGGGGGGGAAGCTAGATTTCAAGCTTTCATGCAACTGCTGACAACTGAAGGGACCTAGACACCAGTTTTTCTTCTTGGTGGCTCAAGTAGTCTCCCAATGGCCAGATGCTGCTTTCCAGAGCTGCTCATTTTTCTGAAACTGACTTTTTTTTATCTGTCTGTAATATTTTTGTGCTTACTTTAGTGTACTGATTCCATTTGAGAAAGAATTTAAACACATTTAAAAACAATAAACTTTCTTTACAGAAGGCTTATTAACAAAAAAGTTGAACTTTATCGATATTGCATGGATACAGTTAATGTCAAAATTAGGTCGGTTATTTAAATGCCGAACTGCATTATAGTACTCTGAGTCTTAAATTTTGGCTTAAATCACTAGATATCCGTAACAGCTTTCTACTTGTACTGAACTTGTGCATGAACTTTACCAGGAAATTATCATTATAATTTATATAGAAATGTTCAATCTGCCTTTTTAAACCAGAACTAAGCAAAAGTTGTGGAGAGGTAAATGTAGCCATGATTTGGATATATTTCCCTTAGCGTAAAAACTTACATTCTGCATTAATCATAAATGAAAATATGGGTTTGGGTGTTGGGTTCTTTTTTTTCGTAACAGCCTTTGAATAATTTATTTTACTTTAGTAAAGATGATATAAATCACCCAATACTCTCTTCTACTACAGGTGGACTGTTTTCTGAAGAAATGGTAGCAGCTTCCTGTGACATAAAAATCTGTAGTATTGATAGATCATTTTCATGTCACAGTTAAAGAAAGCCCAGTACATTGTTCATAATAGTAAATTCTTCAGTTGCGTTTTGGAGTCTAAACTGCTTCAACTCTTCTTCAAATACCAATGCAAGCAGTCTCGCAGTTTGCTACAGAAACATGTTCTGTCTTTCAGCCATGAGCTACCATAGGAAAGGCTAAGTGAGAAACAAGTCTTTTCTAATATACCGTAACAACAAGCATCTGAGGAGAAGCAGTTTTAACAACAGTTCAAATTTTTAGGTCCTTCTGTAGCATCAATTCGATAGTAAGGTTTTAAACAGAAATGAAGGGCAATTATTTCTTCTTTCTCTCTTCAAAATGTTGGGGGTGCCAATATGTAGTCCTCCCACAACATTTCCATGCCTGGTTCCTCTTTTCTTCAAAAATTTATTAGCTAGAAGGCTCACCCAGGGTGTGGGAGTCCTGGGGCCAGCTCACCCTTCAGCCTGATGGGGTTTGAGCATTTTCTTCCTCTCCAGGGATGAGTGTCTGTATCAACAAGTCAGAGGTTGTTCTTGTGCTGGTACCCCTCCTGTGTTGCGTATAACTGCTAAACAGCCTGTAGTCAGTGAACAAAAATAGGAGTGAACATAATTATCTTGCCTAGTGATGAGGGACTGACTCGGAAGAAAGCAGACCTAATTTCAAGCCTCTGCTTCAGCTGTTATTTAAGCATCTTATCTAATGTCGCTTTCATTTGTATTCAAGTAGCTGAGTTATATTCTGAGTAACAAGACCTATGAGATTTCCAAGTGTGAGAAGTACATTTTGCTTGAAAACAGTAGCAAATAAACAGAATATGTGCATATGAGAAGTAGATATCACACAACATTTAGTGCTTCTGCAAGTGTAACCAGATTAGTGCCATATTCATCCAGAGTTATTTCTCTTTAAGTGTACTACTTAGAAAATAACTTTGCGTGGCAGCTTGTTTGTTTTTTAGAAAAGCCTTTCTTGTGCTAAATTTCAAAAAATTTGAGGTATAACAGTGGATGTTAACACATGTGGTTTCAAATTATTTTATATTTAAAGAAAAATATTTCTATTTATAGTACCCAAACACAATAAACTAAAACACCTCCACCACCAAGCACAAATGTCAGAATGCATCACTTTAAAAACATAATGTTGTTTTCTAGTAATGCATCTCACATCTTTGAAAAGAAGTGGAAAAGGGGAAAAAGAAAAAAACTTTGACAGACCAGCTTATTGCCGAGTGAAGGCACGCTGATTGTGCTGGATTGTCAGGCTGACATAAAAGTCACAGAACTATCTGTGTGGTTTTGGGGTTTTTTTCCCCAGTGAAATTCATGCCTTTTACTCTGGCTTCGGCTACCTAAGTAGTACATTATAGCATATGGGGTGTTTTTAGAGGTGGCATGGTTTTGTGGTCTGAAAGTTAGGCTGAGGCTAAAGAGCTAAAAGAGATTCAGTTCCTTGCCTGGAGTTTCTGAGTGATCCTAGACAAACTGCTAGCCTCTAGCCCAGCTACCACATTTCTTGCTTACTAATGTGTCAGCTACAGGAATAAGGAATATGCAGAAAATAAGGAATACACTCCTTGTTTAGTCATTTATTAATGCAAGGACTATTGAGGTTGATGCAGTGTTGAGCAATTTTACTGAGCACCGTGTGTGTGTAAAAAATGTGAGTTCTCAGACTTAAAAATTTCATGAAATTGAACGTGTGCTGCTTACGAGTTGCACTTGGGTTCACATTATATCTTGTTTATTAATGACTTCTTTACATATTGCTTGGCATTATTTTCCAAAACCAGTAATATCCTTGCCTATGTTTCTAAGAAGCACAACAAATGTATCTACTTCCTCTTTTTAATTTAGTGACAAATAGAATTAATAGTCCCTGCAGAATCCAATTATTTAAGACTTAGAGGAATTCAGCCAATGAAGGGAGCTTAAACTGAAAAGGATTGATTTGAATTTGCAACCTCAAGAAGCTGATGTTGGTGTGCTATACAAAATGCAGGCTATTAGATATTGCAAGTCGTGACAAAAAAGCCCTTCTCTTTCAAAACAGAGACTATACCTTTTGGAAGGGAGTGGCTGTGTATTACAAAAATATGCTTACAATTGTACCTACAGTGTCATAGTGCATAAGATTTTAGTGATGTCCGCAGGAAGAGGGACAAATAGAAGAAAATGAAGGTGCTTCTGAACACCTGTGCTCAGCTCAGTGACTATATTCAGGTAATTAGTTCAGCTTCTGTGTTAGAAATTTAGCACCAATAAAGCGTTTCCACTTTATTATTGTCTGAATCTTTTTATATGTTTTTCTGAGGGACCAGGTTAGAAAGCCTGCACTTCAGCTTATGCTAACAAAAGAAAAAAACATTACTCAAAAGTTGGTTCTGGCATTTCTGCTGTATAATCCACCCCAAAAGCCAGCTCTGGGAACAACAGCCTAATCCTAGGATTTAACCATGCATTATTCTGAGGTGTCAAGGATGTATTATTCTTCTGTATGAATAAAAGCAAGTATAAAAATTCAGTGGCATATGTCCAGCTCCTCACATGGAAGATGCCACCTGCTTTAGTTATAATCCATTTGCTAAACGCCATTTCCATCTTCCTTTCCCAGAGGCATCCTGTCTCTACGATGTTCTGCCTTAGCTGCCTATGGTAAAGAATATGTTTACTCCTACCACCTCTTTCAAACATGAACTAACTGAAACTAATTGCAGACACATATGTCATAGTTTAACCCAGCAGCCAGCAATTAAGCACCAGACAGCTGCTCATTCACACCTCCCTTTCCCCTCCAGCAGGATGGTGAGCAGAAATGGACTAAAGGGAAAACTCATGGGTTGACATAAGGACACTTTAATAAGGCAAGAAAGGAAATACTAACGCTAATACTAATGATAATGGTGATAATGAATATGCAAAATGAACTATATATAATACAATTTTTCTCACCTTCCAATAACAGATTCTCAGCCCAAAAAAAATGTTTGAAATCCCAGCCAAGAGAGGATTCAAAACTCCTGGAAAACCGAAAAGCTGGTATCTTCCTCCCCACCAGTCAGCCCCTTCGTAAACTGATCATGACGACTATGGTGTGGAATATTTCCATTGGCCAGCTTTGGTTAGCTGTCTGGCTCTTCTCTCTCCCAGCTCCTGCACACCTGTTCATGACTTGAATATGAGAAATCTGAAAAAGTCCTCCATTTATAGAAACAACTGAAAACATTAGTGTTATCAACATTCTTCTCCTACTAAATCCAAAACACAGCAGCTACTGGAAGGGAAATTAACTCTACCCTAGCCAAAACCAGGACAACATAGTATCTGACTTTGACCTGTAAACTAGTAAGTTTCTAGCCAAATCTCATCACAGACAGCAACAAAAATGGGACTGGTCCCCTGTAGGGACCAGCACACCACACAGATTCAGAGGTACTGCTGAAACACAAAAACAGAGTTGCTGTGGTCTACAGCTGTACGTCAGACCTAGCTGGACTTTCAAATATTCTTTTCAGTATAAAGGTGGAAATTCGAAATTCATTATAAGAATTAGTCCTTTCTTTTTTTATATTAATATGTTCTGAATGTGAGAAGCATCAAACTGTATTTCTGAGGGATCTACGTTTTTTAAATAGGTTGCATGTGAATATACATGATACATGAGCCAAAACTTTGCCTTAATACTAATAGATATTTCCTGTAAGCTAATCAGTTTTTATTATATGCTTGCTAACTGACATATACTTTTTTTTTTTTTCCCCGGACATATAGAATGGGCCTAAAAATAGTGAAACCTTACCCTCTGAGATGATATAGAGATTGATCATATGTTGTGTAACACTGCATCATTCTAAAGCATATATTGGGTCTTATCAGTAGACAGTTCTTCTGCACATTTTGCTGAATTATTGGTAATTACGGGTTGAAATCCAGTTCAGCTCTTCTGAGACAGATACATATTCAGGAATGTGATTCAGCACTGTAAGTTGAAGGGCTTAATGGAATGCAGCAGAAATGAGAGAATGAAAGCAGAGGGCTAGTGTTGCATTTACCTGCTTCACAGTTTTGTGTGTTTTTTTTTAAGAATTAGTTTACTTAATGTAATTATTTGAATGTGCTTTACATATTTTTAATTTTTCTTTTTATTCTATACATTTAATTAATTTCCTTATTTCATAGAATTAAATGCTGTGATAAGAAATAGTAAGGATGTACGGAAAAAAGTGATGTCTGAAGGGTTCTTATTTTCTTCTACTTTACCTGTATACAGTATTTCAACAGTAACAAGTATTACCTTTTTCTTGCCAGTCTGTGTTCTTCCTGCAACATCTAATGAAATATTTGCCAAGATAATATGTCATGCTTCTTGACAAGTGAACTAGTCAGAGCAAATCACTTCATCAGTAGTCAGTTATTTATAGAATTCATGTATGTGGCACCTCTGTTTACTTCAAATTATGTCCTGCTGGAAAGCTAATTCAGTTGCATCTGCCACAGTCACTAGCAGTGTGTGATGTAACCCTGCTTTGCTCTTTGTCTTGTGTACTTAACAAGTGAAGACAGCATGGGCTAGACTGAGCATCCTTTCAGCCACAGTTTTTCTTCAGAGAGGTACAGGCGGAACAGTAACTATGATCTGACAGAAGTGCCCAGTGCTCCCTCAAAACTCTGTCTGCTGTCCACTCTGAGATATGCAGGATGAGCAGTTACTGGAAAGCAGGGACACCAAAGGTATTCAGCTTGAGCGATTCCTTATTGCACTGCTTCTATTTGTTGAGAGTGTGACAGACTTCTTTGCAGGGACTGGCTCAGCTCTTCCCTACAGGTTACATATGCTACCATTTCCTTCTCCATTTACTCCATTTTCTATGCCACGTACTACATCATTTTCCTTTCATTTCTCCTTTCCTTCATTTTCCTGTAAGAGGCTCTGAACACCATCTAGCAGCAAAGAGGCAAAGATTAAGTGGAATAAAGAGCGGCTCAGAGGGCTGGTTAGTGACATGTGAAATGTACACACGGTTTATTCATTTCCCTTTAGTTCTGTATACCTTAACAGCCATGCATCAGTAGGTACTATGCTGAAGGTCATCTTGGAATAGAGGTGAAATTAAAAATGTACTTTATGTTGTCCTTTTACATTCTTTTTTTGTATTATTTTCATTAAACTCAAAGACTGTCTAGCATTTCATGCTGAGTTATTTATTTATGTATTACATAGTTTTACTTAATTTATCGCTTATATAAATAGACACATTTAATGCAACGATTATCAGAGGTTTAAATGTGAGGTTGATGAATATACAGTTACAATTAGCTTGAGTGCAAGTGCAATTAAGGTAGCACCATGTGCTGCATTAATTATATGCAAGTTCTTTGCATGTACAGGCTTAAATATATGGGCAGATCTCATGTCCCTGAGAATAGGGTTTCTCTGTACTGATCATATTATAATTAAATATTCCTGTCCTGCGAATGTGTAATAGATATAGTATGTAGTGAAGAGTGTGTATTCCATTTCCAAATCAAGAGTGGAAACTGCTGTATTTCCAGATTTCTTTTGTATATGATTAATCATACATGAACAACACAAAACCCCTCGATGGAAATTACTCCATTTACTAATCTCACTGTAACTTTTAGTAAAAACAGCTTCTGTGTTTCAGGTAGAACAGAAAGAGGAGCACAAATGAGCTTAGCAAATGGTGCCACGTGTCAGACTCAGACAACTGTACAGTGCTTACACAGCATAAGAGAAGCGGATGGTGCACGGAAGTGGTGGTGTACGGCTGTAAGTCACAAATACTCTGACACTTGTGGCTCTACAAGTTGAGTCGGACCTGAGCTTCACTCTTAAAACAGTTGATCAAGAATAAGACTGCATTCAAAGGTCATTGAAAGACAGTATATTCTGGATTATTTACTTGTTACCACAGGCTAAATTTAAAAGGTTTTTATGGAAAAGAAAAAAATTATTTCTCATATGTTTCCTTTAAAGAGATGCATGTCTATTTCTGTGTATTCACCCCAAGCATTCTGGACATTTCTTTAATTTCTTCTAGGAAAATAGGTTCACGTATGTCTCTGAAATCTTTGTAACGACCTTTTCCATGGAAAAAAGCATTTGGAGAGTGCTTTGTCATGCTCGCTTGTTTAATGTTTGAGTGGGTTTTGTCTGAGTTTTTGTCTTTTCTTATAAACAATGCCAAATTTAAAGAAAGATCAGAGCAACAGATATTCCTTCATGCATGGATTTTCACTAATCAGTTAATCCTGAGACACTGGAGCTTTAAACAGAGTGGGAGAAAATTAAACAGTGATGATGAAACAGAAGCTTTCAGTAAAACACCCAGTTTAAGGTCACTTTCTTCTTTTGCGTGGCAACAGTCATCCTCACATTACAGAGCTGCTGATGTCCTAAGATGACAGTAGCAGAATTAAGGTCATACCAGATGTGACAGATCTGATACATAAGAATAGTCCACAGCATCAGAGGTGACCTTCTGACCCCCCCTCCCCGACTATGCTTTGCAGTCTCATTCTGTTTCCAGTATGAAATGTGAGGCATGGTGAGAGGAATATGGCCATTCTGGGGAGGATTTAGCAAGAGCTTTGGTTCAGTTGGTTTGACTGATCTTATTTCTGTGACCATATAATGACACAAACAGAAGTGGTGAGGTACACCATTTACTAAAAACTTTTGTTGTCATGATACATATTTTGGTTTATGATATTTCTCATTATTTCTTCCTTTTAGTGACTGTTTTAATGAGGCAGCAAACAATCTTAGCAAAAAAAAATTCTTGGTTTGCACTTTGTTGTTGTCTTATTGTAACCGTCAATTCAGTAAATGTAGGAAAAACAGGGAAAAAAAGATTCCTGTAGTTATGAGAATGAACAAATCGAAATACGGCTGAAGCTTTATACAAGGTTGGATCTCAAGTAGATCAGAGTCAATGGCAAAACTGGCTTTCATTTTCAAAGAGCAGCATATCATGAAATACTAGGAAAGAAAAGCCTATCTGGCACTACAGAAATATGATGACATCCTATATGATGAAAATATGGCAAAGGGTTGTGCGCTCTCCTGCTCCGCAGAGCACATGAAATTTTAGAAACAGTTTGAATTGTGCACACGTCAATACATCTTAAAGGACAAAACAATACATTTTTGCAAAAAGTAGCTATACTGTCTTTACACTTGGGAATGAACAATATGCACACTGTGTAGTCAGTCTACTCATTTGATTCTGCTTCCCTAACTCATGCAGATACGGTACATCTGCGAAGTTGTGAGGATAATCTCCTAGGAAGGAGGAAAATCCTTTGAAAATAGATTACCAAAGAGTCAGACCATCTTATCCCAAAGAGATATTGACATTTCCCATTATATAAAAACAATATATGTATATTTGTAAAGATTATTTTCTGTGCACATTGAACCTTTATTTACAAAATGTGTTAAACCCTGCATTAGAGATAGCAGCACAATACAATAATGATACAATAGTGATAGTAGTACAATCTTGTCAATTCAGTCTAATTTATGATGATTGAGCAACATTATTGCTGGCATTAAAAATATTATTTGTTCTACTGGTAAAATTGACATATTTGGAAGACAGGATTGGACTTTTTATACCTTTTGTGAATATTAGGGAAAACACTGATTTCTGTGTGTGTGTGAGTGTAACCATAAACTAAACTTCACTCACCCAGTCCTCTTCAGTGAAACATCAACTGATTCTGAAATGTAGTTCAGTACAAGAAGAACAGACTACTAATAGTCTCCTTCCTTGTCTTCCTTTGTTTCAGAGAAACTCTTTAAAAACCACTTCTTGCTGCTGATGTTTTTTTGTAGCACCTTGCAAAGCTTTCTTTTATTCTTTTCATGATAATGTGTAGTAGAAGTTAAAATTTGTCAAGTCTCCAATTTCAGGTTTTTTGGTCAAGAGAAGCATGCTATCTGTGCATTAATTTTGTACTCCTCCTAGTAGATACTAATGCCATGACCTAATGAATGCTCCAGGTCTGTGCTCTGCTGTGGGACCAGATCTAGGCTCACTGAGTTTGGAAAGACTCCCAATAACTGAGCATAAGCCCTGTGTTCAAGGTGTTGCTGGTTGTACTTTGAAGATATGCCAAAACCTTACACCACTGACAAAATCTGTCTAACCACTGTCTTGCAAAGTTATAGAAGTGTGTCCAGGCAGCTAGAATTTCCAAGTTCTTTAGTTGCTTCCGTTGAAATAAAGCTAATGGTGAAGGCCCTCTATCTTGCTATGATTTCAGAAGTCCTTGTAACTTTTTAACATGACACTTCATAGTGCTTGAAAACACTGCTGGTACACATGACCTGTGTTTCAAACAATGGGCAGAGAAGATTCAGTCATTCAGTTGCAATTATTTTTGGCCACAAGCTGTAAAGCTGACCTCAGTCATGAGTTTCAAAGGAACAAGCAAGGATGTTTACACTGACTTTTAGGTAAGTTGATTGTGAAGCAGCAGCACTCAGAACTGGGGTAGGGCACATCTCCCATCTTCTCAAGAGCTCACGGATTCAGCAGAAGTACACAGACCAATAAAAGCTGGGTGTCATGTAAGATAAAAGCAAAGGCTTTTGTGTTGTCTTTTCTGTTCAGTTGTTTACTCTGGAGATGTTTTGAGAAAAGCCTGGTGAGATACTTTAGCATGTCCCTACAGGGCCTGGCCAAATTCCAGAACTGGTAATGTTTAAAAAATGAAAATTGTTAAGAAATAAAATATAACCACACTTCTTTTCAGATCTCACACATGATTAATATTTAATTATCCATCATTGCCTATCATTTAATAATTTAGGTATAAAACTATACCTAGATCTATAGAGCTATACATTGTAACTGTGTGATAATCTTTTAAAATTTCTTTTCTCTTCTTTGCCTTCCTTTCTCTTCTTCTCTAACAGAACACTAGCTCCCCATCTGTAGGTCTTTCTATTTTCTATTTTAAAACTGTGTCCAGAGACTTCATTCCATAATATAAATTATTACAACATAGATTTGCCTCTAGCTGACTTTAGTGACATTGCTTCAGTGTAAAACATAGGTGAGGAAGAACAGTCAGACCTCTTTCTTGTGTTAAACAGAAATCTCCTCTATGTCTTACACAGCAAAAGGCCTGTACTGCCTCTTTTGCATTCCCAAAGCCCTCTGCATGACCCTACTCTTGTAAGATATTTTCTTAACCAGAGCTGTGCTGCACTTTTAGAAAAAAAAATAGTAAATTTGATCTTTATGGAAAATAAAATTGAGTAGAACTAGTTCTCCAATAATGACTTTGCTGTTTGGCTGCCATGATTTCAGTGAATTAATCCTGCTCAGATTTGTAGCTGAGATGTAGCTTTATATGACAGTATTCTCTGACCTGGCCTTTTCAGATTTTATGTTCCAGTTTATCGCTTATCATATTTTTGGATCTTAACTGTTCAGAGGGACAGATTGGTACTATTTAACTCAGATAGCCTAATTAACTGTGTCAGCCAAAGGTGGCCCTTATTGGTACTATTTAACTCAGATAGCCTAATTAACTGTGTCAGCCAAAGGTGGCCCTTATGACTTGTTAGAAGTGTTAGATGACAAGTTGTTTCGGTTTCGGCTGCCGCCGACAACAAAAGTGCCACGCGGCCGCCCCTCCCCCCGCCGGCGTGCGGAGGAGAATGAAAAGAAAGAGGCAGAAACTGGTGGGTCGGGATAAGGGCAGTTTAACAGAACAGCAAACAGAGGGAAACAGGAAC
>Ga0065711_1046281_pt1 | contig 12979 bp, 9 predicted proteins | sample Hoacrofraction12_FD_59098 | JGI IMG/M metagenome (GOLD analysis project Ga0065711, IMG submission 59098) | Hoatzin crop microbial communities from Cojedes, Venezuela - Epithelial fraction 12 v2 (version 2) | ecosystem: Host-associated > Birds > Digestive system > Esophagus > Crop | place... | reverse complement strand
AAAAAAAAAAAAAAAAAAGTAAAAATTAAAGTCTGTGCAAGCAGTAATAGACAGTCTGTTTTACAAATGAAAACTGTTCCCAGGTCTGTATCTGGCATCCAGTTGGTATCAATTCAAAATGAGATAACAGGATGGCTGCTCCTCTTTCAAAACTCCTATTTTGGGGTATGAGAAAGAGGAGACTGGTTTCTTCTCTCCCTCACCTCACCCTTCTCAACTAATGATTGCAATGAAAGTTAAGAGTGAGTTAGGTGGCAACTCCTGCAGTGTTTTGAAGCAGGAGGAAAAAGGAGTACGGGAGAGTTAGCAGAACCTACAAACAATTAAATTGTTTACAAATATCTTACAGATACATACTTCACATAAGGCTTCTATGTTAACTGGCACTACTGTAAATTATTTCATTGTTAATCAATGCACTTCAAGAAGCTGGCCACCACATATCCTTCTGTACCAAAGGCTCAACACAAATAAACCACAAAGATGGAGGAGCACTCAGGAAAGCACTTGGGCTTCAACTAAAAGGATGCTATTGTGATGTATGGGATAACTACCACTCCAAGAAAAACAGTCAGCAGAGCATGACAGCATGTTTTTCAACATATCCATCTGTGTTTGATCACACCAAGCTAAGTGGTCCTGCAGAGATTTTGAGCGAGCAAGTCAGAGCAGACAAGTATCTACCCAAAATATATACAGTCTAGATGAACAGCCTAAGTTGCCTAAGTCAGACGGCATTCATATACTCTTCCCTTCAATAATTTTGATCCAAAAGCACATACAGCTGTTACTGCAGAGTACCTACAGGATTAACCAGAGTCTGTTAAACCAAAAAGCTCTATGCAATAACCTCATGTAAATAATCTTATCTGGCATGTCAATGATGCCGTGAAAAGCCAGAGTTGAAGACTCAATAGTCAGAGGGCTATTAAGCAGGTATTCTTTATTGCGGCGCAGGGCGCAAGGGGGATCTCTCCTCCAAACGTGCGCGCCAAACACCCTGTCATTTCAGGTTAAATATAATCACAGTATACATATTCATTGTATTTCTGAGAAATGCTTAGCATATTAATGATTTTTCCAAGAACTAACCAGCATATATGTTAATGTCTTTCATGCCTGTCTGTTAGCATCCTCGGGTGGTCTTTAGGGTCCTAAGATGAAGGCTTATACTCCTCATCACAGTGTCTGCTGGTCGACCTTTGTTTCTGCGTGGACTCATTTCTAAGATCAGTATACTGTGTCATTCCAGGTTGTTTTGGTCTGGTGTTGTTGCCCTCTCAGTGCCTCTTTATCTCTGTAGCTTGGTGCATCTGCCCTCCCAAGGCCAAACTGTCTGGGTAGAATTATTTAGGAGCCTCTTTATCTTAGAACTTTCCTGTCTTCTCAAAACAGCAAGTCAAGTTTGTCTAAGTAGTGTTCTTTAGGAGCCTCTTTATCTTAGAGCTTTCCTGTCTTCTCAAAACAGCAAGGATCTACTTTAGTTTAACTACAATCACTCTGGTAAGTGGAAATTTTACATTTACAGGTATCACCAAGTTAGAGGATCTTGCGAGTTTTTCCAGCTAAGAAGGATATGGCCTTGCCTCTCCTGTTCTTAGAGGTTCACTACTTCGGAGAATTCTTTGGCAGAAAAAAAATCAAAACACCAAACTTAAATGCTTTCCCCTGCTGCTGCTTATAGATCTAGAGCTGGGAATCTGTACAAGAGAACTCACTGTCAAATACAGCAAAATCAAAGCAGCTATAAGGCACTTGGAGAGACAAACAGGTGCAGCATTAATAATTATTTGGTTTCCACTGTAGGAGTGCCATTGTCTGTCTTATCAACTGAAAGAGTATTTGACATTATACAGTCCAGTCACATTTAATAAGAGGAACTAAAATGATAAAATAAACAATAATCAAAATTTCCACGCCAAAACTAGAAATTCTTATTTTACCTGATACTTTGTAGTGCCTCCTCCTTTGCTAGTAACATTTATTGTTACTTCCTCCTCCTCCTCCAAGAACTTCTGACAATATTCTGAGTCCTTCTCCAGAACATAGCCAGTTGCTTCAATTACATCTTCAACGTGGAAAATCTTTAGTGAAAATTCACAGAAGAAACACAAGGCATGTCAAAAACTGATTGGCACCTTTTTCATTTTTTTTTTTACAGCTTACAGACAAAGATGAACAGGGCATGCCCTTGGAACCAGATGATCTTTACGGTTCCTTCCAACCCTTACCATTCTATGATCCTGAAAATTTCAGTTTAATCCTTCTTAGGATTTTTGAAAACCTAAGCTTAGAGCTGCTACAAGTTTCTTAATGGGCCTCTCCACGTGACCACTAACATTACCTTTACCACAGCCCATATAATGTGCATAAGAAACACACATAGGATTGTAACAACAAAAGTTGCATAGGGTGGTGGGAATTATTTAATCCTTTCCTTTCTACCTAGGTTGAATACAGAAAAAAAAAAATAAAAAAAATCAAAGTGTCATTGATGGACTGATTCAATCAATAATAAATCCATCAGAAAAATAGTAAAACACTGTAATTCAAGGCACTAAAGCCATTTTATATTTTCAATAAGGAAAAGGGTTACAAGTCCTTGAAACACATGTTTAACATACATATTTCTGGTAAGAAAGAAGAGATATAGGTGTGTATCTTACAGACACTAACCAGGCAAACACTGTATACATGCATACAAAGCATCTTGCATAACCAACAAACTTTCACCTACCTCAACAGGGTAACTCCTTCCTGAGATCCTTAAAATGGGACAGTGGGAGAAATAGCTGGAAAACTTCTCACTGTCTACAGTAGCACTCATTAAAATAAGATGCAGGTCTGAACGCTTGTGCAAGATCTCCTTCAGAATAACTAGCAAGAAATCAGACTGGACACTTCTTTCATGTACCTAGAATTACAAAAACGTACCTACAGTAAGGCTTTAGTACAAGTCAAGGCCCAGAATAACTATAGGTTCTACAGAATAGTAAGAGCTGATAACCTCATCTACAATAACATGAGATACACTTGAAAGACGACCATCTTCTTGAAGCTTCCGAAGCAGGACACCTGTGGTACAGTACAGTAGTCTGGTGGCTTCTCCTGTTCTTGATTCCATGCGAATTTGATATCCACATAGGGAATTCTTTAAGAAAAGATATTAACAATGCAGGAGTAAATTAAAACAGTATACCAGCTAGAGATATTAAAAATTATGTGAAATTCAAGCACTGTTACGTTCAGACACTGCAGAAGTTGCTAACTAAACAGTATAGTGAATGACTACCACACTGTTTATTCATACACACACTTTCCTTTGTTAAGCAGGGGAAAATACACTGAACTCCACAACTAAGTTTCTCCAGAGTAGCAAAGAGCTTGTAAACCCTGTGTTCTTTTTAGGCTTCTGCAGTCCTCAAACAAAAATATTTTTGCACAAATAGATTACCACAAAACATACAGGACCTTGGTTTACTTCAAATAAAATACCTTATGTTGGAAGGGGCCTCTCTCATAGCAGGGCCTCACCCAAGGTTGGCCTGGATTGCTCAGTTCCTTATTTGGAGGAGTCTTCTCCATCCTTAATGACAGGGATGCCACAGTCTCTGGGCAACCTGCTCCAATGTTTGACCATCCCTGCTACGAAACACTCTTGCTCTTAATCACCCTCTAAGGATTTTAGAAGTCATATATGGACACCCAGTGGTTCATAGGTGACAACTTGGGAAAAAAGAGCTGACATAGTAAGAAGGCCTTTTCAAGAGAAAATAACACCTAACTATTTGGTTGTGTGAGAAATAATGTTTTCAGTTTGTAGTAACAATCCAGCCCCCTGTATTTGATCAAGACTAGAAAAAGAAATTCAGACATATCTTACTTTTCCTCCCGGTCCCGATTCACAGCCTAGCTCTTCACAAACCCGGGTTGCCAGACTCACTGCTGAGATTCTTCGGGGTTGTGTGCACACAATATTGCATTTATTCGACCCTTCATCCAGCAACAAGTCTTCTAACAAGAAATGGGGCACCTGGGTACTCTTCCCACTGCCTGTTTCACCAGCCACAACAACTACTCGATGTTTTTTAAGAGTTTCTACAATTGAGTATCTGTGCTTAAACACAGGTAATTCCTGTCTCTCTTTCAGAAGCCTCTGGTATCTGGAGGAACTTTGCAGCTTTTTGAACAAAACCCTTGATGGTTCCAAATTATCTGTGTCTGAGATCTCAGGACAGAGACTGCTCAGGTCCTCATCAGAAACTAAGTTTTCCCAGGAATCTTCAGGACCCTCAGATACTTTTGGTTGGTTTTCAGACTGTAGCTGCTGTTGTTGTTTGAGTTTGTTTAATAATCTAGCAATAAAGTTATCACGAGGTTTGTTGGTTTCTATCTTGTTTTCTTCTTCCTTTTTCTTTTCAATATCCCTCCATTCTAGCCAGACATCACGGTAAGTAGGAGGCAGTAACTGATGAACTGACTTCAGGTGGAAAAAGCAGAAAAAAGTTACTTTATGTACTACTTAGTAGTATCACTAACATTTTATGTGTAAATGAACTTGAGTGACAAAAGATATGACAACATATGAAATAGGGAGTGATTTCTAAATACAGAAAGTACAAAAACAGTAACATAAACATCAACAATACACTTTTTATTTTCAACCACCTTGTGTTCTTCACAACACTGAAAGAACAGTTTTACTATCAAAAAGTTCCTTCCCTGTATGCTGTAACACATATGCATGACTGTAAATAAAAACAAATAAATATATAATTTAATGGGAAACACTTCATTAACTATTTATATAAATTTAACTACAACTATTATGATAAAGTAATGCAGAGGCAGATTCCAGGCTAAGAACAATAATATTGGTGAAAATCTTACTTGTCCTTTGGTTAAATGATAGAGCGCCAAAGTAGCAGCTAGATGTTGTGCTTGCATACTATCTTCTGTTACGATTGTAGGACACATTGCCATTACGTCTTCTGATGATTTTGTAATCCTGACCCTTAAAGACAAATTCACACAGGCATTTCTTTTAATTTTGTTACCTACATAAACAAAAACCTTAACAGGTGTACTATTTATAACCAACAACATGAGTTAGCTCTAAGAATTTCACTCATGTTTGTTTATAACAACATGAGTGAAATTCTTATAGAGAAACTAAGCTAAATACAGTTAGTGTTACTCTATAATACATCATAGACAGAAACAAACCATAAACTTTGATTGAATAGCAGGAAAATTTCAGCAGCAGATTCCAGTAGTGAATTTGTGATTTTTTTTCCGTCTTAACAAATGTTTAAATTTTCTTCACAGCAGAAACATTTATACACATCCAGATTACCATTAAGGTTAGCTGCTTTGGAAGAACTAAGTATTTGTTTGTGTGCTTGTAACTACTTAGCATAGATTGAAATGACAGTTAATGACCTACTGAGCTGCAAACATCTGCTTAACAGATACATGTCAGTCAGACCAGCAGTCAAATTTCTCATGCTCTTAGGGGGATAGTATTTTAGCAGCTTTCAACTTGAGCAAGACAACAGGTTCTGTTACTTGATTCCTCCACGACGCACTACTGATATGCAATGCCGTGTCTGCTTTATTTGTATGTGATAATATTCTACCTTATACTATTGTTACAGACTTGTTTTCTAGAAGAAATTTCAAAATCACTGATACTGTACTGATTTGGTTACAAACTTATGGTAGCTTTCTCACAAATTTCTAACTTCCAGTTTATTTTAAAACAACCCCCAAAGGGTTTTTGGTATTCATACGCTTAAAACCTATGACTTAATGTATTACTTTGAATGAGAATACCAGATGTTAATTGTCCGAATTTATCTCACAGGTTTGCTTCAGAAGTTTTCACTCAGCAGTACAGAATTAAAAACTAATCTCTTCTTTACGAGGTCATTCACTAATTTTTGCAGTAGAGTCCAGTCTAATCATTACTTTTGCAGAGCTATTCAGAGTGAAAAAGCTCCCTGGTGGACTAAAAAAAGAGAGTTTGGGTTAAACGCACTATAGTCTTATAAATCTGGATCAACGTGACAAGACAGGAGTAGCCAGCATTTTTATTTTCAAATGAATCAAAAGGAAAATGTAAAGTTTATAGGAAATACATACCTACATTTCCAGTATTTACCAACTGGAACTTTTTCAAAAGCAGGATTTGGGCTCTTGGGAAAATTCTTCCTGCACCAGTCAATCAAAAATTGTTTTGGAGATTTACCAGTCCAGCTTCGAGCACTATAATCAAAATTTCTTACATCTAGCGGTTCTTTCTTTTTCACTACGACAGCAGAAAGACACACTTTAAGTCTCCTAAAATTTATTTTACATTCCTTTGCTAGCCAAGAATGTTTTAACCTTTTCTTCAAACATATTTTTACTAGAAAGTAGTATTTTCTAAAGTGTTCTGCAGAAATACTGTTACTGACACATGACAGAAATTCCTGCTTTTCCCACAGAAGTATCCAGCAGGAAATTACAGTACTTTGTTTGCCATCTTTGATCACCCAATAATTTAACAACTTTCACTAAAATTTGGCTATTAGAAAAAAATGTAACAGTTTGAAGGTTTACAACGAAAATAGTTTAAAAAGATGAGAGGGTGACAATGGAAACAGTAACTAGCTCTACAATTTAAAAAAAACCCTAAAAATCAAAATTTTAGACATGACAGTATGGCAAAATAGCATTCAACGCCATTTACTAAAACAAATACAGATCCTTTAAAGTCAGCTTGGTCAGTGAGGTAGTCCACCCGCCTTTCCCACTATCAGAGTTTGGGGACTCAGCACTGCAATGCACTAAAACCTAGAAAAACAAGAACTGATACTGGAAATTTGTGGTACACCTCCAGCTTGTACTGAACCATTCCCAACACACCTTTGTCTTCCTTTGCAGCAGCACCGGGTTTTTCAAGCAAGCTCAAATTCAAAGTGGTTTCTTGAGCCTGAGGTGAGGGAGTTTTCTTCTTTTCATTTTGTTGTTGGTTTGAAATCTTTATAGCTGGATTAAATACCGGATGTTCTTCAAGAATTGCCATTTCTGTCAGAGAAAGAATACAACTTGCACCTACCAACTGCTGAGCATTTATTCCTTAAAGAATATTATTCTTCCATTTATTCTTCATGTAATGCTATTCATTTATTCTTTAAAAGACCATTTATATTAAACCATACTGAACACCCAAACACGGCAGTAGTGAAATGTTACTGACTTTTTAGAATTTGACCCACATGGAAAGGAACGATCCAGGAAAGCCTGCAATTTACACAGTGCCGTAAAAGAAGATGAAACCAATTCAATCCAACTTGGAGACTCACTTGCATAATGAACAAGCAGGCCATAAAACAGGTAATTTGTGTAGCTCTACCTTGCTGAATTCTTCTTATTTTCTCCTGTGCTACTTTCTGGGCTTGCTTGTCTTTGTCTTGCTTGGAGATGCTTGCTTGTTCTTTCGCTTCTGAAAGCTTGGCAGCCAGCTGTACATACCTCTCATTCTATTTCAAACAGAATTATTAATTACAAGTGAATGTTGTATGCTTGTCACTTTTAATGAACCTCATAATAAAAAAGGGTGGGTTTTTTTGTCCTTTATACCAAACTTACATAAAGGAGGAACCATTAGTTTTTTATGTAACTAAAAGTCAAAACCTCTCAGAATTTGATAGTTACTTTCCTAATCTTACTTAGAATTAGTTTTGAGAATCTTTCCTTTCCAGCACAACACATTCAGTATTTTGAGTTCAATATAAAAACACAGGAAAGGAAAAAACACTTAGGAAAGGAGAATTATCAACACATTTCCCCTTCAGTAGCCTGTAAATGTAAAAATAGATAATGTAAAAGAAGTATTCAATCCCTATCTTTTAACAAATAGAACCACTGCTTGGAAATGTATCAGACATAGCAGTTTTTGAAAGACTTCCATGAAGTGTTAGTCTATCTTACTGGGTCAAACTTCTCTTCATCTGTCTCTTTCACAGACTCATTCTTCTCTTCATCACTCTGTTGTTCAGCGTATCGCAAAATCCATTCCTTCATACTAATTTCTTTCTCTTTCCCCACATTTGCCTCCTAGGAAGAGCAACGAAAACTGAAAGTAGTAACAGTAAGCGAAAACACCAATGATTTTCTCTGTCAGTATTTAGGAACCATTGCCTAAGATTTTATATAGAAATGAAGTTATATGACATAAATAACAGAAAAAAACATGGATCAAACTTCTCCAATGAGGGTAAACGTCTCATGATACACTTACATAGACATTAACGCTTGAACCAGTGTAACTGCTGTAAGAAAAAAAAAAAACACTTTTGAAAGAAATCTTCGATTTCTAGGTTTAAGATTCATTAAGCACAGAAATCAAAACATTGCAAGTACACAGGCAAACTTAAACTCACAAAAGTGAATAAAGAGCGCCATCTGTAAATAGAATAAACCCATTCCAGGAGAAAATTAAGCTATGCTTTACCACAGAAACGAACTATGAAGACCCTTCTAGACTCCACATGAAAAAAGAAATGTTATCTTCAAACGACCATTCCACTGAAGTTAAATAATGTGGATGACAAGCATTATGTATACGTAATTTCAGAAGTTTTTCACATCAGTGTTGGAAGTCAATGCAAATTCTGTATTTTAGAAAACCTCACCCTCTCTTACCCCCAAGTAAATACAAATTAATTTCTCTGATTACCTTAGTTTCAGGGCCATTTTCTTTCTTTCTGTTATCCACTGCTTGAGGTGGAAGATCACGTTTTGACACAGGAGAACAAAATTTTGCTCTAGGTTTCTGTTGCTGTTCTTCAAACTGCTGGCTAAAACCTTCAGGCAAGGCATCTTCAAAGTAAAAAAAAGATGTCATAGAATATGTCAATAATAATTACTGAAAAATCTTTTAAAGTATTGGGAGCCAACTTGAACAACATAAAAACAGAACTAACATGCCTGAAATAAAATTAAGCTTTAGCATTTAGATAAGCCAGCATCTGCTTGTTGGAGTTCCATAAAACTCTTACGAGTAAGAACAAGACGTCTACAAGACTTTATACACTAAAAAAATATCTCAGAAACAGTCAGCAGCACATCTAAGAAAGGAACACTGTGATGACTACCGGTCTTAGTTAAACATTATATTTAATTACTACTACAAAGCATTCCATGCCTGAGTAGGTCCTATTACTCTTCTGTTAAAAACTGTAGTCAGTTCTCTGTCACTGTACTCACCATCAGGAAGGTTTAAACAAAGCCAATCAAGTGCAGAGTGAAGATCACCACCATATAAAAGTGTATTTTTCATTGCTTCTTCAATGTGCTCAGTCTTAAAAGAGAATCTTTGTAAAGCCATGTACACATCCTGTAAAAAAAAACTCAAAAAATATTAGGATTTAATCTAGCAATCTAATATAGGCTTGTAAACTCCTATTTCCCACATATCAGATAACTGGCATTAAATGGAGGTAAACAGCATAAATTAACGTATCAGAAGGCTGAGCAGAACATCCTGTTGCAAACATACTTATATAATAATGTTATTGTAAATGTGTATGCATACGTATAAATAAATCTACATCCCAGCCTCTGTACGTACTGTATTTTCTAGTTACAAAAATAAATCTACCATTTCCCAGCTATATGAAACAAAAACATGTCAAAACTTCAAACATTCAGATTAAGTTCTATTCCTCTATCCTGTCTGAAAACTCTCATTTTAGTTACTGCATGCATGAAGACATATCTTCCCTAATAAGCATATCTGTCAATTCCACTGACTGATCATTAATGTAACTACCGGAAAGCATGCTACACTGGCTTGTACTGCATGCAGAAGTGTGGTATGACACAAATGACAAAAAAGAAACTGTTTATTCTAAATAAACAACATCAGAGAACAACACTTTAAACTCTACCTGTAGTTTCTTAGCAGTAAGTCTCTTGGAAATCATTCCTTTGTCATCATTTTGTTTTTTATGGTCATTTATTACATCAATAATCTTTTTCTCCAAATTACCATTTATCATCACCTGCACAGAGAAAATTAGTTGATACAAAGCAAAACAGTACAAAGTCTTATGACATATCACTACTCTTCATGGCTAAGGAAATCAGAATGCAGAAATCACTCTGCCATTCACATTCCAACTTTTCCAGCGTTCCCTAAAGTGCAGTAAGCATTTCTTATGAAAGGGACACTTTTTATTTCTTTTTACTTTGCAAGCTATACATTTTTACTTGAAATAGGACAGTTCACTCCTTATTACAGAGAAGGCCCATTTACATCTTCAAGGAAATTTAGTATGCCAAGGGAAATACTGTGAAGAAATTTTTAAAACTTCTACCAGAAAGAACAAGGTCTTTCTCCTCTGCTTACAAGACCTAGTATAAAATAATTTGATCATCAAGATACAACCTGTGATGCTCTCCTTCCCATCCGGCTTAAAAAAAATTTAGTAAAATAATAATTTTAGTATTTTTAACACTTCTACAACACAAACCAAGCTTTGGTAGCTATCAAGGTTGTTATATAAAATCTGTACTCTACCTCTGACAGGAATAAGAATCTACATGCACAGCAGAAGTCGAAACATAAGTTTTAGTAGTCCTGTATGCAATAAAAATAGAGACATTCTCCTGCCCTGTTATTCTACCCTTATTTTGTGAAGCACACTTGAAATCCCTAACATATCAAACTCAAGACAGTCAATGTTTAATACACAAATGTAGTTTACCTGTGTAACGTAATACTGAAGAAGAGCTGAAGAAACATTTACTCAGCTAAAAGAGTACTATGAAAACCAAAGTTGTTTTACATAAAGAAGATACTTGCCTTAAGAACAGACTTATCTAGATTTGCAGCAGCACTTGAATCTGTTGTTGAACTAAAACTGTAAGTTTTTGGACCTGCAAATTGCAAATAACCATCAATTACATAAGCAGAACACAGATAACATTGTTTACAGTAGCTAAGCAGACCAAACGTAACACAGGTTAGTGCAAGCAAATGTTACACTAATTTGGCAGAAACGTAGAGGTACATAACAAGAAGAATAATCAGCAGTATAGAAAGGCCCTTGAACAAGGAAAAGTGAACAAGGATACAACTCTTAATAGACAAGACACAAAACCATGAAGGGGGACGATGAGAGCAAGTGGGATTGACTGCTCACTCTCTCTCAACACTGGAACAAGGAATGCCAAACAGGGAAGATAATGGCAGGTTCAAAACGAGCAAGACTGCTGAGGTTTTTTTATTACAAAGTGCATGGCTCTGTAACAGAACTCTTTGCTGCTGAAGCTGTGGATATCAGACGTTTATCAAAGTCCAAGGGCAGACAGGATAGCTTTGTAGTAAAGAAATCAATCAGCTTGGGAGGACACTGAAAAAAACATTGCATCTGGCTCAGGAGGACCCTAAGCCACAACTAGTGGAGAATGCAAGAGTACCCTACAGCAGTATCACTCCATGTTGGACCTATTCTTACCTAGGAACCTGCTTTCGGCCCCTATCTAGGAGAGGGCACTGGCTTATGGAGGCCCTTGGCCTGCTCTGGTCATTCTTAAATACTTATCATTTAGCAGCTGTTAGAAATATACTAATTCACAAAGCTATTTATCAGTATTAGAACAATACCACACAGCTTGTTATTGAATTCCATTGTTTTCAGAACTCACACACTGTTTCTGGTACTGCACAGGTATAAGAAAACTGAGGAACCTCACAGCTTTTGCCACCCTGCGAGGCTGCACACCACCCCAGAGGGAGCAGCCCTGTGCCTTGGGAGGCACAGCCACCTCTCAGCTCCTCAGCCTGCCAGCATGCAGGCAGGACAGCTTGTCTGTCCTGGGCAGCCAGCAGAGAGGCTCTAGGTGAGCCCACTTTTACATCAGGACTGGGCACAGGTAACCACATTTCAGAAAAAAAAAGGGTCACCTCTGGTCAGGAGCCACAAGGAGCAGTTGGCAATCATGAGCTAACTATTGGCACTTACTGGTAGGCTGTGCAACTACACAGTATTTAGACTGTGCTAACCTCTTTTTCACAGTGACTTATTTTTCACCATGGCAGACAATCTGTGAGAGAAGCAGGACAGTTTCTGAAGACGACTGAGCACAGTGGTGTCGGAGGAGTGGGAGACATAATATGTTTAACAGAGCCCAAACTTGTAAAAGCAGAGTATGTGAATCGGTTCAGGCAGTTTTAAGTTAATGGATTGCAAGGCAAGGTTAACAAGTTGGACTCTCAAATGACCTGGCCACTGCGTGATTCTCTTACAGTCTCTTGCTGATGTTATCAGGCATCTGAGCTACTTCTGGCAAAGCTGGTTTATTGAAAACTGACATCTCACAGTGCTGCAGAACACTAGTTTTTCAGGCCACATCCAGAACAGTCACCCCTCAGCTAATCCAACACTGCTGAAGTGCCTCCAACCCTGGAACTGAGCTGGACTTTTTTTGCAACACACACACACACAAAAAATATCCCAAATGCACATCAGGTTGGCTTTGAGCACGTACGGGACGCACCATCTACACGAGGAGCTCATTACTGGGAAAGGGCCACACCAGCGCTAGCTCCACAAGGACTGCCAGTAATACAAGGGCAGACTTTTGGTAACTAATGTGTTCATCGATGCCGCAAAACGGCTGCCCCGGCTCGGGGTCACCCCAGGAACCGAGACGGGGTAAAGCCAGGCCTGACCAGCGGCGGGCCGGGGCCACCTCAGGCGCCTCTCCTGGCGCTCCGTAACGCCAGGCCCCTCCCCGTAAGGCCGCGGCCCCCGACAACTCCCGCCCACCCGGGGCACTCCTCGGCCGCCAGCACCCTGTACCGCCCTCCCGGGGCTGCCTCACGCCGCCGAGCCCGGTACCTTGCTTGACACGCGGCTCTTTGGAAGCGGGCGGCGGCCGCGGCGCGGCTCGGCTGCCCGCGGCCGCAGCAGCGGCCTCGGCG
>Ga0065711_1046278_pt1 | contig 12979 bp, 10 predicted proteins | sample Hoacrofraction12_FD_59098 | JGI IMG/M metagenome (GOLD analysis project Ga0065711, IMG submission 59098) | Hoatzin crop microbial communities from Cojedes, Venezuela - Epithelial fraction 12 v2 (version 2) | ecosystem: Host-associated > Birds > Digestive system > Esophagus > Crop | place... | reverse complement strand
TCCAGAGAAGGAGACTCCACAACCTCCCTGGGCAGCCTGTTCCAGTGCTCCGTCACCCTCAGAGAGAAGAAGTTCCTCCTCATGTTCAGACGGAACTTCCTGTGCCTCAGTTTGTGCCCATTACCCCTTGAAGCCTTCCTAGACCCTTCTGTGGCAGTGTTACCTTTCTCTGTATCTTTTCCAGATCTTCTGTGGGACCTTGTGGTGTGGGAGCAGATCTGCACCATCACTCACAATGCAGGACTGGTACGGCATCACTGCAGTGTTCCTTGCTTTATTCTCTATTTCTTTCCTGATGACAAAAAAGAGTAAGAAACTGACTTCTTTTGAAAAAAATCTATAAATGGTGACAAAGCTGACACTGCCGTTGCTGAGGCCTGTGTGAAGTTCTGGTTGTGCCACATCCACAGCGAAATGAGGGAACAACAAAAGCTTAGACACAGGTAACCAAATGCTTCCAAGTGTGGCTACAGTCACGATATTGTCTCTGTTTTTTCCCAGGAGAGAATGAATAGAAAATAAAAGGACTGTAATAAATGGCATAAAGAAGGTCAAGCAGGCAATCAAGTTTGTTTTTTAGACAATTACAACAGTGTCTCATTCAAAGGGACATTGAATAAACTTGAAAGGCAACAGAACTGAAACTGATAAGAAGACACTTTTGTGAGCAATTCATACATAGCTTAGGGAATTCATTGCCCCAAGATATTGCTGAAACCAGGTTCTCCAGTTATGTTACATAGAAAAAAAGCCCTTACAAAAGATATAAACCTCCATGTTCCAGGACTTAAGGACACTTATTCCACAGCAGCCTGTCCTGGATTTTTCTGCATCTTCTTCTGGCATCTGTGGGTGTATGGTGACACTGGTACCGGACACTGGTGCTGTTCTGAGCAGGTCCAGATGTTCTTCTCTCCCGGCGTCTAGAGATATCCATATTGCTGCTGACCCTCCGAGAGATGACACCGTGTGCTGCTCTGGTGGAGTCGGCAGGAGAAGTACATTTTGTGTTAATGAGAAAATTGGGAATGTTAATTTCCCCTGAGGCTGGATGCACGTTTTGGGACAGAGTGCGCTAAGTGGCTGTTTCCACACTGAGAAAGGAGGTGCTTTGTGGATTGACAAGGGATGTGGTCTGCTGCGAAGCAGAGGGGGAGCTGTGAAGATGAAAGCTTCTTCCCTCCCAGCTTGAGTCACCCTGATCTTTGGATGCAGGACACAGCACTGCCCAAATGGGTGCCTCAAACAACCGCGACAACACTTGGATATTTTTAGCTTTTCGTCCGAATTAAAGCAAGGCAAATCTTTGTTTGGTGGCAAGGAACAGAGAATCACACACAGGGCTTTTGGAGCGGCCCATGGAATCCCCTACTCTATCAGCTATGCACTGGGGCACAGCTCTGTGAAGACAACCCAAAATCACGAAAAATGGTCTCCAGGCAGAAGTGGAGGAAATTCTGCGTTGTAAAAGGGGCTGAACACACCATCTGCAAACCACCTTGCCATTCCCAATCTAGGTGTCCTGTGTGCTGAATGAAGCAGGGAAAATACCATGGTACAGAACTGTACATAACTGGGGACCTTCTCTCCAGGCTTAGGCATGAGAAAACAAATGCCCTAATTATGGCATTTAACAACTTCTCAGTCTCTCACCTTATAACCTTTACTGTTTTTTTGGATGTGTACCTGCTTCATGGAGTCCTCAGGTGAAAAAAATCACATGCAAATAGCTAGATTTATAATTGTCTACAAAATGCAAAACATTCTCTTCCCCACAAGCTACAGCTATGAAGATTTTGCAGCTTTGCTTGCAACGAAAGTAATAAGCCCCCTTTTTTTGCTAAATAACAGCATTGAGCTATTCTAAAATGCGTTGTTTCCGTGTAGCCATTCGACAGAGCAGGTCATGACCCAGTCAGTTGAAGCTGGGGTTGTCCATCTGGTGAGGATGATGCCTGAGTTTCAGAGGAGCTTTGGGGCAAATTTGCTTCTGCTGATCTGCTTGTCAAGACAGTAAGGAGACACGAATAGCTGCTGAGATAGGACAGAAGGGCTGTACAAGAAGAAATGCAGTTCAACTTCCAAGCATTTTTGGACCCCTCCAAAGGCTGGCTGCAGTCTTGTAGAGCTGGCAGATGAAATTGGAGTCCAAGATGTATTGCAGCAATTTCGCCAAGGAAGTGCTAACAACAGGAAACACAATGCAAATATAATCGAGGTCATCAGCCCCTTTTCCTTGCATAAGTACTTAAATATGTGCTCTTATTGCAGTTACTTAACTGTAATTGCTCAGGGCAAATGCGAGATCAGGTCTTTATGGCTGCTGAGCATGTATTCTTCCTTCTGGTGATATATTTGTTTCTGGCCCTCCTTAGGCACGCCCTGTAAATATTTACGCACCTCCAGTCAAAGGGTTTGTGTGTTTATTCAAAGAGATGACAATTAATATGCAGGTGAAGGAGCTTTCAAAGCTCCTTACAAGTGTAGTGTTACGTGTCTGATTGGTATAGGAGACAATGACAGATGTTGGTCAGGAATGTGTGTCACATCTAAAAGATGTCTCTCTTTTGGAGGGATCCAAGGAAACTTTCTTCTTTGCTTTAGGTGGGGAAAACCTACTCAGCAACCACTGAATGATGTTAGAATTGCCACCCTTGAAAAGACACGGATTGCTCACTGATGCCGTTAAACTTTCTCTCGTGCCACGGCCAGATGGGATCCTTGGTCTCTCCAAACCTCATAGCTATTTTCAACTGTCTTGCAGCTGGCTGGGGAATGTCCATCTGTGGCACTGATAGAGTTAATCAGGATGAGGCGATCATTTTTACAGCAAACTGCACTGCAGTGGGACAACAGAGATGCTAAAGAATGTTTACTAAAAGGCAGAACACTTGTAAAAAAAATATGCAAGCACACGTAATTACTACAGCATATCATGCTTTCATTTTGCAGCTTTCTTGATAACTTCTGGCACGGCTCTCTGGCAGGGAGAGCGTGGGTTAGTGAACAAGCCATCCGCATGCCCTTTCCCATTCCTGATGTGCCAAAGAATTGGATAGAGCCCCAGCTGAAGCTTTATTCTTGGTTTAATGTGTAGATGCAACTGGCATACTTATGTTTTTCCTGAATGCCTTGTATCATCCATACCAGGTTAGAGGGACCAGATACTAAAGGACAAGGTGAAAAGGACTTCTCTGGAGTACATTACATCAGCGTGAGCCATGTTGTGCACCTCCCTTCTCCCTTGCATGTGCCTTGCTGGGTAGAGTTGCTCACCAGAGGGTCCTGTCTCTCTCTGTTGACGTTGGAAGAAACGACGCCCAGAGCAGGTAAGACACACATTTATCAGACTTGAGGAGTGATGCATCTCACCCTAAGTGCATGCTGACCTGCTCCAACTATTGCTGAATACTTGTGCTCATTTATTTTCCTTTGCGTTAACAAGAAGTTTGTTGAGGGACATCCATGTCTCCTTCCCACGATTTCTAGGCTCCTGATGGATTCTGCCTGATTTATCCTAGTGCGGGTGAGGAAATACTATGGCCCAGCCTAAATATTTGCATGGATCTTGGGCTTGACCATGGTGCACAAAGGCAACAGCCAGCTCTGGAATCCCTCTTCAGCTCACCCATTTCTTGCTATTTTTCACCACTTCCTGGCACTGTTTTGTTGTGCAGGGAAACTCTTGAAGCGAGGTTGCAGGTCTCACCTGGGGTAACACGGGAGCTACCAGGGAAGGGGCACTGGGTTTAGTGCCAGAAAGGCGGACATGGTCCCAGGTCACTCGGGAGCATTGCAGAAGTACATCACCAGGCTGCACGGAGGTCCGGACATGGGCGGAGGTTTAGATGGGATGTTCTCTGTTTCAGAGCTTTAGCTGATGCCACAGGAAGAGCAGCTGGGTTGTGGCTGCTGAGTCTCTGGTGTTAAAGACCAGGTTTCTGTAATGTGGTAAAGCTCAGTTCATCTTGTTTGGAGATGCATGCCTGCTTTTTAGATTGTGCAAATATAAAATAAAGCTCCTGGATCTTCCATGAAGTCTTTGTTCTCACGGAGACTGTCTTAAGTAATTCTCTCAGCAGCGCATTTGCTTATAGAGTTTATTTCAGAAATAGGAAGACATTCATAAGCTTTTGCAAGAACTGCTCCCATCGCTACCTCAGTGGCGGGACTGGGGGTTGCAGAGGCACCTGTAACTCAACAAGATCTCCTGTGTTATTATCTTGCACTTTTATGGATCCCAACAGGTCCATCCCTCCTCTTCAGGGAGGAAGCTGCCATCTATGCGGCTGTCAGTACAGCCCAGCAAAAGCCTGGGAGCAGGGACCAGCTTCACCCTTGCTCACGGCTGGGCAGCGCGGTCATGGGGAGACGAAGGGAGTTGTTTGATGCCAGCTCTGAGGCAAAAGCAGGCACTAAACTCAGATGGCTTTTGAGCCTTCTGCAACAGATGATCCTTTCTTGCTTGAAATGCCTCTTTCAGCTAATGTATGTTGTAAATAGTTTAGCTCTAGTTTTTCTGTATGGCCTTTTACAAATTCAATTACAAACCCTCTTTTCTTGCCACAGTTGGAATTGTTCTGAACCTAATATCATGCTCGTCAGGGTTTTGTTTTGTTCTCCTTGCAGCCCAAGATGTCCTTGATCTAAGTTGCAGCATCTCCTCTGCCTCACGGCCCTGCTACCTTCGCGTGGAACACTTCTGGTGCTCTAAAGATACCAAAAGGTTTTAATTATGATTAAGCCAAGTCATTTCTACAGTTTCTAGCTGTAAATAAACAGCCTGTTTTGGATAATGGAGGTAATGGTTTGCATTTCAACTCTACTTCTAACCTCTGATTTTTGCTTGTAATATTTTATGTGGTTAAATCAATTTTTTCTGCCATTGAATGTAGCCCTTCTTTTTCTTTTTTGTTCAAAACTCAGTTGTGAAGCATATGTTTCATCATATCCTTGTTACCCTAGGACATGTCTGCTGTAGTTAAACGACACTGCAGTCATGCTCTCTTCAGAGGGGTCTGGAATTGATAGGAGGAATTTTTGTTGTTTTCTCCAATTGCTATCAAAGAAAGCAAACATGTTATCAGTTTATGAAGAGCTAGGTAAAAATAAGATATGTCAAAAGATAACCAATGGAGACAGCAAAGTGAGATGCATTTTGCAAGTTACAGTGTACGAGCTGCGTGCACTGAGACAGTACAGTGTAGTGTGCAACTGCACAAAAATTTGGGTGGGCAGGAGGGGACCCTGGGGCTGCCTGACCTGTTTGCGAATGTCAGCAGCAACTAGCACAGGACCTGTCCCTCAGAAGAAGGTCATGGAGATACCCCCATGTGGAGATGTGTTCTAACTTTCTTCTTGTGAAGGCTCAACCCTTGCAGAGATGTGTTCTAACTTTCTTCTTGTGAAGGCTCAACCCTTGCTCTCTTGGTAAAGGCAAGAATTCCTTTTCCCACAGATGGGTTATATTCAAAACAGTGAGAAGTTTAGTGAAAAGGATCTCTTGACAATACAAGGACTGGCTTTTTGATGTGGATGTATTTTCTGAAGACACAGTCGGGCTTACCATACTGTGTGCTGGGCTCAGGACACACCTGTTTTTGGAGTCACAACCCTTCTGTATGGCCTTCGTCACCTCCAGGCTACAAGCAGGCTATGAGACTGTCCACTGGCTGACTGCTGTGCCTTATGCTGTTAAACACACTCTTGATTTTCAGAGTTTGCTCTAAACGTACCTTAGCAGGGCAAAGTGAGTTTTCTAGGTAGGGAACTCATTGTGATTATTTTGGTGTACAGGAAATCTTATATGTATCATCAATACAAACTGACTTAAGCCAGCCAAGCAGTGATCATTAGAGAGTATTTTAATTTAGGTCACTTAAAGACTTGATTAATTTAATACTGCTATGTTATTTCTTTCTAAAGTTTAGTGCACGATCCAGATTTTTGATTAAAATAGACACATGTTCAATCAGCTCCTCACAGTGACCACCCCGCGATTTTAAAAACAGAGTTCTCAGATGTCATTGCAGTTGCCTTGACTTCTTCTTCATCGTATATTGCTAAGATTGCCCTTTGAATCCTGCCTCAAGCATTCCCCGAGCACCCTGCACCAAATTTAATACATCTGGTTTTTCTGTTTCTGCTGCTACACCTGCCTGTCTGTTATTATTCTTTACATGAGCAAAGTCACAACTCAAGGCTGGGAAGAGGAGAGAGAAGGGGATGTGGTTCATCCAGTTTGGGGGTTGTGTATGAATTTCAGCTGTGGATGGCATTATATTAATTTGAACACTTCTGTGTTGTTGGCAGATGGCATCTTCTGTTGTAATTTCATCAGACTTGTGTCTCTGCAGAACCTTTAGCTCCACAATATTTTACCACAAACTGCTTCTCCTGATTTTTTATAACCTTGGGTTGCTCCTGAGCCAGGTCATAGCTGAGGTAGTGAGTTAAGCCTGTTTCCTCTGAGACTCGGCTGCCGGCTGGCCTGTGGGCAGCATTTGCTGCTCTGTGAAATGCAGCTCCTCGGTCCCTGGATGCCTCCCAAGTATGATGCTCGCTGGTGGCCCTTCTCACATGGAGATGGCAGGGAGCAGATTGCTTCCATACAGCTTCACATCAGTGTTACCTTCAAGCTGCCCAGGCAGCAGCAGTGCTAAAAAAGAGAAGCAGGGCTGGGTCCACACCATGTATTATGCAGTAGAAAGCTGCACCAGCAGTAACCAAAAAATGGAAGAACAGAGACATGGAGAATTTCTAAACACATTTTTAACATTTCAAGTGACAAATCCAGAGCCCATATGAGTAATAAAGTATTTCATGTATGTATCACTCTAAAGACCTACCTAACCCCCTTCTCCAGAACAGAACCATTAACTCTTTTTCAAGCCAATAATCAATGAGTGTCTAATTTGTTACATTGACATTTTTGCTGGTTTCATCGGAACAAATTAATTAACAGCAAACTGTTTCCTTTCCAGCTGTAAGAGTAGGGGGTCTCAGCAGCCAGAGAAGTTTTGACCTTTTTTGAGAAAGCATTTAAATGAGGTTAAGCCTTGGATCTCACTGATCGAAGATCTGGTGTCTGCTCTGACAGATCTGATGGGCCTGGGAATACATTACCTAGGGCTTCCAGGGGACCTCTAGGCAGTGCCTGGGCTCAATGGTCTTGGCAGAGCAACTGGGAAGTGGCCAAAATGGGGAGTGGAGGATGTAAAAATAGAGCAAACTCCACCCTGGATCCTCTTTCCTGACTCCGAGGCATCCCTCTGTCTTAATCTCTACAGCTGCAGCTGGCCCGGGAGTCCTTGGGACCTGCACTCTGCTAATTGAAGTGCATTTGGATCAAGGCTTTCTCAGTGTGAAGTGCAGCTTTGCTTTATGAAGCATCATCTCTAATGCACCTCGTGTTGATGCTAGTGCGAGATAGGGACATAGTGAAAAGAGGAGAACAGAAATATTATCAAGGTACACCTCGAGGTGCAGCACTCGCTTTAATTGCTTTTGGAGCTCTTCACCTGGGCCTCATCAATAGGGCTAATTCTTGAAGAAACGAGAACACAGGCGAGTACAGAAGTGTACTCAATTTATTTCCCACAAGAGATGGTTGAGTTGTTTGCTCTTTGTTATGAAGATTGATAAGAGCAACTGGATAAAACCTGGGCTGCTACTTAACCACCCTTTGATCTTCCTGTGGTTGGGTGGAGGCTAGCTGCCAAGTTGAGATGCTACAGTGCACAGTGGCAACACCCAGGAGAGAAACAAGGACCTGGGGCTTTTTCTGCGTATAGTGTGGCAGCACTTGAAGCTTTAACCAACAGGTGCAGTTTGTACTTATTAATCCAAGATATTTTTTTTTGCCATGGAAAGCTCGCAATGCGAAAGGAGGACAAAGGAAATATTTTACAGATGGGAGGATGCTGAAGTATGCAGAGATCTGCTAACATATCGCAGGGAGCCAAAGCAAAATTGTGGAGGAACAGGCATCCTCTGTGTTGTGGAGTCACCCTCCTTCTCAGAATGCAGGCATTTAGCACGTTATTTACCACTGACCCAAGAGACAGAGACTCTTGGATCAGTAAAATAACCGGAGATGCTTCTTTGGGCACCTTCAGACACCTGCCTGCCCAGCACAGCCCCATGTGGACTCCCCTGCAAGCACTGCAATGCTCTTCAGCCAGGTCCAGGCTCAGCTTTCATCTGGAAAGCCTAGGTCCCTCCAAGCCCAGATGTCTCCTTGGGCATGTCCCTGGTGCCAACTTCCCTGTAGACCCCTCACTCAGGTGCCTGTCATGAGATCGCCTCTACCTCGGATGCTGCTCCATGGCTGTGTTGATCTCTTTGATAGATTTTTCCAAGGCAGGTGTCTGGAGCACACCAATTGCAATGCTTGGGCAGGCACGTAGGCTAGACATTGTTTGTCTCTTGTGGTAGACCCTACCTCTTCCTTGTAGTATACTCTTCCCTGTCCTCTACAATCTCCTTTAGTCCCAACTAACTAGTGCAGTCTAAGTAAAAATGACTCATGTTACCCCTGAGGAAAGTTAAACATTACCTTGTTATCAGTATTCTGCCATGGTTTTAAGTAAATGAGTTTGAAAATGGCTGGAATAGCAAAGCCAATTGGTTGTGTCCACCACAGGTGAGAGAAGTGACTCAAGCGATGCTCTGTACCCCGACTCCTGCCCTGACAATTGGCAGGCATGAGACGCAATCCACTTGCTATCCTCACATTTGTTGTCGAATGAACACGTCTGTGCTTGCTACTGTAAAACTGAATTGATGAGTTTGGTTTTCAAATTTTAAAATGACCCTATTAAAGATAATTTATTCAGGGGAACGCAATAACTGCCATCTGCTGTGGGGTGGTCATGAGATTTTGCAGACGACGATGCTGCTACTCAAGCAATTGATCTCAGTTTTAGGTCAGCTCATATCCTTACTCTCTAAGCAATAAGTCTTAAAAAAATCTGACCTCATGCCATGTTCACCTGAGAGACATTTTTCTTAAATGTTGCCTGGTGCTGTTTCCCACAAGGCATTTGAGGGAACAGTGTTGTCTCTCCTGTAGTATGACTTCCAGTGGAGATGCAGGTGGTCATCCCCTCAATGTTCCCAGGGACTGTGGAAGCCCACACCTCTGATGGGGGGTGTTGGAGCCTCCAAAAGATTTTTTAGGTGCCCCAGTGACAATAAGGAGCTCAGCCGTGGAGGCAGCCTGAAGTGCATGAGTCTGCTGATGGCATGTCACAACTTCCACAGCAAAATCAGCTCTCCAGCTGTGGCCATGGAGGACATACACAGAGCTGGGGTTTTTCCTAAACCCCCACAGCCAATATCTCCTCTATGTGAAACCCACAGCAGCTGCCTCATGGTCTGTCCTACCTTGGCAGCAGTGTCCTCAGGAGACTGTCCCCCGACTTGGCATATCTTGGTGTCACCCAGTAGGCCACCAGTAGGTCCATGTGTGATGAATGGGCCTCTCCACAAGCAGCACCATGGGCCGTGGTCTCTGCAGTGCTGGCTGGATGGCACAACTTCTCCACCGCTGTCCTTTGAGTTTGTCCATGTGCGCATGGATTAGCACCACCAGGAAATCTTTTTTCATGTCTCCATCCTCATCTGCTGCCAGGCATTCTGGTGTGACTGCTTTTTCTTTTAAGTGTCTTGCACTGGTATACAGATATTTACAGTGCCTGTTTCTGCTCTCCCAACAGTGTAAATCAAGATTAATTCCACTGAAGTTTATGGAGTGACGCCAGTGTAAAACTGGCTGATAAGAGATTCAGGCCATTATCGTTGGGTTTGTTTGAAATTATATGTGTTGCTGTGGAATGATAAAACGCATGGATTCAAAGGCAGGTTCACTGCAAAATACAATTCAAAAGGTTTTTGACTTCACATAATACAGCAAAACAATCACTTACAGCAGTTAATATGTTACTGTGGAGTAGTATCACAGAGTTTGGAGAAGAAGAGGAAAAAAATGAAGCAGAGAAGGAGGGGGAGAATGGAAGTTTCACTACATGGTTGCATACACCTGATACTAATGCAATTTTCCCTTCTTTGTGGGAATTGTAGTTCCCGTTCTTTCACCTCCTGTATCGTACACATTCACTCTGCTGAGGTACTCTGCTTCTTGCCAAATGTCTGCTTGGAACAACCTGTCCCCCAGCATCTGCTGGTTTCCCCAGCACCTCCCTTCAGCGACTGCAGTGCCAGCGTTTTTGTTCCTTGAATGCAGAGATACTTCTGAAGAACTCCAAGATTTTGACAGGTGGGTTTGCTCTTCCACAAATATATTTATAAATTGAAATAGTGCGATTCAATTTTCTGTGGCTGTTAATAAAGAATCTCACTGTTTACATGTATGCATATGCTTCTTCAGCAATTTACACTAATTTCAGGGTGACTAATGCATTACTGTCCATATTTCTGTTAGAGGATGTTAGTTGTTTTGCAAAGTTGAAGTCACAGAAAAGCAGATTTCAGGGTTGCTTGGGGCTGCTTGTGCGTGTGATCATGACAGTGGGTTTAATTGCATGACCATGTAGTGCTTTTTCTCCTTGGCTGGGCAGAGGGTAGGTGATACTGGGGTAACAAAGTGATGGTGGACATTTCCCTCATCCTCCGGTGTGTGGCTCTAGGACATTTCCACCTGGATGCCAGCCAGACTGCTGGCAGCTGTTGAGTTTGGTGCTTATATCTCATCCACTTGCTTGTTTGGAGAGTTCCTTTTCTGCCTATAAATGGGTGATGGAGGGCAGGAGTGGTCTTTCTGACACGCATCGCTCACGTGTGAGGTGGAGTGCTGCCCTCCTGGGTCTGCACACCCCTAAATGCCCACGGATCCCAATGCTCTGGGGTCAGATCGACGTTACCACCAACCACAGGATCAAGCTGGGCTTTAAAAATCTGGAGCTTTATAAGCAGAACTTTTGGTCTTTCTCCATGGGCCCAGCTGGCCTCCCTTTCCATCAAAGCTGTGTCAATGCTGAGTGATGGGTGGAGACGTCCTCATAGACCTGCCCTAAGCAGAGCAAGAAGATGCTGCAGAGCTGTGCCGGTGGCAGGAGATCTCTGTGGTCTCAGGGTAGATACATAGCCAAAGGGCAGATGTCTCCGCTGTGGTCTTTGCCTAGCAGAGGGAGAAGGAGCCTTGATTCATGTCGAGCAGGGACAGAAATGACACTAGACCTTTGCAAGCAACACCCAGCATGGTTTGGTCTCTGTGCTCTCCTAAATAAATAGCTTTTGTTGGGCGTGATATTTCACTCCCCAGCGCTGAGCACATCCATGCCTTCATGCCACAGGGACCGATCAGCCCAACCCAGCCCCACGGGCCATGCGGAGCACGCGGCAGCAGCATCCTTCGCACACCGAGAAGGGGCTCTTGCATTATTCCACTGCCTTTATTTCCCCCCTCGGTGCTTGCCTAAGTAATGTTCTTCCCTTACAAATTTCATCTTGCTGCACTGTGCATCCAAACGGTTCAGTGATGGAGCGCACAGGGAAAAAAAATTATAATGCCATTAAAAGTTCTCATAAATTTCAGATCAGCATCACTTTTAATCCGATACACAATTTTACTGCCTCTATAAAGTAGGTGATTTGCAGTGGTCTGAGGCGTCTCCTGGCGCGTTTTACTTCTTTTTAAATTAAACACACCAACTTTGTGCTGAATTCAGAGTGCGGACATAAAAAAGGGGGTAAAAAGGAGAGGGAAGGGACATCAGATGGGAATTGCAATTGAATCTTTATATATGCCATCTTGGTACTGTGGTACTAAATATAGTGCCAGGTAAATAGATGTGCTGAAATATTCAGAATAAAAAACAAATGTTCCAATAGCAGAGACACTGAACATGGAAAACATTTCCCTTGCTGCCATGCTTTAGAGGCTAAAATGCTGTTGTTTAAAGCACTCTGTGCTGGAAGATCTTCTGTATCTCATGCATTAAATTATACACTGTGCACAAACATGTATTTTATGTTTTATATTGTACATTATGTGGTTTCTAACCTTCCCCCCTGCCAGTGGAGTCAGCAGTAAACCCAGAATATCCAATTAATATAAATATGACATTATGCCATTTTCTAATATGAAATTTTTAGGAGTGGAAATGTAAACAGACATGAAATGAAGATCAGAAATAAGGTAATTATGTGCTGGTGGTGACCGTTTCAGCTGCTTGTAGGCCCATAGGTGTCACAGCTGGACAAAACCACTGTGACCACCTGATGGGGTGGTCCCTATCACAGCCTTTCTGTCCCAGTGACCCCCCACTTCTGGGTCAATAGTTTGCTGCTGATCTAATGCATATCTTCTGGAAATACATCTAGTCTTCGCTCAAGGTCTCGAGGAGATGAAGAATTAACTGGTGGCTTTGGTAAGTTGCTCAGTGCCTTCAAAAAAAGCGAAATATTTCACCAAGGTAATTCTGAAAGGGTTCATTTCTGTTGCGAATCACTTCTTTTTTCTAAAATGAAAAAAAATATAATTAGATCCAAGTTTTTAAAATTCTTTTTTCAATCAGCTTACAGCATGATCATATTTGCTATTAAAGAAGATTCACGAGGCTCTGCAGGGCCATGCCAGAGAACCACGTGGTCACAAAAAATAGCCTAGAGAATGAGCACATACAGTTGCAACCTCTCCCTCTCCCTTCTTCTAGACTGGGAGATTTTGGTTTGAATAAATTAACTTTTGCCAGCAACTGCAAGCAGCTGAAGCAGCCACATTTCAGTGAGACATTCCCCCAGTGCCTCTTGTTCTCAGCTGACCGCTGGGGTGACCAGCACAATAACAATTTTTCCTGTGGTTTGGATGAAATAGGTGTAAAATGACGGAATGGAGAGAGCCAGCCTCGCATTACCAAAGTAAGCAAACAACTCTTACTGTGGTGGTACAAACCCAGCCCCGAGGAGGAGGCTGCAGAAATGAAGCAAGCAGCTTAAGAGGTTGAAAAAAAACCCA
>Ga0065711_1010661_pt1 | contig 12979 bp, 9 predicted proteins | sample Hoacrofraction12_FD_59098 | JGI IMG/M metagenome (GOLD analysis project Ga0065711, IMG submission 59098) | Hoatzin crop microbial communities from Cojedes, Venezuela - Epithelial fraction 12 v2 (version 2) | ecosystem: Host-associated > Birds > Digestive system > Esophagus > Crop | place... | reverse complement strand
GGGGGGGGGGGCGCGGAGGGAAGGGATGTGACCCTGTGGTGCAGCAGGGAGGGATGCATTTGTTTCTTCTTCTGCACTGCACTGCATTGGCAACCAACATGGAGAGAGCGCTGCACTCACCTCTGGATTGCCGTGGGACATGCAGCTTCCAGAGCAAAACCAGCAGGCTTTGGCAAGACTGGAAGTTAATACCTTTAATACTCTCTTTCTAGCAACATGTTCTTCCTGGCCTAAAGCATAAATAAACCTTGTCACCTTCTACACTCAGTTTTCTTCTGATCTTTTCTCTAGCTTCCTGGAGTTAGAAAGCTGACCCCCTCTCATGGGTCTCACTTTATTCCCCACTCCCAATACTTTCCAGTGGAAGGGTTGGAATTTGCACCAAAACATCCAAACTGCAGTTCTGAATTGCCGTCTTCTCTCCACTTGGTGAGAGGTGACATTTGTTTTCTCTGTAATGCCAGTGTATCAGTGAAGTGCAGCTCACCGCTATCTTTGTGCTGGAGAAAACAATGAACATCCCAAACTGTGTTCATAACGGCTTAGGACATCCCCAAAGCATCTTAGTAAGCTGTTGGTCTATTTGTATTTGTTCAGTTGTCTATTTTTTAAAAGGTCACTTCTTAAATCTGAATGTTTTCTCCCTTCTCTATGTAAGTGCAGACAACAATTTGTGACTGACTGTGCTGGGAGTCCTGTCCCGAGCAGATTTTGCAATGCTGCACCTTAAAGAACTTTGTTTGTTTCTTCCTTCCTTCCCACTGTGAGCCTTGCCATCAGCGTTAACACCTCTTCAGTACACTTGATCAGCTCCTGCCCTTCAAGAGAAACCCAAGGGGGCATTCCTCAACCTGGAGAGGATATTTTGAACACTGAAGTGCTTCCTGAGTGATGGTTTAGCCCAGTACTCCTCTGCCTATTTGTTGCCATCACCTTCAGTTTTGTTTCAAGTAGCTTAGTTTAATGATCCAAGTGACCTAAGCCTCTTGCTAAAGGAGATTATGATGATGTCTGGGGGCACCAAGATATGAATGCAAGGAAAATGCACGCTTGATAATTTGGGCATGCTTTATTTTTCCCTTAACTCAAATAGAAAAAGACCATCTGGGGCATCAGATATTCACTGTGCAAGTGATAAATTTGAACACATCTGAATAATTCTTTCACCCTGAAGAAGGGACATAAACGTGGCTTGGCGTAGTGCACTGCTCCCCAGCTACTGCTTCCCATCTGCTGTTGTAAAGGCTGTGGCCCTGAAGGTCCTTCATTTAGACACTACAGCTAAGGAAAGGAAAGTAAAAGGAATTTAATTCCTCTGTTTTCCTCACTTCCCTTAAAAGGAAGCTTGAAGGAGGCAGCATGCTCTTCCAGCTGACCTTGGGGAGGAGATTTGCTCGAGAATCCTGGAGTGGTCTCCTGCCTTTACACTGTGCCAAAACAATTCTTGCTTTGAGCTTCTTGAAAGCATGGAGACTGACTCCGGTTTTAATCTCTGCACAGAGAGAAATACAGTATGGAAAGAAGAGACTTGGAAGGGTCTGTGAGAGACTAAAGAGTGGCAGGTACATTTGAAGTCTCCTGTGACTGCTCTTGCTCAGCACATGGTACAGGCTGCTGTGTGCCGTCTCCAAACTTGCCTGATGGGCAGGAAGGTCCTTTTAAATACAGTGGCACATATGTTTTTTTTAGTAGATGATCCCACAAGCAAAACACATCACACTAGAATTGCCACTGGGTTTTGAGTAGTGTCAGAAAGACCTGGTAAAAATCAGATAGGAGAGTGACTGGAAGTGGGCACATAGAAAAAAAGCATCTGGGCCTGCTTTTCTAAGCATAGCCTACTGTGACTTGGGTCCCACTTTTAGTCCTGCACAGCATCAAGCTACTGAAGTATTCAGTGCATTGATGATGCGATAATAGGAAGTTAGGGGTGGTGAAAATTTAATATCCCCCTGCAAGATTAAATGGGATCATTTATTTCTTACTGTGATTTATAATGCTCCCTTATGTTGGCACTCACACATCATAGGCAAAAAAAAAAGTATATATATATATTAATAAGAAGAGAAGACTAAGAAATAAAGCATTTCAGTGGACTTTCAAATGTCCCTTTTATATGAAGTTGTACTATCCAAGGAATGACTTACTGAACACAGAAATTTGCTAGCCTTACCTCCCCTTTGTTGTGTGATGCTGTACTCTTGAAGTGTGTCGTCCAAATTGCTTTTCATGCAACAATAACAAGGGTGGTGAAGGGCTGGAATCTGACATCTCTTGCGTCTTGGACCCTGGATGAGGATAACATTTAACAGCATTTTGCTGGTCTTCCCAGAATCTGAACTGATTTTGCATATGAGAAACAGAGTGCACCAAGGTGCAGGTCAGGACCTTTCTCGACCACCACGTCCCAACAAGCTGCTGCAGGTAAGCATTTGTATTCTGAGATGAGTCTGGCCTTGAGTGATGTAGGTCCACTCACATCTGTGAAACTGCTATGGTTTTTGGTCCAGGGATACCAAGATGGCATTCGCAGCCAAAATGCATGGCTCTTAATCTTTGCGTGGGAAAATTACATATGGAAAACTGTAATCAAAATCATAAGCAACGCCTATGTAAATTGAAGGCAAATTGAAGCTCTGAAGTCAGGCCTGTTAAAAGAGATCAGATCTGAGCTTTCTTCTTCCTTCAATACATACAGAGTACATGTCCCTGCCTAGATTTTGAGATGTTTTACCTTGAAATTAGTATCATTATCCTCGGGAGTTAAGTGCCATAAAATTGCAATTCTTTATATTGAAATATGAGACTCTACAAGGTAAAATGACCCACCTGAGGTTAGGTTACTTGTGAGCCAATTGCATCAACAGAAATAAGTCTCTGCAGTCCCAAACCACCCACTTTGTCAAAATGAACATAGACTGATTTATGTGTTTTTTGAAGCACTCAGCCCACTTCAGTTTAAAGTCTTTCTGGTGTTTTTTTTTGTTTTTGGATTGTTCAAAATCATGGGAATTTGCAAAGCATAATGTAGCAGAAAATAGAGGGGAAGGTACTACTTTTTATGCCAACTATCAATTCAGTAGGATTGTCGCTTTATTCAGTACCAGGTGGTTTTTATTTAAATTGCCAAGTATGTGGCTGCTTGCTGGGCAGATGGGCCATCCATGTGTTTGTATCTGAGGGTAGGCAGTGTATGTCTGCCTGCTCTTTGAATGTTTCCTTCCCTGGAAAAGAGAGCGACAATTTAAAGGAAATCAGGAGTTTCCAAAAAGAGCCATGAGGCAACTTTAACTCCCGCAGGACTCAAAGAGATCAGAGGAATTGGAGAAGGGAAATGGCATTTCTGGCACTTCCCACAGCAGATGTCCATTTTGAGGCTTCTTATTCCCACTCAGGTATTCAAAAGCCAGGTTGCTATTTGCACAGCACTGCCATTGACATAACAAACTCTGCCAGACCCAGTCACATAAAAACATAACGTGCAATTTGTCAGCCTCCTACCCGCTGGTGTTCTCAGCGGTCAGATAGCAGTGCTGCGTTGCACATATCCAGCCCCTCATCTCCCTACTGTAAAGAAAGGACTGGAAATATCTAAACTATTTTAAGTGAGAGTGGGTAAGGAGAAAAGTGGATGAAATTCAGGGCATGGCTACATTGCAGCTACAGTGAGAATCACTGTAATATGCACACACCTGAAGTAGCCTTAAGTTATTAGCCATCTGTAACTGTGACAGTCCAGGGCTCAGGAAGGACTGTGGAGCCTTTTGTAAAATAAGAGCAGTATCTATGTAGATGCTACCAGCACCTTGAAAACTAATGCTGGTATGTCTAGAGCGAGTGCAGAAAAGGATCAAATCTGAAAGAGGAAAAGGTCTGAGTCTGAAAGAGGAAGATGCAATATGCTGAATCGCAGCTAATGTATTCCAGGCAGGCTGAGGTTTAAATGAAGTTCATTCCAGAAAGAGTTATCTGGGAACTGGTTGGAGCTAAGATGTAAAGAACAGACCACAAACAATCTTGTATTTGGTGAGGATTAGTTGAAATGAATCAGGACAGCCTCCACATCAAGCTGGAGATCATCTCTAGCCAGTTTCTATTGATCCATCCTCTGAGTTACTCAGTTCCTCTGTGATGAACCAGAATTGCTTAAAAGGGATCATTTACAGCATCAAAAGTTGAGTGGAAAAAGGGCATATGGATTTGACCCTGGTATTCACATCATAATTAGGAAAACATTGTCCAGCCAACGAAGGAGGTTGAAACCTTAAAATTTTCTTTGGGAAAGGGAGCACGTATTCTTGTGCAGCTCATAGGCAAGCTCACATACTTTGAAGTTTGCAATGTCAGGATGTGGAAAGTAAATGCCCCGAAGTTTGCTGTTGATAAATGATTGTGCTTCTGAAATTGTAATACAAATGCACTGAGTCATGAAATGTAGCTAATATAATTAATCTTGCAATATTGTAAATCTGTTGGAGACAGATAACAGGAGAATTTTGCTCTACTGTTTCACACTACACCAAAAACCAATAAAGTGGTGTTTAGAAGGAAGCCTAGAGCCTAAATATTTCCAGGTGACTTTGGTGATTTAAAAAAAAAAAAAAAAAGTTTACATAACCTTCCACAAAAAACATACATTATGCATAACAACACCTTGCTCCACCCTAGAACTGCCACAAGAACTACCCGAAGAATAAAGATATGCTCTACATTATGTTCATTTTTTAAAGAAAAATCAAGTAATTGTATGAACATCTGACGGCTTAGGACACATGGGGGCTTGGGGGAGTCTTCGTTTGTTTGTTTGTTTTTTGGGGTTTTGAGTCTTTGCTGTTACAACATTCGTAACAGCAACTATCCTCCAGTTATGGATCTCAAAAATCAATGACCACTCTTTCTACAAACTGGATTCTGTGATACCTCACTCTGTTTCACAATCAGCAAGTTCCTTATTTCCTGCATTGCAAATTACCTTTCTGCATCTCCTCTTGCTGATAGCCAAGAGGAACAGCCAGCTATCAGCACAGGGGTTGGACAACTTGCACCTTCCCAGCCTTTGATAAAACTTGGTCAGATCAGAGACAAACCAGTATGAAGGAAACTTACACTGGCATCACAAAGGAAACATACTAAAGAAGCCTTTGTAAAGCGATCTTAAAGCTCAAATCAGCTACAATATGGAAATAAAAGAACTATGAATCATGCATGTAGATTCTTCATAAAGCATTTTGAAAGACACGTGCTGTGGCTATGACAGGGGACAAGACAGGTTCATGCCAGGCATGCAAAGCTCTGAATAACCGAGAAGACAACCAATCTCTGGCACCAGCTGGGGGGATGCCCTGCATGGACTGGTCTGGGGCACTGAGCAAGCGGATCTTCTCTGAACCAAGCTCTTGCTTTGGGTCTGCCCCAATGGGGAAAATTCTCAGCCCCTCTGAGCCACTCCTGATTCCCAGTGTCACCTTCTTTGCATTACAGAGCAGGTGAATGTTCACTGCTTGGCATTTCTGGATTTCAGCATCTAAAATACATTTTGTGTCAGGGGGTGGGTGGACAGAATGGTAATTGTTGTGCAAGCTCCAGAGGGCTGGACATGACAGACCAATTAACAGCTTTGAAATGTCTAACATCAGGTTGGCCACAATAATATCACATAAAAAAAGTAGCTGAAACACAGAACTATGGGGTTAAATTCTTATTTACAAATATTTTTGCTGAAAAGCTTTCAGTTAATTGGAGTCTGTCAATTAGTCTGACTGAGATCCATTCAAATAGTGTGGTGCAGAGTGAGGAATTATTGCTAATCGGATTGCATGGACACGCTGATGCTACTGATGAGCTGCTACATCTTACCAGCCCCAGACTTAAAGCAGCAAAGAATGTCTCCCATGAAATATCACTTCTCTGGCCTCTGCAAGAGGAAAGAGTTGCCTCCATAGGATCCATATATTCATACAGACTCCCAGCTCAGCATTGCAAACACATTTGTGTAAGCAGCAAAACACATTGTGAGAAAGGGGAATGCTGTGGTTGTTTGCATAACTTTCACGTGACCAAGTCATTATCAAGAGACGATCCTGCTCAAGGCCTTGCTTCTGATTATTTCTAGCTCTTACTTGAAAACTCAGGACTGGTTTTCAGCACATGTCTGCTATTTCTACAGACTCTAGACTAAAGTGTTGGGCATAAGCTTTAACCGGGCTTGAGGTCTGCATGTGTTGATGAAACTGTGCTTATGCACTCCCTGTAGCTCAAGATGAGGTTTAGCTATTTGTGTAAACACAGACCTCAAAGACTCAGGGAGGCTGAACTGACTAGTTGTGAATTTTTGCATTTTGTATTTGGTTCAAATTTCATTTATAAAATGTCAGGAACTGCGTTGCAGCCTCTGATGTAACAGAGGTTGTCTGCTGTCTTGAACCACATCACACTGGATTGAGTGACCTGAGTTGTCCTCCTCAGTCGCAAGGACAAATCTAGGCTTCTGTAATTGAAGTTTCCAGGTCTTGTAACAGAAAGCAGACAGCTTCCGCTCCAACTGGTCTTGTTCTTCAAAGAGGATGTCTGGGGCATCCAGTTTGGACAAGACCCTCAAGTAATTGTACAACCCTTGCTTAGAAATCTCTCCCATCATATTTCCTTCTTTTTAATCTCAAGAGGTCTTGGATCTCAGCCCTACAAATAATACAGATCTGAACCAGGTCATTTCTGAAACCTAGTGACCCACATTCTTCAAGAGACGGTGTGTCTTAGGCCTGCTACTACTGCCAAATAAAATGTTCTCTAGTTTAACCTAGGGCATGTCTTTTCAGCATAAAGATGTTCCTGAAGTAGCATGAAACTGGCTAGACAGTGCTCTCTCTACCCTGACTGTATGCATAGAAACAGGATTGTGAGCAGAAAGAAGAAAAAGGGAACAGGACTTCAAGCTGGATCCATGCCACTTGGATCTTGTTTTCAGTCTCTTTGTGGCTCGTAAACGCTGAGCAGCCTCATTTGGGGACTGGCAACAGATTTAAGAGTCTTGCCAAACTGAGCTGCATTATCAATCCCAACCTGTGTTATCTTCATGCCTGCTGGAATGAATACAGCCTTTTCTTAGCACTGTGGTTGGTACTCAGCAGGAGAGTGAAGGGCAGGTAACTCATTTGGAAAATTCACTGTGCAATCATTCTGTGAGAGTGGCAGTGTGTAGTTCCCCATTTCTCTTTTTTTTTCTTCACTGTGTTTTTTAAATGGGTGCACGCCTGAGTAGTTTTTGGAGACTATGAATGGATGCCAGGATGGACATGTCTGGATCTATGGAGGCAAAAGGGATGTCAGTGATTCCCTTGTAAGCAGCGCCTCCCATGCTCTTACATGACTACAAATTTCAGGAAGAAAAAGATCTACTAGCTTAAGGGGAAAAGAAGCACTGCTTTAACTTTTCATTGAAAGTATGACTCCAAGTTTTCAATGAGAAATGCAAAGATAACATTAAGTATAATTAACATCTCTCAACATTGACTGGCATCTTCACTCTGAAGGATGGCACCACTCCTCCCAGAACTGAACACACCTGTGGGACATTATCACAGTAAGTGAATAATTACTCTGGGAGCCTCTTAGAGCACCCAAGGAAAGGCAGTAGTGCCAATCATCTGTCACTGTGAACCTGCCTCTCTTCCCTCCACTTATGTTCTCTCTTGCTGTCCCCTCTCTGGTAGCCTGGTGGTCAAGTCTAACTCTGCACCTGGCTTCTCTGGTGTTTCTCCTTTGATTTTCAATTACATCTTTGCCTGGGAGTACGGCAGGGAAGTTAAGAAACTTGGGTCCGTGGAGGCACTCAGACCTAACCTTGCTCCATCTCCCATCTTCTGACCCTATTACCTTTTCAAAGACCTGGAACCCAATTTCCAGGCCCCTTTTCTCTGTAACTGGACTCCAGCAGCCACTGCCTCTCCTATCACTTCACCTTGATCTCTGACCTACACAACTATTCACCAATTCAGTTTTCCTCCCAAGATTCTCTTATAGGTGATAGTTCAGAGGCAGCTCCATGTCTACAAGGTTTCTGGATCCCCAAAGAATGGATCTCCATGACCTCCTTTCTAGTTACTGCCTTACTACAAAGCTGCCTTCCTCTCAGGTGCTGAACTTCCCTTGTAAAGCAGGACAGTGCTAGCAGAGTGGAATATTTGATCTCCACTGCCCTTCAAGGAGCAGACCACACTTGAGAGAAGGCTTTGTAACTAAACCGGATTAGAGTTCATACAGAAAAATAAAAGTTTTAAGTCTCTTCCTCCTGTGAACACCAATGTCGTCTCTTATTCTGGCTACATACTGAGTTTTAGAGCATGAGCAACCACAAGCATAAATGTTATCAGTGTCATTAGGCCCAGCAAAAACAAAAGTATCTCAGCATCTTTTGTTGTCAATCTTTCTTGTATCACGGGCAAAGCACACTTCCTGTTGTCATTTTTCTTCCCTGGCAATTGCTGTCTTCAAGGAAGAAACTCAAGTCTGAACACTGAAAATTCCAGGACAAACATTTTGTTGAGCAGTTGCCTTTTGATCTAAGCTGCTGATACTTACAGAAGCAGTATTAATCAGAATTGTTTAGGGAAATAAAACCTGAACTCCTTCTTCAAGCCACAGTTCTGCTCGTCTTTATTCATGCAGAGCTGCACTGTGCTCTATACTCAGTCCCACAACGACACATCATGCTCCTCTCCTTCCTGCAGTGCTCAGTAACGCAGCAGTATCACAGGACTTGGTTGCCATTCAGCGCAGTCAGGGAGGTACAATTCACCACGCAGTTTTTGATAGGGTCCAACATCAGCCAAACTTGAGAAAGGGTAATGCAAAGTGAGGTTGGTTTGGGTCAACCCCTCCCTCTCAACACCTCTGCGTCCTCTGGGGTGAATGCTCACTGTTTTGTCTGTGCTGCCCTCTGAACACTGTGTCCCAATTAACTTCAGAGCGAAGATCCAACCCACCAGAAGACTTTACTAACAACTGGCTAAAATGTATGTGAGAAGTTCTTCATTTTCATCTTGCNTGCATTGCTGTAAAATGGTGACAGAGCTTCCTAGCTGANGCTGAAGCATTTTGAGCCTTTCTCAAGCAGCAGCTGAGACGCAGCNCACCACAGAAACAGNTGAATACTCAGCAGCCCNCCTTTGCTTTTCATCTCAGCAGTCTCCAAAGTGCTTGCAGTGTCAGTGCTTTCTGTGATGCTCAGATTTTGGATGGTGGCTGTCGCAAGAAGCAAACATTTGATCTTTGACTTCCTTTCGCTAACTACAGCAAATTCATGGTACAAAGGTGCTTCCTTGGATACAGAAACTGAGGAACTGGGATACCTAAAAAAAAGATTACACCTGCTGCTTTTTGTATTCACCTTGCATTTGGGACTTCAAAATTCATCCAGATAAAAAAAGGGAAGCTAAAGAAACACTCTGACTTCAGGTCACTCCCTTTCTTTTGAGATAAGAAACCAACTTGAAGGGCCTCTGTGTGAGCTGCAATTTAGCAGTAGGGCAGCAAAATAGTTTTGTAGAAAAAGGGCTTGTTCATTTTGCTAAGAATTGTTGGAACAATTTCTTCTGCTGTTATGACAGCTGACAGGGTACTTCTTTTAACCTGTCACTCCGTCAAAAACTGTAGCTGCAAGATGTGGTTATTTATCTTCATTGGAAAGTGGAGAACTTTGGGGGGAAAAGTTTCCCAAAAGCATCCCCAGAAGCAGACTCTGTAAATAAATTTTCAGTTCATGACAGCAGGAATTGTTTTACCGTGAGCTTATCGAAAAAAAAATCAAGCCTCATTATGAATCTGGGTCCAGAGAGAGAGCAATCACATAGAAAGTAAAAGCTGCAATTTAATATATGCAGAAGATGGGACTTTATTCCACACTCAGAAAAGGGAATGTGCTGCTAATGAAAGTATATTAAAAAAAGAGCTGAAAAGGGTACAAAGGGACCCTTTTTACATATGTGTAGAATGTGCTTCATCTCTGTTGAAATCCCTTGTTAAGAGAAGCAGCAGTCCCCTTCTTCATTTTCTGCTCTGACCTGCAAGTGATTCAGAGTGGTCCATTCTTTTGGCACTTTAATGACAGAGAAAAAGTTAGCAGTGAAGAGCCAGTCTGGTTTACGCAGGCAGCAATTTCCCCTTTTTAGCACAGCTGCCTGTCAGTGAATGCCCAGGAAGTAAAGCATGGAGGATGTTTCTCAGCAGTGTCAATCCAACCCCAATTGTGTATTCAGATCTGGAACTTTGGAGAAAAACTGTTGGATTAGCAATGGGGTCATCTAGACTGTGGGCTGCGGTCCTGGACCATTGGGCACCCTACCTGCCTTTCCACTGGGCAGATCTGGGGCACTTCAGCGCATCCTCAGGGCCAAGAGTTGGGACCATGGCACAGAGTCCTTTGGTCCAGTAGCTTCACCACAGAGAAGGAAAGCAAGGTGCAATATCGTCAGCCTTGCCAGAAATCTGCAAACACACCCTGACACTCCAGGACAGCCTTCCCAAATACTTTGATATGCTCTCCCCAGGATATGCGAGACTTGTGGTAAAGGCCAGGAAGTTACACTTGCCTACAAGATACCCAGACCCTTTTGGGGCTAAGCAAAGTACCCACGGGCATCTCAAATGACCCTGGACACCTGAAATATACCATTATGGTGGAAAATAGTACAAATTAAATAGTAACAATCAACATTTTCAATTGAAATGATCAATAAGCTCACCCAGTGTGAGGGTTTCAGCTGGTACACTAAGAGATTCACACATTTCTAAAATAATTGTTATGTTTGTTAGCTAATAGCTGAGAAGTAGGTGAGATCTGAGGAGTTGCTAAGATTTCTAAGTCTGGATCCAAAAACGTATGCTGAGGCTCTAGTTTGCACCCATGGTACTGGCTGCCTTCACCATCACAACAATAAACATGTGCCTGGTCACTCAAGCTGCAGAATGAAGTGTATTCTGGTCACATAGCTTCATGTATACCATAGGATATATCCTAGGAAATCAGTGTTACCACAGTACACATATGGACCATCTGGGCTGGATGATGTGATCTTCTAAAAAGATATATTATCTATGCCCATAGCAAAAGTCATCACTAGCCTCCAAAATACTGTGACCTAGATTAGACTGAAAATAACAACTATTTAAAAAAAAAGCAGATAACATCTAGGAAAGCAATGAACAGAAAGTAGGTGGGATGGGAACTGGACTTTGACATTCTGTTTAGAAATGGATCAAGAATTAATTTTTAAGTCCATGAACAATTTTGCAAGTTGTAGAATAATTTTACATGAGGATTAATTAAATCTTTCCTCCTGAGCCAATAAATATTTCATTTTAGTGTTAATAATTTAAAGGAAAATATGAAAATAAACAGGATTTGTACCAAAATTTTTTACTATTTTGTGTTAAAGTGTTGGAAATCTACTACTGATTTAAGCATATTTCAGGATTCTTGCTTTTTCCTGCAATCATAAACAGCTGTGTGAAAGAAACATGAACTTGTTAATTGTGTCTGTGCCATGAAATCTGAATACTCTGCTTTGTTCTGAAATTCCAAGTGTGAAAAATAAGTTTAATTTTATAGGACTACCTCAGGTAATAAAGACTGCTGCCGTATAAAGGCCAAAAATATATTTTAAGATATATATACAAATAGTTTCAGCTGCTTGTTTTGGTATATGTTTTCTGGCAATGCTTTTGTTGCTATAGATTAATTTTTTTAAAAAATCTTCCAGTTGAAGATTAGTTAGACTCAAACTACGTCAGAAGATGAGGTATTTCAGATGGTAGAGAACACAAGGCAGAAAATGATTATAATTTTAAAGAGAAGAAAGAATGGAACAACAAGGCTTTCAACTTAAAAGTCTGCCTGCTGCAAGCAAATCTTTTTTGAAATAATTGCCTATCATTAGTGTTTTAAAATCTGCAAAGTAGCTGTCTTGCTATTGAGCAGAGATAATGTTGAGTTGAAACAGAAATGTGTAAAAGAAATAAAAGCATCTGGATTGTTTTATTTCCATACTTACACCTGGACACGCTGAAGCTTTATGTGTCTTTCCAACAGTGATGCCAGCTGGAGGGCTTTGCCTGCTGTGAAGATGTCTATTCCTCCAGCAAACCACTAGCCAGAGCTTGGAGCTGCTGGCCTCCTCTTTGGCAGGGAATCTGCTGATGACTGCGTGAACCTCCTCTTTGCCTGCTTTGGTGAGCCCAACCACATTCCAATCACTGCCTCATTTGCAGGGCGTGTGCACAGTGAGCACTGGGGGGTTACTGAGGCCCCTAGCAGAAAAACAGGGGTTGTACCAAGGGTATCCCAGCCCAGTGGCCTGCCTTTGACATTGGCTAGTAGTGGACGTTTAGGGAACTGGTGTGGCAGCCAAGTTAAAAGGCACTATTTGCCAAAAATCTTTTTCAGCTTCTGGCAATCCACAGTTTGGAGAATTTCTGGGTGAGAATTTGCCTCAAGACTATGATGAATTAAAGATGAACAGACCTCTAGGATTATTTATCACACTATGGAAATATTCCTTCCTTGAATCTTCCCACTGCTAAAACAAACTCCACACTTTTGCTCCATCAATGGCATGTTTTCCACCATCATTTCACAGAATCACAGAATGGTAGGGGTTGGAAGGGACCTCTGTGGGTCATCTAGTCCAAACCCCCTGCCGAAGCAGGGTCACCTACAGAAGGCTGCAGAGAACCTTGTCCAGGTGGGTCTTGAATATCTCCAGAGAAGGAGAATCCACAACCTCCCTGGGCAGCCTGTTCCAGGGCTCCGTCACCCTCAGAGGGAACAAGTTCTTCCTTATGTTCAGATGGAACTTCCTGTGCTTCAGTTTGAGCCCATTGCTCCTTGTCCTGTCACTGGGCACCACTGAAAAGAGCTTGGCCCCATCCTCCTGACACCCACCCTTCAGATATTTGTAAGTATATATAAGGTCCCCTCGCAGCC
>Ga0065711_1046280_pt1 | contig 12980 bp, 6 predicted proteins | sample Hoacrofraction12_FD_59098 | JGI IMG/M metagenome (GOLD analysis project Ga0065711, IMG submission 59098) | Hoatzin crop microbial communities from Cojedes, Venezuela - Epithelial fraction 12 v2 (version 2) | ecosystem: Host-associated > Birds > Digestive system > Esophagus > Crop | place... | reverse complement strand
CCCCGTTTTCTGGGCAGCGGTGGAGAGCTGTAAGTGCCTGTGACCGCAGCAGACAAGCCGGTCCCCGGTGGTGCCCATACCCGCTCTGTGGCTGCACGGACCACAGAGATCCACATCCCCACCGTGCATGTTGCTGAGCCCCAGGCTAGCTGGGGTGGGCAGACAGCAGCTCATCACCGTTGTCCGAAGAGAGGAGAGATGGAGGGAGATGCCTGAGCAGTTCCCGGTGGGAAACTGGAGGGAGGAGCAGGGGCTGGGTCTCTGGAGGCAGACAGAGGCACAGGTGTCCGCAGCCGGAGCGCCGGAGGGAGGGTCACCTCGCCAGCGTGGGCCCAGATGGCACTGCACATGGCTCTCCCCCTACCGGAGCCATGGCCACTGAGGCAGCACCTAAGGTCACGGCACGGCTTGGCAGAGACCTTACAGAGCTCCCTCTCCCCCCGCAGTTGCTTCGATTTGGAAGGCCTGTGGGTTTGCAAACGACAAGCTGCTCTCCCCTGATCTGGGGAGGGCTACCTGGTGACCTTCCAGAAGACAGTGCCCATCAGCCTTTGCCCTGGGAAGGGCGACCTGCCTGCTCCCGGCAAAAAGAGAAAACGCAAAACAAAACACAGTGGTGCTCCTCCACCTACCCCAAAATTACAGGCGCAGGGTCGGTCGTTCCTTGCCTGGGAGGCCACTGCAGCATCACTTGGCTTGTGACACATACCCAGAGCACCTGAGAAACATCGGACCTGGGCTTGGAGACAGCAGCTCTCACCAGCCGGGTGCTGACACCAGGCATTGAGTTAACACCAGTGCTTGTCAAGGGGCCTTAGCCAGTAGCTATGGTGCCTTGATGCTCCGAACAGAACTAGCACTTTGTACCTCATGCTTGAACATAATGTTCCTCCTCCCTGCCTTCTCCAACCGTACCAGTTGCCACATACTGCAACATGTGTGCATATTGGTGGGATTCACGCATAGGACCATGGTATCCAGGGATACCATAAGGGTACCTGTCTCACGAGGATATGACAAGAGTCAGAGGAGATGATCCTGTCTGGGTCATCCACAGTTAAGGAATTCTTGAGAGTGACGTAAAGTGGCAGGATAGTCAAACTCCTGCCCAGGACCACAAACTCCAGGAATCTTGTGACTTACACATAGTTTTTGTGTTTTTGGTTTTATTTTAACAAGCTCCAAGAGCAAGAAAACATGACCTAAACATAATGAATACCGTTACAAATATACATCACTTAGCCTGAAGCAAGAGAGAGGGTGGACTACACTATGCATCTCAGTAAAGTATTAATATAATAGGAGGTGTACCAGCTCAGCTAATAAAACATTCCTGGTTCTCACCCTTGAGTTTAATTTGTTGCTGAGGCGCATGCCAAAGGTTGAGCATTTCAGCTCATTTAAGGAGTTATGACCCAGCACCATATCGGGGCTACCGTATTCCAGAAGACTGAACATCACCATTAATCACAGTTTCCCAGCAGATCCAGAGAGGGAATACCATAAAATTGTTTAGTAAACAGTGCATCTGTATTGAGTAAAGACAAAAGCTCAGTTTGAAATATGTGGAAGTAAGTTTTAAATGGAAAGAAAAGGTGTGAATGCGTCTCACGCTATTCCACAAAAGCCTTTTCTGCCGCTATTACGGTGTACTTTCCTGGGATAAATGTGTGGTTTACAGCATCTACATTACAATGTATAACTTTTAGCACTCACACGTTATGCTTTAACACATGCACAGACACTTTTTTTTTTTCTCCTCAATCTTCTTTTGGATATGATTTCTTAAGGCCTGTCTACACGGGGGAAGTTAAGCAGCATAGCAATTCTGGGATAACTACTCTGTGATAGCTCCCTGTGGACACTTCATTGCAATAAAAAAAAAGACTTTATTTGGGAATAATTACTCTGCATTGTGAGTGGAATAATTATTCTAGAATAAAAATCAGCCTAATTCCAAGACAGAGTGTATACACCCATGCAGGAGTTTCTGTCGGTTTGTTTGGGGTTTGGGTTTTTAACCCCAGATTATGAATACTGTACAAGAATAGCTGGAATGTTTTTTTTTCTCCCCTGGAATAGATATGTTAGTCCATTTTTCCTTACAGATCATCTTATGGTATCAAGTTAAATAAAATGTCTGTCACCTGGACTCTTGTTAGTTTGCAGGGCAGTTTTTTCTCAGTCCAAAATATTTGTGTTGGCAGCCAGTAATAGGGTGATGGGCCTTTCCTTGACGTGCTTTTTCCATTCCTTGGTAACAGGGGACTTGTCCTCAGTATATTCTGCAGATAGGAAATCTGTAGCTGGAAGCCAAAGTGTTACGGATTTTTTTTGTGGGATTATGCTGGAAAGTATCTTCTTTTTTTATACATCTCTAGCAAAAGAAAGCAATTCTCTCTGCCCCATAAATCCAGAAGAGTCAAATCGTTACTGGCAAACTCTTATCTAAAAGTGCTTTGTGTCTCCTTTCTCCCTAAATGCAACTGGCTATTTATTGTGAGCAGTTAGGTAATAGAAAAAGATCAGAGAAGGCCATGATGGTTTGCCTGTTAAGCAAAGCTGAAATAGTTCTCCACCTGGCCAAGACGCCGGCCAGCCACAGGCATCTCTCCTGGTCTTTTATCACTGATCTTCCTCCAAGTTCACTCAAGCATCCCTTACCTCCTGTATTTATGACCTCTCCTGCCTTTGTATTTTAACTGGCCTCGCTCTCAGGCTGTAGGTGGAGTGAAATGTGTAAAACCACCTGGCCATGATGCTGTGTTTCCATTCAGCTTCAGGAAAAAAGGTTTATTCAGTAATTAAAAACTCTTTTTTGCCTTTAGATGTGTCTAAGCGTTTCTAGCTGAAACACAAGTCATGCAAACAAATCCATTCCTCATTCATCTTCCTGGCCCGCCTTTCCCTTCTAAAGACATGTAATTCTGTTTGAAGGTGATCTTCAGGGTCCTTAGTCCTTTCATGATACGGCCTTTCATTGCCCTCCTTACCCTTTAGCATTTTCAAGGAGATCTGACAGCAAAGGCTGTTTCAGATACAGAATGTGTTCATGATACTAATAGTGTTTAACACATAGTCCAGTGGAGATATTTAAAGCATCACATGAACCATAAGGAGTTAAACTAAACTGGCTTCAATATGAATCAGCTTTATGTGCAGATAAATTGCCAGGCAAAGAGCAAACTGCAAATGTTGCTCCTGATTCTGTGTATACCAGCATTTTTAGTAATTTTTAAACATCCTATATTATCTTTTAAACAACAGATGGTGTTAATAAAATTATAAACCACACCCCATAAAATGCCAAACAGCAATAGCATTTTCCATGGAAATAATACAAGGTATATTTCCGCATTTATGAAAAGCTGAGCATGAAAAACATTCACGTTGCAAAAGATAAGACCCAAAATACTCCTTTTCATTTCTTGTTAATGCAGCTTCAGCATTTTAATTAGTATCAATTACTGCAAAGAGAGTTTTGGATGTGTTTTAACTTGTTCAAAAGTTTGAAAAAAGAAAGTTTTTGTTTGTTTTGTATTAGTCTCTCTCACTGCAAGTTCAGATGTGCAATGTGGAAAAAATGGATCTACTTTAAGAAATGGAGTTTGCTTTGAATCAGTGAAAATGGAAGAGATGGATGACATGTTAAGTTTTCTGTGAGCTCTGAGTATTAAATTACCTAATAAAGAAAAGTTAAATTTGGCAATGCTGGGTAAGTAATCAGAAAATAATGAAAACACTCTTATATAGGTGACAAGTCAAAGCTCTAGCAAGAGCCAATTCTTATTCCAGGAAAACTCACATTAACTTTGATCAAAGTGAGAACTTTTGGTACTTCCACAGATGGAAAAGAATGCAGACTAGTTAACGTAGAGATCTTTATTCTACTGACGTTTTTCGAAAGTTTATTAACTAGATGGAAACAGACTGGCTTTCCCCTTCAGACTGAACTCGCAGTGTGAATATCACTCCAGGAGAACACTACAGTATCTTCTCAGCTACAGTATGGAGACATATGGACAAAACAAGTGTCTTCTGCACATGCAGGAGAATGCCACCAAGCCTGTCATCACTTGGGTCATTCAGCACTTCCTCTGCCTATTTTGAGCCCAGCCTGCTGCCTTAATCACATTATGCTGGAGGGAGAATCTGTTTCTTCTCCATCTATCTTTTTGATATTCACAAGGCAATCCTCTTTCCCTGGAGAAGCCCAACAATCATGGCAGCTCAGCTACTTCTCTTAAAGAAATTAAAGTGAAGTGTGTTTGTTAGAGAGCCGGGCAAGAAGTCCGGTATTGAGAATCTGAGACCAGCTAGACTACAGCACAATGAAGTGTGAACCCAGTCAGACTCTGCACTTAATTATGGAAAATAGTGATTATGCGGGATGAAAGTCCCGTCTCAGCCAACTGCTGCCAGGTCTACCTGTCTTAAGGTGTTCCAGCAAGGTGTGTGGTAAATCTTCATAGCTCCACCCTCCTTTTGCAGTCTCCCGTGGCATATGTGTGTGTCTTCATTTTGTAGTCTTCAGGGCTAGTCCTCTGAGTGCAGTTTGTATGAGTCAAGAGACTCACACTGGCGTTACCGAGATCAGAATCTAGCCATTTGTATGTCTGAGCACATATTCTCCTTGAAACAAGTTTGTGGTAGTATATTCAGGAATGTTTCGCACTCGGGTTCAGATCTGGTTCCAGCTGGAGTTCCCTTGCAATGTTCCAAATCTCATTAAGTTAATGAGAGGTTTTTTTCCAGCGATTTCAACGGGATTCCCTGTTTCTGTGCCCACATCCTCGGCTCAGCCCTGCACATGGGAAGCCATGTCGAGTGTCGTGTCGGGAACAAGAGGTCAGGCTCCATCCCTGCCGCTCCCTTCACAGCAGGACGGGAATGGGGGCGGTCAGGGCAGATGTGCCAGAGGTGACTGGGAACCACTCTCACCAGTCTCCCTGATGCCTTGCCTTTCATTCTCGCCTGCCTCCCTCGTGCTTTACCTTTCCCTGTTCCCCAGTTTTCTCTGTGTTCTGGTGTGGTCAGAGAGTTGGATTTAGGAACTGGACAAGGAAAGCTGCGCAAGTAAAGAAAGGAAAATTAAACAGGAATTGTGTGTGTTACCAAGCTTGGGGAGTGCATGCTGACATTACAGTGACGGGCAACGGTGTGACCCCCACCTACAGGGCAAGTTCAATCATGTAACACGTGCTCTTTTCCTTTCCAAGTGTATTATCAAATTGACCTGCCACGTCTGGCTACCTTGCTGACCATCCCCAAAAAAGAGATTGCAGACAAAAGAGCTTGCCCTCAGATGAACTGAGGGATGGCTGGAAACCTTGCACAGCTGGTAACAAAGCTAACTTATTTTCATGGAAAGAAGACTGCAGCAATCAGGACAGTCAAACCAGTACCTTTAATGAGAACTAGATTCACCCACACCAACAAGTTGCATGGACTCTGAGATACGTATCTTCTCATATCCAAATCATATACTTCCTATTAGCACTACAATTATTGTACAGACTCACTAAGAGAAGACAATCTTCCTAAATATTTATTTAGTGTTGATAGAATTGCTTACAAAACCTCTCTCTCATTCTGAGAATCTCTTACAAGACTCCCTTGTTCCCAAGTTCATTATAGCTACTTATATTATTACTGTAAATCTTTTTAATGCCTCAAATGTTTGGCTCTGAAGAACATTTTTATAATGAGGGTGGGGCAATGCAAAACTTTTCCTCTCCTAATTCATTGCTAAATTGTATTTGCAAGTTCAAATGCCAGAGTGATGAAATCACAATATTATTCATTGGATTTTGTTTGATTATTTCATAGTGTTGTAGGGAACGTATCTATAAAACAACATGAAAAGCAAAGCAACAGAGCTGTAGGGGTTTTCCGGAACTTCTCTTCCGCACACATCAATTTTACTGTATGACTGTCCTGAAAGATTTATGCTTTGTGTTTTGAGGGCCAGGTTTTAAATGGCTTCACAGAATAAAAATATTAAAATTTAAATGCAACTTTAAAAATGTGTGTTGGACCTTTGGGCCTTCTGAAGAGGTCAAGTTCAAGACACTTCTAAAAAGACCATTCCCAGAGAGACTGCATGGGAAAGCCTATTAACATTACTACTTTCCCTTTATTTCCCCTTTGATCATAAAATAAGGTTACGGGTGGCAAAAGCTGTAATGGTGGGAAGATCCCAAATAGGATAGTATGATTTAATCTACTGAATACAAAAAAACCCAAACCACCAAGAACAATATGGTGGGTTACCAAGCAAGACTATGACTACAAAGTGCCTTTCTAAGGAGAAACAAAAACAAAACTAAAAAAACAAACTAAAAAAGCCCTGTACAAGTCCACAATAGGAATTACATTAAAAAAAAAAGGGAAGAAGAAAGACCGTTTTCATTCTGCTTCTTCTTTAATTAAATCTCATTTTGTTCATATGAAAAAAAACATAACACCTATTATTTAAAGAGTTCCTAAATCCTGAGTAAAAAGGAACAAGTTCTGCATCTAGCATAAGAAATAACAAAGGAGAATTATCTGTTCATGCCACGGACGTGCCTCAAAATCTCCATATTCTATACAGACAATGTCGAAGCCCTCCTTTTCCTACTTTTGCAGGCCTAATAGTGACAGTGACTGATTTAAGGGTAGAGAGGGAGAATATACAAGTCTGCATGAGCACTTCTGGGCTCATTTTCATGCAAAGAAACTGGCTTTTGTCTTGTTATATTTATTTTATTCTAAAAGCTGGGGTCTTTCTCTCAATTTTACTGTATGAGGTAAAATTTGGAAAATATACTGTATGAACTCTCTTCCATTCCTGCTAAGGCTATTTTTTGCCATGTGGGTATCAAAAGGTCCCTAGCACAAAACAGACTCAAGCTCATTGATTTTAAACAGTTCCATATAAATAAAAGCAAAATTTGGCTCTGAACACTTCTAGCAGAAAACTCTGTTATTGTCATGAATATCTTACGTGTAATCATTTTTCTTTTAATTAACATTCTAAAGAGAAGAGGAAGTTGGAAATCCAGATAAATCTGTTATGAGTCAATCAAGAAGCCAGGATTAGCATATGCAATCAAGATGGGTGCAGCAAGATTCCATGGAAGAGTTCATGAGGAAGCAACCAGGATGTATCATTTGCATGGGCAACCTCTTTGGTTTGTGTTCTTCTCAACCTCAGTATGGTTGACTTGACTCACTGCATAAGTATTGCCAAGCAGTAGCAAACCACGATTTCATTTTCCTGCTTGCATGGATACAACTTAGCTTGACACGCAGTTTTAAAAAAGACAGATCTTCTGAACTGTGGCAAGCAGTAGTGGTCCTTTTCTTCTTTCTATAGATATCCTTTCTTATAAAATCTCTTTCTAAACCCCAGTTGCATAAATATTATGAGTAGATACTGCAGACTGTCCTACTCTTCCTTGATCAGATAGATCGTATTGAATACCCCTCAGGGATTAGAAGTGGGATACTTCACGCATAGGTCACCTGAGCAAGTGAAGCCTTTATCAGGGGTTGACTGATTAATGGAAGATATAAACGGAGCTGATGAACTCACCTAGTTACTATCAGATGAGTATTTATATTCTAAAGCAAATGCAAAATTTACAAGAGAAGGCAGGGTTTTTTGTAGTAAAACAAAAAAATACATGAGCTTTATGGGTACAAAGCCTGAAACCTTCAACATTTTTGAGCTGATTATTATAGAGTCAGGTCATCATGGAGAATCTTAGAAGTCCATTATCTGTGGTGTATCTTTTCTACAAATAAACCGAAGGCGTAAGTCTCCTGGGATAAAAAGCCAATGTTTTCCTAAATTCACATTTCACAGAAGGAAGAATTCAAGGCTTTTTAAATATGACACTCAATGGAAATCAAAATAATTTAATATATATCTGTGATCTCAATTGTCCTAAAAAAAAGCTGTCCATGGCACTGCAGAACAATGCAAATTTAGCATAGCTGCTGAAGGACAGTCACGACTAGAACTCATTTCCAAAACACAGCAATGATTTTGCTTAGCTTTAAAGATTGAGGGAGTTTCATGAAAACTAAACAATCATTCATGTATCTTAAGCCTCAGTTACCATGGTTCATGGGAAGCCATACACCTAATGCCAGTTAAGAAGACCATTTGTTTTTTAATTACTAGAACAAGAGTATAGAACATGAAGACATAAGAAAAACTGAATTTTCAGCCACCAGAGATAAAGCTGCGTTAGGAGACGCTCGTGTCTGTTTTTGCTGAACTTCTTATTTGGTAGTTATGATAGACTGCGCACAACACCACTTTTCCTCACATTGACCAAGATTTGTATTGATATTAGTTTAACACAAGACACCATCCCTTCAAATTCAGCCAAGAAAGGTAATACTACTTCACAAATGTACTTTCCTAATTTGAAGTTTCCTAAAATAAAATACAATACTGTTTGTTTGGTTGTTTTTACAAGATGCTGCACAACTGGAACTATTTCAAGGAATACGAAAGATGGCATGGCCCTGACCTTGCAGTAAAGGCTGAGCACTGTAATCACGGCAATGATAAGCCCTTATTTTAAGACAGAAACTTCAAAGTATCAAAAGAAACAAGTCTACTGGACCTTTTATTCTCTTACCGAATCTTCCTCCATTATATTTCTCTACATCATAGTCAACCTAAAAGGAAAAAAAGAGTGAGGAACCCTGCACGTCAGAATTGCTTTACATGGACTACATTTTTAGAAGGTGTAAATACATTAAAATATATCAATGTGTATGAACAAATTAGGGTAGAAGGGTGTGTTTCTGTGGCTTTTCAATGTGTGCACACTATTAAAATCTGTCTGAGATCTGTTTGGAGAAAGCAACAATTATATTTCTTATTAAAGAATATGCAATTACAGCCCTCTCTACACTTCCTGCTTCCTTCAACAATGAAGACCTGTCTGCACTGAAGATTATGAAGTCCTGCACTGTTTCACTAGGTCACCAGGCTAAACAGGCCAATCCACTTTCACGGGAATTTATTCCAGATTTTCTCTTTCGGGCCAACTTATTTTATAATAAAGCTGGGCCTATCTGGAGATCTACAGCATTGTCACTGCAGGAGAGCTAGCCCCTGTAAAATTACACAGAATGCTTTTTGAACTTAAAAACCCAAAACTTCTGTGAGGTCCCTAATGTATTATTCTCACATCTATTATCTTTAAAACCTTCACCAGACACTGAAAAATATGATCTTCAGAATTCCCAGTTTTCCACAAAAGTTACCACAGCCATAGCTGGTGCAAACGTTTTGTGTACTAAATCATTATTTTAGTTCCATTTTGTTTATGGTGTTTGTCTGTCATCAGAAAAACCAGAAAGTCCACAGTTCAGATTTCTCAGGATCATAAATGGTTTGATTAAACTACAGATGTTAATTAAGACCCAAATCTGTATCTTCATGCATAGCCAGAATAACCAGCTTGTTAGCTAAGGAAAGGCCATGATATTTAGAATATTCCATATTGTAGGATGCAGATCACAAGTGGAAAGGTTCCAGGGCAGCTTTGTAACCTCCTCTTCAGCTGTATCAAGCAGGTTTGGAAAAGGAAACATGCATGGGACAGACTGTCTGAACTGTGCCCATACATCTTACGCGTGGCAAAAGCAGTCAGTTACACTGTGGCAGGGGAAATCTGTGCACTGGACTGCTGTCATGTTGATGCATTTTTTTGGAGGAATATATCGTCCCCTGATTTTGGAAGTTTGCAAGTAGGTAAAAGGAAATTAGTTTTAAAGGAGAAATAAGCACCTTTGAATATCATTACATTTTTTCCTAAAAACGCTCAAAATTTTAGTATATATTTCCATTTTTCTGTAAAAATGGAAAATTAAATTCCATTAAAAAATAATTCTAACCTTGTATCCCACAGGACTCAAACCAATATGAGTCTAGCCATGCTAGCCATTACAGCTTCTAATGGGAAACACTTACAGTGAGAATTTTCATTATAAATAATATGCAGTCCAGCAGTTTCCTGTGCTGTCGTTTGTGATACAAAGAAAAAAAAACAGGACCAGAAACTCTAATGAGAGAACTGTTACCAGCAGATACTAAGTGTGAATAAACAGATACTTATTTATATGGCTTATAGCCTAATCCTATAAAGGATTCTGGTACTCCAAAACCTTTGGTGCTCCAACATCAAATTTTTCAGCCCATGGTCCCCTACCAGGTGTCCAGAATCATGTTTTAAAAGTGCAGCTTTCCTGCAGTGTACATGGAGAGACACTTGGGTGGCCTGGAAAACAGCCAGCACAGCATGCCTTGACCTCAATATAAGCTGACTGGAATTAACCAGGAAAAAAATGTTTCAAATCTAAAATCCTGCCTCCCTCTAAAGCTGGGGCTCTACCTGAGGGTTACCTGTAAAGACAGGGCTCTACCCAGGGCTGTCTGAGAGATGCCTCCATCCACTCAATATCTACACCCTGATTCTTTTTATGAAAATAGGTTCCTGTGATCTTTCCTTCAAAACTTATGTTTTATTAAAACGTAGCTGGAGGAGAAGCTGGCTTCCCATCTCCCTCTATATAACAACTCTGTGATTAGAGCACTCACGCAATCATGGGATTCATCTCTCCTGCCCTGAAAGGCCCCAATTCACAACTTCTCTCACCCCAGGGAGGACTCTGACCATCAGGCTGATGGCTATTTTAGAAAAGGCAGTCTTGACCCTTCTGCTGAAATAGTGCCCTTGAGCACAAACAAATTCAAGATTCCTTAGATCATAATCTAATATTTAGGTTATTCCCAGGGCTGGGGCATACACTGAGTTTTCTTGGGATTATTTCTGTCTTCACTATGTTAAATTGTTGTGCAGTACCCACAACACACCCATAAAACAAAAAAATGTAAAAAGTCCTGGGAGTAAGTACCATGATTACCATTGCAAGCCTGCTGCATTTTGTCAAGAAGCCAGCGGTGTCAGGGAGTCTGGGGCGTGATCCGGCAGTGGCCAGGAGGTCAAGCTGACCAGGACACTTGGGTGTAGGAATGTTGTGGTCCTGGGACCAGAGGACTTGGGCATGAGCATGCCTGAAAGGCCACTCGGGAGTCCCAGGTGGAAAAGGAACTAACTCCAAGGATGAACCACGAGAGGCAACGTAGTACTTTCAGGTTGAGGCAACTGCTTAGCAGAGGTTTTCTGAGTCACACCTGCTTGTTCACATGCTTAAATTCCACCCAAGTCCCACATTTCACACCGCCCAGACCCACTCATTGACCGAAACACAAGTATTGACAGAGACATCTTTGTGCTCAGCAGAACACCTTTTTATTTAGGAAAAAAACCAGCAGCAGTTGCCAAGGACAGTTAACATTGAAAGCATTGAGTTGTTACCTTAACAGCATAATCCTTGTCACAGCTCAGCTGACAGATTGATTATTTAAAGTATGGTGCACCTATAGCTGGGAATCATATTGCAAGGATTAGGGCTTTACAGTACAACTGCCCTGTCTGCAGATAAACCCCAAAGGAAGAATTGTGCTACATCCTATTTTCACTTCACAATATTCCTAAAGTGAAAATATAATTTGGCCAAAGTAAAACATTTATTTTTGCCATTGTGACTAATGTCTTCCGCTCTGTGACAGGAGTATTAGCGGAAGGCCGTACCAACTAGATGCGGTAAACTCCAGACCAAAGACACATTGCTTTAAAACTTCCTTATTTTAGGCATGTTCTGTTTAGGCCTTTACAAAGTCTCCACATTTTTAATAACAAGATGTACTTGTGTCTCTAAACAGCTCAGTGGTGAGGTGTTTATATTATTGCCTATACCAGGAAAAGCCTTGCCACTGGACTTACCAGGAAGACAAGAAAAAAAGGCGATTGTCTCCTATTTCTCCTGTTTTCATAAGCTTATTTACTAAGATCTATTGGCACACCTTGTAACTCCTAGTTAGGTATTCAGAATAGCAACATGACTATAAGTTAAATATAATTTGTGAAATATATGCCATATTTGATAAAAAATGCATGTAGTCAGAATCATATGATGATTTAATTTGCATAGATGTAAAACCTGAATTTATTATACACAACCTATATTTGTAAAAGTAGACAGTCACCTGGTTTCTCTTCACTGGTATAATCTGGCAGTCCCTCACTAGAGGCAACAGAATTTTTAAAAGCAGCCTAGACGAACCAGACACCAAGGGGAAGGAGAAAAGAAGAGCCAGCAATATGCAGGAAAAGTAGTTCACACAAATATTTGTACAACTCCTTCAGTACTTTCAAAAATGATGATTTTAGACTGACAGAAGATGGAGAGGGCAGTCAGGCAAAACAGAAGTGAGTTTGATGTCATTGATGCACCTGCACCAAGTGGATCTTCTCTTCCATAAAGCAGAAGTTTTAAGGGGAAACCTACAGGAAGCAGTTCACTTTTTTAGGTAATCAAAAGATCTCCTGTAACAGAGGTGTGGAGCAGAAAGTAGTTACTGTCTTGGAGAGAAGCTGAATGGACCGAGGTACTGCATTAGCATCAGGGCCTGGAAACATGGACCTTCAATGAATGATTCGAGGAACCTTAAGCCAGCCTGCAGACGGACAGATTAATTAATTATTATTGACATGACGCCCATTTCAGTCAACACATTTTTGGGAGGGACATTCAGGTAGTGAGGTAGCATAGACCTAAGCTCAGGAGATTGGTGTCTAACCAACAAAGAGCAGAATAACCAAAAGACTGCAGAGATACACTGAAAGCAGCAGCCACATTCAGAAAAAGTCACCTGAGTGTCTTCCACTGAGACACCAGCGAGATGAAACATCAGACAAGGTTATGGTACAGCTGATAATCACAGAATCACAGAATCACAGAATAGTAGGGGTTGGAAGGGACCTCTGTGGGTCATCTAGTCCAACCCTCCTGCCGAAGCAGGGTCACCTACAGCAGGCTGCACAGGACCTTGTCCAGGCGGGTCT
>Ga0065711_1046279_pt1 | contig 12980 bp, 13 predicted proteins | sample Hoacrofraction12_FD_59098 | JGI IMG/M metagenome (GOLD analysis project Ga0065711, IMG submission 59098) | Hoatzin crop microbial communities from Cojedes, Venezuela - Epithelial fraction 12 v2 (version 2) | ecosystem: Host-associated > Birds > Digestive system > Esophagus > Crop | place... | reverse complement strand
TTTTTTTTTTTTTTCCCCCCTTCTTCTTCCCCCACCCCCCTGCCCAGACTTGTGGAAGTAAGCCTATGTGACAGTGCGTCGTTTTGGTGTCTAGCCTGAGTGAGGTCGTGCTGGGGACTGACCCATGGAGCCCTGGCTTGTGTAGGAGGTGGCTGCAGCCCCTGTGAGAACTGGTGTCCCCTCCAGGAGCAGGTGACAGCGCCCGCTGATGTAGGTGGGATATCCAGTCCTGCGAGTTCAAACTCGGTTCAGCTTAAGATGGGAGAGTTTTGAAGGGTGACTTTGCTGACGACCATTAATGCCGCATTCGCAGAGTTCCCCGTCCATCCTCTGTAGCGAGGATTAAAGCTTGGGAGAGCCATCTTCTCGGATGCTAGTGGACACAAGCCTGCTTAGAGAAGGGAGAGGGTGGCTTGATAAACTGATCGCAGATGAGAAACCATTTTCTTACAAAGGAGGTGGTACTGAAGTGAACTCTGGAGAGAAGAAAAATGGGGAAGGCTGCAGGATGGACAGAGTTGAAAGAAAATTCAGAAACATGTTAGCAGAAGTCCAAAAGTAGCAGAAGAACTGATTGAGTCAGCTTGTAAGTGTTTGGGCACCTAATGAGTTACAGAGGGAGCAACATACAGATTGTAAATATTAAGGTGATGACAGTTATGACCGAGCAAGTAGGAAAAGTAAGTATGGGCGAATACAGGCTGTGTTTTGATCTAATACTTACTTTCTAGATTTCATACCTTCCCATAAAGAAAATAGATTGCGGATACTAGCCTGGTCCTTGGCTACCTCACTCGAGGCAGCTGGTGATGATTTACTTACACAGGTGTTGGTTAGGTAGAGGGTGGGTATGGGGAGAGCCAAGAAAGGAAAGGGATGTTTCTGCTACTACAGAAGAGTATCAGGAACCAGGGACTGACCAGGTTTCCTTGAAGTCTTACCTGAGGGCTAAAGAATCTGCATTTACGGTAAAGCGGAGGTTGACTTCAGCTGGGTAGATAGGTTCCTCGGTTATTCCAGCTGTCTCTGCTGATCGCTCAAGTGGTTAGTACAAAAAGGGACCGAATATTTTCATAGGAACTTGGTGAATTCACCTTGGAATAGATCTGTAAAGCACTGAAGGAAAAATGCATGCTATTTAGACGTAGCAGCTGTAAATCAGTGATTAGCGAGATTCAATTCAGCAACCTGAAAATGAAAGTCTCGGGGAAAGGCATTTTAGAAAGCTGTCTCCCACAGGAGGAGAATTACGGCATTAATTCTGCAGTATCCTGGCTATACACTGCCTGCAGCTTGCTTTCCCCGAGCTGGCACTGCTCCCCGGGGAGGCTGTGCCTGTGCCCGGCGATACACACGCGTGGGGCTCTCCCGCACACCCGGCTGCGTGCATCCCCCTTGCAGGGTCACCCACCCTCCTGACCTGCCTCCCGCCTTGCTGGCGTTCTTTCTGCCTCCCAGCCTCGTCGGCTTGGTCACAGCACCAGAATACCCCCTCATGCAGGGACGCCCTGGCCCTCTCTGACTTAACCATAGCTACATCTAACATTTTGTGCTTTCCCGAGCAGAATTTGAGCCCGTAGAGATACCTGGGGTAGTAACTGCTACTGCAAGAGCCAGTGTCTCCCTGCTACCGAGATGTCTAGCCCATTGCTGCTTCGCAGAAGTTTTGCCTGCTGCGGTGCTTCCCTTGGTGATGTCCAGGGAAATGGTCACAAAGCTTCGCTCTCCTTCCACGGTACTTCTCGTTACCTCTGCTTTTCAAGACTTGATGAAGAAATACTAGGTAGCTGACTGGGAAATGCTGAGTAGCTTGCCATACGTGGCTGGAAAGGAGGAAGAGGAACGCTGCAGGGTGAACTGTACGCGTTGGAAAGGTTGTGCATTACTTGACATACTTATCAAGCAGTTTTCTCAAAGCAGTAAGGAGTTGAAGAGGCATGCTGCTGTTACAGGGCTGCTCGGAAAGCGAGGAGGGTGAGTGTGGTGCTGGTGTTTGTGAAGGGCAGTCCTAACAGCTTCGGTCCAGTGAGCTTTGTCCTTTGTAAAAGACACTCAGATGTGGAGAGGAGAGCCTCTGCTTCTCTATTGTCTGTGATTTTTTTGGATGCCTGTTCTCTCTCTTTTGTAATAAGTCGTGTCAGTAAGAGCTAGTCTAGATTAAAATTCATATGTCGGCTTTGATGAAGTATTTGGTATTATTCATGTTATGTTGATGCTAAAGACTGCCCAGTGAAGAGTATGCCAAGAACTTCAATGTTAAATAGGGGCCAAATGCTTGTGGAGAGGGAGGGGAAGCAGACTTCACCTTAGTCAGCATCCAGCTGACATCTAAAGAGCCGTGGTTATTACACAGGGGAGAAATACAATGCTTCAGTCATCTGAAATTCCTGTGGGATTGAGCGCACAGGCTTTTACCCGAGCTACGGGCAGAGGGAAGTAATAACTGTAATTTTTTGGAAGTTGTCTTGTGGGTGTCACCGGAATACTTCTTGAATATGAAAATTCATAGCGAGTAGTGCTTCGGTTCCTGGGCAGCAGTGAAGTTCAAGTAAATTAAAATTGCTTGCAGTGATCGGAAGGATCAAGAGAGAAAACAGTAGCTTTGGTAGCAATAGGAAAATATCCAGCTTTGACTCTCCAGCGTGTACTTTAAGAGATAATCCTGCGTTGGAAAGAGGTAGGCAGAGCTCTACCCTGTGATCGTTTTCAGGGTGTTGTTTATACCAAATAGTGTGCAGTGATTCTACCACCCTGTGTAGGATTTTTGGCCCTTGTTTTTTAGGTGGTGGGGGTAGAAATCTCTGTCCATTACATCTGTTGTTAAATTTTGTTTGCTGTTGAAAATCTGTATCTTTCAACTCTTGCAAGTGACATCTCTTGATGAAAAAATGAAAAGCAGCTGCCTTGGAGGTTGGGCCGCTTTGCTGCTTTCTCCTTGCTGCGGCTTTGCTCTTGCCTGCAGAACAGAGAGGTGGATTCTCTCCCTTTTCTCTATTTCCAAATTGGTAAACTGGATCAAAGTTTGCAGCTATTTTGTTGTTTTTCCTGTTGGAGATTGTGCGGATTGGGGGAGGAGCAGGGAATTACTTGTGTGTATCAAACCCTGTCAGGAAAAAACCTCTCTCTTTGCCCTTCCAGCTCAGCTTTTTTTCTTCGTACACCTCTCTTGTCCTGGCTTTCGGCTCAGTAGTGGTTGCTGGTTTGGGCTTTACAGTGTGCTCTGTTGGAGGTGTCAGTAGTTGTTTCCCCGGATGCTGAAATGTTGAGCTTGAATGCTGTGGAGGAAGTTTAGCAGGATCAATCCGTAACCTCTGTATTGGTCTGCTCTGTAAATGTGCTTGGCTGGTGTTTGGATCGGGCTGCTCTTGCGGTTGCTGGGTTTGAAGTCCCCCATGGGCTACAGCCCACCCCCGTGAACTGGACGCCACGCAGCTTGGCACGTCGGAGCGCCCAGCACACCGGTCACAGATGGCTGAAGCACAAATCCGGACTCATGTCGAAACGTCCTGTGGCGGGTGTCCTCTGCGCGCGCCTGGGTTTGTATGCTGGGGACAAGTGTCCTTCCCTGCAGAGGATGGCAAATCAAACAGTGTCTGCTCAGCTCGAGTTGCTGAGCGGCCAGATCGGGTCTGCTCGTTTGGGGTGGGAGAAGATACGCAGGGTGGGTCTTGGGCTGGGTGTGAAGAGCTTCACCGCAGCCGTCCCCCTCCTCCTCCTCCTCGTCCCTTTGCCGCCTGCAGCCCTGCTTCGGGAAGAGGGCTTCAAGGGGTGCGTGACCCTAGGGGAGGCGGCATGGGAAGAGGTGTCTGCAGAAGAGGAGAGAGGTATGGCTGAAAGCAGAGACCCTGACCTTGGGGGGGCCACCGAGGGTCACCCTGGCTTGTGGCCCAGCCAAACCCACCGCTGCGGGGCTGGGGAGCGCCCGGGCCTGGGAGCCAGAGGAGGTTGGCAGGGGAGCGAGCGGTGGGAGCCTGGTGCTGCGGCCAGGAGCTGCCTTCCTCCCACTGTGGATGTCGGTGATGGCTGGGGTTACCCCAGGTTGCCTCTCAGTTTACGCTGTATATTTTATAAAGGAGCTGGAACAGAGCAGACAGGATTTCAGCTCGTGTCTGTCTTCTCAGTGGTCACATTGAGTATTAAATTTCCAGCATTAACAATGGGGGGGGGTGTGGGGTGTAGCAGTGGGCACACAGATTGGGCAGGAGTTCCTACTGCCTGTGCGTGAGGGTGGAGAAAGGGGCTTGGCAAGAGAGTCGGGTTTCTTGTTTTCCCAGTATAAACTGGTTTTGTGTATGGCAGAGATGTGATTAGACTAACTCCTGCACGTGTCCCGAAGCCCTTGGCTCTGGAGAGTGTACTCAGATCAGCGAGTCACGACTGAAATATTTCTAGGTGTCCCTCCGGTGAAGAGCGGGGTGTTGAGCACACTGTAGATATTTGGGGCAGGGAGAGCTACTTGAATTTCTTATAGAAGGATCCAGTGCAAAAGCTGTGGGGGTTTTTTTGTTGGTTTTGTGGTGTAGTGTGGACATTTCACTGCCTCCAATTTCAGTCCTTCTCTGGACAGTACCAGAGCCATCGCTGCCAGAGGAGGACTCATGGATCACAAGAAATTTCTGAAGAGTTCTCCCCACCCCCCCGCAGTGGGTTAGCACCAGTGTTTTAAGGGAGGACTGTGACAACCTTTTTGTTCCCTTCCAGGCCCTGGAAGTATTTCAGGTTTTCTGGCACTGCAGTTTGGGTGAAGACAAGCTTTAAAAGGGGAGCACGCTAAGATAAAAATCCCTCTCGGCTGTGCCACCCGTGAGCACCACCTGTTCGCTTCACAACCCTGACAACCAGGCCGTCGCTCCCCTTTGCATTAATTCTGGCGTATCGCCTGTTTTGGGGTTTCAGGTGTTGCTTTTTCTTTCCTCTGTTCTTGAAATTTGCTGATTTTCCACAAGATAATTGACTTCACAGAGAAATGTTAGTTTGTCAGTGTTTGACGAGAGAGTGAGCTATTGCCGTTGGCTTGGCCGGAGGAAGAAGGCAAGATCGGCTGGCACCAGGATCACCGGCACAGGAAAGAAACCTTGGACGTTATAAAAAGAAAGTGGAGTAGCTTGTGTCGTTGTATATTTGCCTGCAGCAGAAGTGATGTCAGTGCTCAGAGTAATCATCCTGGGGAAAGCGGAGGTGCGTTGGTTTCTGATGGGCGAACGTGTACTTAAAATTTTGAGGTGCTCGCTAGATTTTTTTAGTGTATGGAGGAAAGGTCGAGCCGTAGCTTAAATGACTGCAGTTCCTGCTGGCCCTGATGACAATAAGCTTAATGCTTCAAAATCTGGGGTGCTGTGAGTTAGGCTGACCTTGCGTTCCTTTTTGTACCTTCTTAAATTTAATGTCTATTTAAATATCACTGTATACTTCTGTTACGGCTCCCCGAGCATTCTGGTGTTGCTGCGTGCATGATTTTTGGAGAACGGCAGCAGAATACTTCTGAAGAAATGGGCTGGCGGTAACTTAGAAATAAGCTTTTTGAACGCTATTTGAACTGAATAGCTGAAGATCAGTGAGGCGTGGATTTAGCTTTCTGGGGGAACTGAGTCTATAGTTGTTAGATTTTGATTCCCCGTAGCTTTTTCCACCTGTTACTCTCCGGCTCCCTTTCTTTCTGCCTTAATTTTGAATTTGCTTTGAATGTTCATTTGTCTCCTGTGGATCGGTTACTTTAACCTGTAATTGCATTAATCTGTAATGCTTTGATTGAAAATATTGCTTCAGTAATGCTGCTTTACCCTCCTGCTTTCCTCTGAGAGAACACTGCAGAATTCCTGTTGCTCCCACCCGTTAGATGAGCAGGCTGGGGAGGACGGTGGTTGGTGCAAGGGGCTAATTGCTGATGACTGAGAAGAATTCGAAGATGTAAGGAGAGCTGGTTAGTGTTGTATGTTGCCTTTTGATGACGGGGTCGGGAAAGGAGGAGGCAACGGTGGCTTTACTCCCGGTGTCAGGATCCGTCTCGCTCTGCTCCTGGCAGAGTCAGAAGGAGAGTGCCCCATCCCAGCAGTGTGGGTTGGGTAAATGTGATGACCTCTCAGAGAATGTGCGTGTAGATGAGACACTGCACTCTCAGCACTTCTGCGTGACGTTCCCGAGAGCATGAGTTACAGATCTCTCCGAAGCGGTGACCCGCTGTCCTGCTGCTTCAGTCCAAAGTTCCCATCTTGAGTCGGCCGTCGGCCGAGCACCTGCAGCGCTGGGCTGCCCTGTCTCTCCCGTGGCTGGAGTCTGCTTAGCAGTGGCACTGGGACCAGTCCAGGTTAGTGCCCTGCTTCTGAGAAGGGTGCTAGCTAATCTTTTGTCTTTGCTAGAAGGCAGATTCGGCTGTTAAACACAAGGCAGCAACGGCAGCACCTCTCTTTGCGGTGCTGTTGTCGGTGTGATTCTGTCAGAGTCCCGAAAACTGAGCCGAGAGATGTCTCGGAGAAAAGAGCAGGCATTGTGGGAATGAAGGCACAGGCAATTTAAAAGGACAACAACCCCCCGTGCAAACATATCTGGAAGGAAGGAAGGTGCCCGTGAAGGTGGGCCCGGTGCGGGCATAGCTCTCTGTCGGCCCACCGATCCAGAAGAGATCTGGAGAAGGAGAAGAGATCTGAGAGCGGAGAAGGCAGGGAGTGGCTGCCTGCCTGCGGCGGCAGAGCTGCCGGGCCATCTCTGGGGGCTGTTGCCATGATGACAGTGGCAAACAGGGACTGAAAAATTTACCAGATGTGTGTGAGCCAAAGGATTAAACTTTCTCCTAGGAGGGGAGGAGGAGAGCGAGTGATGATGTATGAACGAAGGACAGCATCCCAGTGAGAAATACCAGGCTCGCCCTCTTGTAGCCACTGGGATGGCGGGGGGGAATGCAGGCTGGCGTTCCTCCTCCAGTCTATGCTCTGGGGCAACGCTGCTCAGACAGGTCCCCTGCTTGAAGAGAGGGGGAGGCACCCTGCTTTTACTGGGCAAATTGTCAGGATTTGCAACGTTTCAGCAAGTTAAACGTAAGAAGTGGGAAAAGACGGTGGGTGTGTGTCTCTTTTTTGGCCTTTTTTCCTGTTCCCTATACCCACACATAACTCTAGTTCTCTACCTCATGCTTAGAGCTTTTCCGCATCAGAGTTGGTGGAAATAATCAAGTTTCAGCGTTGCCTGCAGGTTTCAGGCTATCGAACACGCAGCTGACCAGCCTGCACTGGTGTCATCGATAATGCAAGGCCGTTGTCATTGAAAATGCCTGATGCCAAACCGTGTCAGCACCATTAGGGCTGCTGCTGGTCTCGACTCTGCATCCTGCTGTTGTCCCTGCTGGTTTCCCTTCCCGGAGCTGGCGTGGTGCCCCTGCATATCGGAGCTGACGGCGTGCGGGCCAGGCTGCTTCAGGAAAGACTCTTACCTGGCCATGGCCAGCAAACCTCTGAGCAGCGATACACATGCTGGCATGAAATGTTTGTCTGCGGGCCTAGTAAGACAGAATTGTTGTAATTAGAACTAGTTTCTTTTTAGAAGGGCTGCTTCAACTTAAAATGTTTATTTATGAAATGAGTCATTAATATCTATGGAAATTAATGGTCTTTCCCACTAGTCCAGATCTCAGTGGGCTTTTTAAGCCCCTGTGAATACAGGCCGTGAGTGAGAGCAAGGGTGTTAAGGCTCCAAAGCCAGTTCTGAGAGCTTGTGGAAAGGATTCTTTCCCTTCCGTCACTTCTACTCCTCTGGTAAGCAGCTAAGTTAGCTGGTGTAGGCTGCGGCTTGTCTAGTGGAGCAACTCGGTGTTTGGATGTGCTGTATCTTCTGCCGGTACTGTGTCATCTCCAGTAAGTCAGCTGGGGTAGACTCTGGTGAGCAATAGCCGGGAAGAGAGAGATGTCATTCCTTGATCTTGAAGAGGACTCTCCTTTGAAGGAGGAGGCTTTCTCAATCCCAAGGGAGCAGTGAGAAAAGGAGAGGTGGTCTGACACAGCCTGAAGTCTGAGGTGAAAAAAGGAGTGAGAAGAGCTAGAAATCTGTAAACTTAAATGCACTGAGGTTTTATCCTTCCTCTGAGCCCTCTTTTACAGGTGGGACTGAAGGTAGCTCAAGAAGGTGTGTTTTACCCCAGCCTCTCTCTTGAAGATTATTTCATGAACCCATTGCTCTGTGCTGTATCTGCCGTGTGTTCCAGAGGGGTCTGCAGTTGGTGGCCTTGCTTCTGAGAGGGCTCTCCTTGTCTGTGCAACAGAACATAGTCGGTGTGTAAAGTTCCCTGCGGCTCTGGAGGTGTGTGTGTCGATGCTGCTGCCGTGCCTGCTGCTCGAGACCCGATGCCATACGCCTGACTCAAAGTGGGACCTCAGAGGGGATAGTCCAGTGTTTTTAGCAGGCATGGTGGCAATGGGTTGACGTTTGGACTTCATGATCTTGGAGGTCTTTTCCAGCCATAATGATTCTATGATTGATTCTCCGGGATGCACATACGAGATGCTCATTTCAAATAGTGTGGGTGCCCTGGAAGTTTTACCAGAGAAACCTCTTCTTGTATTGGTCTCCAGTGCCTGCCAAATATACTTAGCACTTCTGCTGTGGTGGAGCAGCTGCCATTCTGAAAATGTCCATGGGTATCTTGGGTTATTAAAATTTTTTTTTCCTCCTACCCCCTTGTGTCAAAGCATATGAGATTTCATGGGCCAAGAAATCACCCAGGGTGGCTGGAGGAAAAATAGATATGGAAGAAGGAAGTTGTCTTTAGTGGCCTCTGTAACCTACAGGGACTTGCTGGAAGGTTTTTCTTGGAGGCTAACAGGGAGCGTGGCCTGGTGATGCCAAGCAGGAGTTCTTTCTGTTGTTTGCCCAAAGAGTTGGTATGCTGTTGAGTTGGGTTTTGCCTGCCTCGGGGCCTCTCCGTGTAAGCTTTGGGTGTCGAATGTCCTCTGTTGAGATTGTGTCGGAGAGATTAGAAGAGTTGAAGTTGCGCAGCTTTATTTTATAACTGGTGCCAGTGCAGAGAGAGAGCTTGATCGTTACGGATGTGCTTCTTCAGTGCAAGTTAAAGTAGTGATTCAGGGCGCTTAAGTTACTTTAGATATTCCTAATTTTTGGACTGCAGGATTGAAGAGTGACTTCCAGCTCTGCCCCTTGTTGTTTGACTTGCACGTGGTCTGGCCTAGAATCTGCCAGCTCTGCAGATCGGGATATTGTGTTGCGCCTGCTGCTTGGTATGAAGTTGCCCAGATTAAAATTTTCAGTGTTGCCTGATCGGTTTAGAGCAATGATCCACGGCCTTCTCTGCCTGTCTGGACTGCCCTTGCCCTTAGTAATGATGATGTAGAGGAGTGAAGCGTTGGTCAGCTCGTCCTTTGCGTCGAAGCATTTCGACAGCAGCACACTGGGAGTCGAGCGCTCATAACATGCTTGTTTGTCTTGTCCAGGCAGCCAAGTTCAGCATCAGAGAGTTGGAAAAAGAGGAATAAGGTAGTTTGCTTTTTTGATAACCATTATCAAATATTGCTGACAAGTCCAGGTGACTCTGGCTGCTGCCAGCAGTTTAAGTTGCTGCAGAGCAGGTTACCCAGCTCTGAGGAAGCGCGTTATGCCTCGTTAACTCTTTGTGGCTGTGTACAGTGAGTTGCTTTGGTAGTCGTGAAGCTGAGCTTACAATGCTTTCCTTCCCACCACCTCACAAGTGGGCAAGAAGTTTCTTGGCTTTCCTAGGCTTTTCAACCTGCTCATCTCCTGGATGAAATGTAAAATGTTAACTACTGAAGTTGTTTTCTCACTTGAAAAACACAGCTAAAACTCCTTCCCCACCTTGGAAACAAGACTGGGGGCTTGCTGATGCCGTTAACTTATTTGAAGGGGAGGCGGGGCCAGCTGGGGAGCCAGGGATACCCGCAGCCGGAGGAATGTGTATTCTTCCTCCTGCAGCTCTGCATGCCTGGATCCTGCATTGCAGTGACTTGGCACTGCCGAGACCTGCCTCCATGCCATGCTGTCACCTTGCCTGCTAACCAGCTGCGGTCTGATATTTATTTAGCTGGTTCATCCAAACCCACCGGCGTCCGGTGCGATCAGCAGATGGGGAGAAGACAGGCGCTCGTGTCCAGAGATGAGATCGCTTGGTGGGATTTCTCTGTGTTAAGCTGTGCAGTTCAGGACCCTCTGCGTGTGGCTGGATCGAGACGGCGTCGCTGGAGCTCTTGCACGGGTCACAGTCGCCGTGTGTGCGGCGGAGAGGTCTCCACTACGGCTGCGTCTCCTGTGGAGCAGCTCCGTGCCCGGCTGTCTCGCTTACTGCGTGTCCACTTTAAGAGGGTTCATCTGCAATGCAGCTGTTAGCGAGGAGGTTCTGTAAATCAAGAGGGAGCCAGTGCAAAGCGAGCCCGGTGCCTGCAGTTGTGGCTGGGTCCTCCTCAGCGCAGGGAAACTTGTTCGGAAAGACTTTTTGCAGGAGGAGGAGGAGAAAGGGCTGGCAGCGCAGTGTGGATGCGGGGAGCCCCTCCTTTCTGTGCCTGTGTCCGCAGCAGCTGCTCGGGAGCTGGGAGAAGTGTGGAAAAGCACAACGAGCAGCAGCCCTGGCACTGGAAAATCCCGTCGTGCTCTTTCCCTCCTCGCCCCTCCGCCACAGAGTCTAACCAGGTGTTTGCTTAGGCCCACCCCTGTCAGGATGCCTTTATTGCACCCTTCCTTCTCCCACGGGATGTCCTGCTGCGATTCCGAGCTGTTGTGTGTGACTCGGATGCGCAGAGGCCTGGCGAGTTGCAGGTTTATTCCTGTGCCCTCCTCAGTCGCTTGCTGGTGCGAGGCGACAGTGCCGGTGACCTGCGGGCAGGCTGCGATGCTCGGCAGCTTGGTACTGGGAGGAGGAGGAGAGGGGCCCTGTGCTGCCATAGCCCCTCTGCAAGTGGGGCAATGCATTGTCTGAGGGGAGGTCTGCAAAGGCTGCAGCCCCTCGGACGTGTGTTGGGGGGCTGGCTGGGGAGCACGTGGCTTTGGGCACGCAGCCGAGGAGCCGGCAGCTTGCTGTTCTCTTCTTCCACAGCCCCTCCACTTCCCCCGCGTGCAGAAGCCCTTGGAAGGGCGGCCCAGGTGTCCACCATGCCCGGGAGCACTCGCGGGATTGCTTGCGGGTTCCCCAGCCGCACGTTTCTGAGGATGTTCTGGTGAAGTCAGTCCTCTGTGGTTTCTGCGGTTAAGCAGCTGGGAAGCGTGGTGCCTTCCCGCAGCGATCCGCAGGGATACCTGGAGTTCCAGGAGCCGGAGAGGGCCCCGCAGGACCTTCCTTAAAGGTGGCTGCAGCTGGGGAGACTGCACGCTCCTTCCCACTGCAGTGCTCAGCAGGCAAGGCTCCCTCCTTCGCTGTGCTCGGAAGTGTTCTGGGAAGGCTTGGTTCTGAGTTTCGACTTCGGTCTCTTTATTTCTGCTTTTGAAACCAGCTCCTATTGATAGTCATTGGTGATGGAGGAGAAGTTGGTGTGTGATTCGCCACCTGCTTTTCCTCCGCTGTTTCCTCTCTGCCTCTCCTGTTTTCCTGGACGTTCGTTGTCCCTCTTGTAATAACCGAGTTGTGCTAACCATGTATAAGCAATGTTCCCTCCCCTTTTTGCTGGAGGACTGGCTGGCTTGTTGTAAGAAGTTATTTTTAGGGTTTGCTTCCTGGGATATTCTCCCCGTGGCCAGTTATGGTGATGAAAATGTCGCTGAGACGCAGAAAGGACTCCCGGCCCGTTGCTAGCATGACTGATCTTTCTGTTGTGGTGTTTGGGGGGGGACCTGAGTCCCTTACCACAACATCACCTGCGGGTAGGGAGACAGCCGGGGGACAGTGCAGCATGGCTCCTTGTGGAGAGCATGCTGAGCTCCCAGGGTTTGTGTTGCAGCCGAAGTGGCTGGGGATGGGGGGTGGGAAGGGGGGGGAAAAAAAAGCACTTTTTTGGTTGTACTGGAGTTTTTTCTGCCCTTTTTCTATTTTGTATATAGGGATGTCGCCGCCGCAGAGCTGTGTGCTGGTGTACGGGACTGTCCCTAGCAGGCAGTTTGCTCCTTGTGCTGGATGTATTGGGTTGCACTGGGTTGCTGCCAAATGCCTGGTCTAGGCTAGGGGAGATGATGTGTGCTTTTTCTTTATAGACACCTCTCCTACTCCAGATCTGCAGCTTGCAACACCTGAAAAGGCTGATTTTCATGGCTGCTGTGTCTAGCTAGCAAATGAATGTAATACAGGCAAATTACAGAGCCCAGCTGAACCAGGCTGTGGGTTGACAGCACACAGTCCCCAGTGCCAGCGTTGGCTTAAGGAGCACCTGCCTCTTTCTCTGGAGATGTCTGTTCCCTTCTCCGTGTTGTAGCAGGTCCCTTTCCTATTCCATCTCGCCCCTTGGATCGGGAAACCAAGCTCAGAAGAACCCTTCAGTAAGGAGTTGTTGAAGTGGTGGGGATGGGAAGACATCTGGTTTCCAGACTGGTCTTTTGGAGCAGCTGTGGGAGTGGGTGCTTGGCTGTGGTGCCAGGGAACAGGATCTCCAGTGGCTGAGGCTCAGCAGAGTGCACGTGGAGCAACGCATTTAGTGCGCCAGACCAGCAGCGCGGCGACAGCTCTTGCCTACCTGTGTTGTGGAAGAGGACATGGCGAGCAGAGACCTCAAGTGGCTTTGGGCTGAGGGAGTGGGGAACGTTAACTTGGTTTTCAGGCCCAATGCGCTGGGGTGGTGGCAGCGGTCTCGAGGGGGTGGTGTGCTTTGCCCGGTAGTGTAGCAGCGTTTTGGTGGCTCTGCTGTGGGTGACACCTGGTGCGGTGCGCATGTGCGTTTGAAGTCGTCTCTCAGTGATGTTTCGTGGTAGCCTGCTCTGTATTTACAGCTTGCTCTGCTTAATTTAAAGTTATCCCAGTATCACTAGGGGAACTTAGTCTTAAAATAGATGGCTTGGCCTTTTTTTTTTTTTTTTTAATTATTCTGATCCTCTGAGAGTTGATTTTT
>Ga0065711_1046277_pt1 | contig 12981 bp, 5 predicted proteins | sample Hoacrofraction12_FD_59098 | JGI IMG/M metagenome (GOLD analysis project Ga0065711, IMG submission 59098) | Hoatzin crop microbial communities from Cojedes, Venezuela - Epithelial fraction 12 v2 (version 2) | ecosystem: Host-associated > Birds > Digestive system > Esophagus > Crop | place... | reverse complement strand
AGGGTCCTTGCCGCTGCCTGCGGGGCAGCCCCGGGGCTCCCTCAGCGCGCCGGCGGCCCCGGGCCCCAGCAGCCCCCGGGCTGGGCCGCTCCGTGCCGGCGGGAGAGCAGGTTGCACCGCGCGGCGGGGGCTGTATCTCCACAGAGCATAATTTTAAATTTATTTTATTTATTTATTTTTTCTAACAAGAACGTAAAACCCCAAGGTTTGGGCAAGGTTGGCCTGTGCTGTAGCTAGAGCAAAGAGGGGTTGTAGAGAGCTGTAGCTAGAGGGAGGGTTTATTTCAGAGCCCTCAGTCAAAAATGCCAGTCGGGATTAGACTTGGAGGGAATTTTCATTTGTTTTCTGCGATTTGTACCCTTGGAATTGTAAAGGGAGGTCATGAATGGAAGGACTAAGAGTAAACCCTATATGTTAAAGAAGAACCCCACCTGTTTTCAAATACCAGTTACAGTTGTAGACCGTCAACAGTGTTTGCTATTACCGCGATGTTTACCAAAAGTCAGACTTTCGAAAACATCAGCACCGATGTGCATGTGCCCTTTGAAGGTAGTTTAACATTAGTGGCATGGAGTAGCAGGTATTTTTTTTACTTTTCTTTAAATACTTGCTTTGACCAATTATTATAAAGAGAACAAAACTTCTATTACCGTGTGCACAGTGTAATTTGAAATTATGTGATGTCTAATGCTGTTACTATTCGAATAAATACTGGTTTCAATGTAGTTTTCTGTTGTGCTTTGTATTTTGGGGTTACTTAAACACGTAGTGGTTGTTTAAAGTCAGCGTTCAGTGCATTTCCTAAAACTTACTTCATCTTCCAGAGGTTTGTTTGAGTTAAAGTTGCTCAGAGGCAACTTCATTTTAAGGTCTTTGTCATACATTTAACAAAAATAATCTTACTAATAAAAGTTAGGAGTTTTGCCTTTTTGATATTGTTGAGTACTCAGTGAGGAATTTCAGATTATTTTCAATTGTACCTTAGATTTTTTTTTTTATAACTAGAAATGCTCTCTGCATATACAGCACTGTAAAGTAAATGAAAGCAACACTGTAAAGGCAGCCTGGTTTTAAGCCTGTAATGGTTTTTATGCTTTCTGTCGTAAAATATCCATCTGCTGAATTGTAGTGGATTCTTGGTTTCCTTGCTGAAAACAACCACTTTTCACATATTTCCTCTTCTCCCTTAAACATTCCACTTTTTGCTTAAAGAGAGGAGAGGTTTCTAAGAAGCGTCAACTGCTAAAACACTTTGCTGTTCCTTCAGCCAAAGGCGGGCACGCAGTGTCTGCGCATGGGTGCTGTGCTGCACGGTGGGTGTGTGCCGCTAGGTCTGAGGGGCAACAGGGAAGCATCTCCTACCTGCTCGAAGCGAGGTGTTAGAGGAGGGCTGGAGATGCTCCTCGGCATCAGGAAAGTTTAGGAGCTCTTTCCCAGTTTTATTTTACATCCATTGTGGGAATGGCTCAGCAATGGCAAAATTGTTTTTGAAAATGAGACACTTTCAGCTAAAGGATTGACAGCTCTCATGGGGTGAATTTCTGATGGAACAGCTAGTAGAGTGGGATGCGTTGCACATCTTGCTGATAATACATCTAAAACGTGGCTGAGAATGAAGGAAATAAAAAATCCAGTGTTGTTTTCTTAGGCTAATATAACTGGTTGCATACCTCTTTGCTAAAACCAGCTAGACAGGTTGTAGGTGTAAATATTTTGATGTGCTTTTAATGTCCTCTGGAGGAGACAGGACTTCTTTTCAAGGTACTTTTCATTAGCATTATGTGAAATTAACGTAAAGTGGTTTTAGGAGTGATGCTGGTTTTACTGCGCTTGAAGCGGTTAACCATGTATATTAACTTGTACTCTAATATAGGTATACAAATGGCATCAATAATGCACAACAGATCCGAATTTTTAGCAACAAAGCCATATTTTTTTCTTCATTTCTAATAGTGGGGATCTCCGCTTTTAAAGCGTGCTTTATTGCCGTGGATTTCCTTTGATGGCAAAACATACGCAGGTACACAATACAATGATAGGCCTGAGGTCCTTAGGTGAGAGGGATCTATTAAGAGTTTAGCTATTCTATGTACACGGGAGCCACGGCATCACGTGCAGTCCTCTACTCGCGAAGTAGCTGTGTTTTGGGAGGTGACGGCAGCAGCCTGGCAGCACTGCATTCTGCTTTCAGCTGTGTGAGTTGAAACTCCTAATTATGTTCCTGTTTGATGCGGCATCCAGTGCGTGGCTTGTTAAGCACTTGGCAATGCTGTTTTGTTTTTTTTCTAGTACATCGCAGCTCTCTCTTCTTCTGACCCTGCCTTATTGTAAGAAGGAAACACATCTTCTCCCCACCTGTTTTTTTTAAACAACCTTTTAAAAGTAATAAACAGCAACTATGCCATTTCCTGTTAATCGTAATACTAATATTGAAAAAGGAACTAAAGCAAACACCCCTCACATATTGAGATACGTGCTTCATTTCAATTTTAAAGATTATATTTTGGGAGAGAGATTGTACTCTGCAACAGAGGGAAGTCTCAAAAGCCTCAGGAGGAATCATCAGGGATGCTTAATAGGTAGTTTCTTCATTGACTGTTGCTGTATTTTGGGAGGTATTGCTGTAAAAAGTAAAAGCATTTTTGTCTACATCCTTTCCATCATTTTCCAAATAGAGCACGCCACCGGTGATTTTTGTCAAGAATGTGCTTTGCTGAATGTACAGAATGGTCAGCCAGCAGTTTCAGTGCTATGCTGTGGGGAAGAGGCGTGTGGGGGTACTCCTGTGTAGCTTGCTGGAAGTCTTGCATGTGTTCCGAAACTGGTCACCTATTGCTACTCTTGGTAGACGTTAGAAGATTATAACCACATCTCTCAACAAATCCCACCAAGTAATAGCAAATCCTGCCAATTTATCCATTTGAAAATTGTCTGTTATTCTTTCTCAGTGAAGCTTAGAGTTTTTTGCCTTTAAAATTAGTGTGTACTGGCCTTCTGTTTGTGAACCACTTTTATTTCAATTCTGCCAGGCTGGACAAACACTGCACAGCTATGGAGAATGAACCAAACACAACAACATGTTCTGCATCCACAACTACTATCACTACCACCTCCACTTCCCGGACACAGCTGCCGCAGATATCTGTCTACAGCGGCTCTGACAGGCATGCCGTCCAGGTATGGGGCTGTGAGGTATTCTTTCCTGTCCTGTACACCACTGCTCTCAAATGTAGGCATTGTGCGGTACTTTACACAGGATTAACTTGCCGTTCCTAATAGCTGTCATCTTTGTCAATATCTGACTTACTGGTTTTCAGAAGATACTGTTTATGAAAGGATATTAGACCATTTAAGAACAGCGCAGGGTACAGGCTTGTGTCCCGGATAACACAGGGGGAAACGCTGTTCTAGAAAGTTTGGGTTTGGGCCATTCCCTAGTGATATGGATTATTAACACATGACTTTACAAATAATGCAAAATAAAGCTGTTTATTTAACCAACATTGACTTCAGGGATCCAGAGGTATCTGTGTGTGTAACTGCTGCTTTGGATCCAGCCCCCTCTTGCTGTTCTTTAAATTAGATCTCCTTGAACCCTTTATGGTCCATTCTGTTGGGTTTGGTAACTGAGTCTCTCACATGGCTATGCTGATCTTTCAAAAAGCGGAACGTTAAGTAGGACTTGTTGACAAGAACATAAGAGGCTTGGATGTTGTGTTATGAATTATGCTGTATTGTCAGCCGACTGTCAGGCTTTCCTTGAAAACGTGGATGTATTTATGTTGACTGTATTCTGTGACTTGGTTTGGAGCAGTGATGGAGCAAGTTCGGTATTACATAATTGGTGTGAAAGGAATTTATTTGGTTTTATTTCCTTGTAAAGGTAAACTTCAGCATCATGTCAGCATGGCGTGTACTTTGTAATTGTAATTATTTACCTACTGATTCACCACAGGTTATTCAGCAGGCCTTGCATCGTCCTCCTAGCTCAGCTGCTCAGTACCTCCAGCAGATGTATGCAGCCCAACAGCAGCATCTAATGCTGCAGACTGCTGCTTTGCAGCAGCAGCACTTAAGCAGTACCCAGTTTCAGAGTCTGGCAACTGTACCACAGGTGAGAGCGAAGATTGCTGACAAAGAATGGTGTACTACTTTCTAGGGTAGGACTACAATTCTAGAGCATTGTCAAACATAATAACAGCTTAAGTGCCTGAGCTTAATGCCTCCAAATATTTCACTGTTATATTTTAATGACTTTGTTATTTTGAATTGTATCTTCCTCCAAAGTATTTGGAGGATTTTGTCCAGTGTTATAGGTGCTCCAGTAGGCAACCATTCCATGCTTTATTGCATACATTATAATGCATCATGTAAATCATTAAACAGTAATAAAATAAATGTTAAAAATAGACTCCTTCAATCTTCATCCCATGATTTTATCTAAAAGTTGATGGGGAAAGCAATGAATAGCAATGTATCTTAGTGAAATCAAATAAAACTGATGAACATCTGGTATCTTAGTGTGTTTTGCCACACCTCTGGCTGCATTAGAAATATTGGCAAAATTCAATTTTAACTCTGAGTGTGGAAATGTAGGAAGTAAATGACGTTTCATTTTTGAAGCACAGCTTTTAACATTAATGAACAGTGGAGGTGACCAGTTTTGAAAACTCAAGCAGTGGAAAGATTTCCTTTGACCTCAGTTGACCTTGGATTGAGAACACTGTTTTGCAGAAGTAGGTGGTTGTTAATGATTTTATGTATGGAAATGCTAAAACAGAGTTAAAGACTTCAGGGATATAGCTGTTTGTTGTCAGAACTGGGACTGACTCTTCTGTGCTCCTGGCTTTTTTTTCTGTACCTTTTCCGTTAGATCGTGGTAATACATTGATTTGTCATTTTCTTGTGACGGATTTGTGTGTACATATAGTTACCGAGACAGAGCAAAGAAAGTCAAATTGGGGAAGGCTAAGAAGTTTTGGCATGGAGTCTGTTAGTACAGAAATCTATCGCTGTGTTCATCTGAAGGGCTGGAATAGCATACTGTTACAGACACTAGATGTGCATACGTAAATTATTGTTCTAGAATGTGAGGGTGTTCTTTACAGCATTTATAAAGTTTGTTTTAGTTTTGGAGCATTCTAATCATCATAAAAATTAGGATGTGAGTTTTAATAATGACAGTTTTTAATGATATCACATTTTAAGTTCTGAGCACCATAGGTAGTGAGCTGATCAGTTAGCTCCATCATTAACAGTTTGATAGACTTTGTCTCCAGTAGTTTTTGTTCAAGTCTTGATCCGCAGGAATCTGAGTGCCTGAAATTGGGTAGGAACTCAAGGCATTTGGCACCTTGTGGATTGCATTCTGTAGTGCAGAGTGCACTTTGCTGAAAACTAATTCCACCGAATAAAGCATTTCTACCGTTAACTCAGAGAAAAGGTAATGGTAGAGAGGGATATTTCTGATGGTGTATGCAATAATATGAACATCACTTAAACCCTTTTTGATTTCAATATTTGACACGTATTCTTGCTATTTAGGCAAGCCTGTCAGGTGGGAGGCAATGTACTTCCCCCACTGGGAGTGTCACTCAGCAGTCAAGCATGTCGCAGACCTCGGTACGTAACTGAACAAAGCCCTCCATCCATTCTCAACCCCTCTTGGTTATTATATAACTACTTGGAAAAACAGAAAAGATTTTAGTATTTAAATTTGTGTGGTTAAAATTAGTATTACAGAAACAGCAAATAAAAGTACGACCACTCTGTAGTAAGCGTCGGCTGCGCTTCCAGCATCTGTCAGTGATCTTGGTGCATGCTACCAGCCGCTGGTGTTGCTGACCAGCGTTGGAGGCTTCCCTGGTCCCAGCCTGCTCTTGGTGCTCTGAGGGGCAGCTCCTCACTCCACAAGCGCTAGTGACTGCTCCGACCGCTGCAGGAGTCACTCCCTGAGCTTTCATCTCTCACATGATTTCTGATGGGATTTTTCACATTCGTTTCTTTATTCAGGGCACTGTTGTAGGTAAAAGTCATAACTCTTGTGTATCAGCGATTAAAGAGCACCGAATCGAAAGAATCCAAGTCAGTGGTCACATATATATATATGAAACTGAATAAGTGTTTATAGCATTCATTCATTTATTGATTATCATCTTTTATCATGCATCTTTTATGCACTTTCAATTACTTTATCCATATTCTAGGCATGTGCTCAGGTTTCAGTTGTTAGCAGCTCTGTGTTCGGTTCATGCTGTATTTCTTTAAGCGGCATCTTCAGATATGTAATTTGCACAGTCTTTAATGTACAGCTCTACAGTTGTCTTGAGTAGGACTTTGTTAGTCCTACAGACGTCCTGCTTATTAATCATGCCCTCAAGCTGTTCATGACTTCAGTGCATAGCTTCAGTGATTTAACTATATTTTTTAAGCTCTCTTAGCATTGCTTTGGCTTACAGTTGTTAGAAGTAAAATCATTCATTCATTAAATTTAGGAGGGGAAGTCCTTAAAGATGTCTGACGTTAAACAGAATAATTGGGCTGGGATTTTTCAAGGAAATTTTTTGAGTAAGTGATGAGAAAGAGCTGGGCACTTAACTCTGTTAGACTGGTTAGGGAAAAAAAAAAGAAAACCAGACCAAAACCACAACAGCTTTTGTTTGAGAAGATGCTAAAGAGCAATTGTTGAGGAGGATTTAATATGAAATTGTAGAAAGTTTTTGTCTCTGGTCATATTTAAATGTCCATATGTAGAATGAGGAATCAAAGGCCGTATATGGCAGCACAAAGAAGTGTCCTGATCAGGTTGCATAACAAGCATAACAGAAGGTATCAGTCCAGTCAGATAATACAAACATTTATATATGCTTAAATATTAAAACTCAGGTATTTTTCTTAAAATATTTCAAGCTTATGCTATGTGTTCTGTAAGTGTGTATTTCTGAGGTATATTCTTCAGACTTCGTAATATCGTTGTTTATGCTTGTAGCTGCTTATCAGTATTTACTGCTAGATGATTGCTTGCAGTTTAAGAATGAAAATATACAATCTTGCCAGAATCCAGTTTTGTGATGATTGGCTCAACGTATTTTTGATATCTTTACAGTTCAGAGATTTCATCTGCCCTTGCCATTTTTGTCAAAGGCTTTCTGGCTTTAGACCCTAGGATGAATGAATTTCCATGACAGAAGCAATATTTTTGTTTCCTTAGATTAACCTCTCCACCTCTCCTACACCTGCACAGATAATAAGCCGTTCACAGACCTCCAACACCACCAGCAGCAGTATTACCCAACAGACTATGTTGCTGGGGAGCACCTCACCATCCCTGAGTGCAAGCCAGGCTCAAATGTATCTACGAGCTCAAATGGTAAGTTTTGATTGCAGTTCTTAAGCTTGGTTTTGGTCCTTCCGTTGTGTCCTACCCCTTTGTGCTTCCTCCCCAAATCTGAACTGTTTCAGTTTTGATTTTGTTGCTATAAATTATTTACAAGTATTTTTCTTTACTTTCAGATAGCATTGAGAACTTAGTCACCAATTTGTGCATGTGTATCTTCTGAAACACTGTAGACATCAGAAGTAAAAGGATTGCTGTAGCTTAGTTCTCTGGTGAAGCTTGCTCAAATGTTTTTAGCCTGGTCGTACTACAATTATTAAATTGATCAAACGTGGAAAAGATAGAGAAAGAGCACCTGTCTCTTCTGGCTATGTAGAAGGGCATGCTGGAGTCTGTCTATATTCAAGGTAGACTGTCTTCCAGTGCACTGGTAATACTCAGAGTTGCAACTTTTTGTTAAAATTTTCTTGTATTTAACTAAGCTTGTTCTTTGCATAATTGTCTCTAGAATTCGAGTTAGAGATATGGCTTTCATTCTCTTTGGATTCATATGAAACTCATTAGATTCTTGCAGTTTCCTGTCAATATGGCATTTCCATTTCCTCATGTGCAACTCTAAAAAAATCTGTTTAGTGGTTTATTTTTTTAAATTTTTTTATTTAATTTAATACTTTCTCTAGTGAGTTTCATATATATTGAACCTTACAGTCTGTGTGGGATTTTATAGAAATTACTGGAGTTGTGCATGAGTGCTCAGGTACCAGTCAGTACCTGGTAAAGGCCAAAGACACTGTTATGACTTGTGTGAGTTAATGGGCAGAGCTTTCTAGAGTGTTATGTTCAACTATATGGAACAGGAAGAGTCACTGTTAAGCTACACTGAGATTCAGAGCCAGAGGTCCGTGACTGCAATGTATATAAAATTAGATGCAGTCATGAGTTCTAGCAGGAATTGCACCTGTGAAGTATGTTTGGGAAAAGTGATCCTTTGTTCTTTTTCTGAGATTTTTCTTAGGCATGCATAGCAATGCTGTTGTGCTGTGTTGCTTTTTTTCTTTGGCTATTTTTATTTTATATGTTTATTGAAAAAAGTGGTATAACTTGAAGATAAGGATCTAAAGATCAAATACCTGTTTATCAATTTGGCGATGAGAGGATTTCTTGAGTCTCTGGTTTGTAAGAAAAGCTGGATGCTGAATGCACCTAGCAATATTTAACAGAACAGGGATTACGAATTCATTTCGTGTCAGTGCCTTTCAGTATGTGTTAACAACATAGCAGCTGAAGCAGTATGAGAATGAGGTTGCTGGGTTTTGTAATAGCAATCTCTTGTCAATGATATGGATTATTGATACAGTTTTCCTATTCATTTACACTAATTTTTCATCCAGGCTCTCAGTGTCAAATCCCATGCTTATATGAGTAACTGCTTTACACCCATTTCAAGAGAGAAACTTACCCTGTTAGTTTCCATTTAGAATGGTATTGCAAGATCATTTTGCTAACTTCAGCAGTTTGAAGGTGTCATACCTGTCTGTGTTTGTATTTTTCTTCATAACCAGGCCTTTCATTTTCTGTAAAAGGGTCAACTGTTACTTCTGGCTAGCTCATAACAGCTTCATCACCAGCTTGATTCAATTCCAGATAAATACCTTCATGTTTTCTTCTTAGCTGCTCCTTGCAGTTGAGGTATCTTTAAAAATATGGAAGGCTAAATAATGGTCTCTCTTCAAAGCCTTCCGTAAAGCTTGTCTTTGCTGTATTGCCTATAAAGAAATTAATGACAGTTAGGTATGCTGGAAGTTAGTAATTTCAGGTTGGTTGTGTGACACCTGTTCTCACTATGAAACAATTAGCATAGTTAAAGTTAATATAGCAACTCTGCTGGTTACATAACATTTTGACAGACTGGAAGATCTTTTAAGTTCTTGTTCTGTAGTACTGTATATATTGGGCTGCTCTCTTGACTTCTTTTGCCTTTGTTTCACAAGTTTTTAATACTGAAGGGAAAGTCCTCTTTAAAAGGCTTGTATGAAAGATGATATGTGTGTGTATATATGATTTTTCTGAATATGTAGAACAAATATTTTACATTATTGTATTTATTTTACATTATTGTCTTCTAAATTTATTTACTTAAACTATTAGGACAAATTGTTCTTTGAGTAAGTTCATCTGAAAGTAAAAAAAAAAGCTGTACATCACTACATGTAGCTTCTGTATCGCTCTTTTAAAATACTGCATTTTTTCAATGTATTTTCAAAGTTTTAGTCTGTAAAAGATTTTTTTTTCTTGCTTAACAGCTTATTTTTACTCCTGCAACCACTGTGGCGGCTGTCCAGTCTGACATTCCTGTTGTCTCATCATCTTCCTCATCTTCCTGTCAGTCTGCAGCTACTCAGGTGAGCTTCTGTAAATTTATTAAAGATATGTTCAGTAGAATGGGCCAGAACTAAGAAGTAAGGAAACACGGTGCTGAAGTTTTACTTGCTTATAAAAACTACTGATGGGTACTGATTCTGTACAACTTCAGTGTCTTTTGTTTACTGTCATCACACATTTAGAGGTGATCATGTTATATGTAAAATTGGGACCCTGGATATGACATTTCAGGTCTTCATAGTTAGCTCTCGTCTTTATTACTTCGAATAACTTAATGTTAGCAGCTGAACTTGTATCACCTTTTCAGTGCTCAACATACTTTTATATCATCTGGAAAAACATACGGCACAGCACAAATATCTACAGCACGTATTTGTCGCAGTCTTCTGCTGTGAAAAGCGAACATTTATCTAATGAGTTTATACTCTCATGAAACATCTGCTCTTCTATCTTAGCAGTTTCTTTAAAAGCCTTTGGTAAGTGGACCTTGTTTAGAAATCTTTTAAAAATCCAGGTAAATTATGCCAATTAAATATTGGTACCACACCATAAAGCATTATTCAATCAGATAAGCTGCTGTGGTGACCCTCTCAAACTCAAGCCATTCCTCTTCCCTCTCAATGTTCAGTACTGCCCTATTGCCAGATGTTGTTATCCTTGGTTGTCCTGTAGTTTCTATAGCAGCCGTGACACTGCAAAGATCTGCTGTCACCTGTAGTCAGTGAGGCAATAGAAAAGCTTGAACACTGGTACACTTTATTTTTCTTACCTTGTGATAAATATGTCCTTGGGGTTTCAGGATTTAGAGAAATGTGTTTGTTTACAATATAAGCAAACCTGAACAAGTGGGCAATGCCAGGTAATAAGAAGAAAATGCATTTGATTATGTACGTAGGTGTGTATGTTAAACTTAGCCAAGATGTTTGTGCAGTTAGTGTAGTGATCTCACAGTATTGTCTTCCATGTAGAAATGGCAGGGAAACTCGGAAGTTCATCAGTGACTAGCATTGTCTCAGTGGCACACCTGACATGGCCTGTCAGGTGAACTGCTTTCCTACTCTTTTCTTTTCATATGTGTCACCCTCACGTATGACCTGGACATCTCGGGTTAGTTACTGTATCTGCTAAAGTGTGCTGAAGGTTAGTTTGTACTCACAGAGACAGGACTGCAGTAAATGCCTCATGCATGCCAATACTGTTGTCTTCAGAACAGGAGTTGAAGTTCAGTGTTACCACATCCTGTGGTAACACTGAACAGTGAGAAGTAAAATGTCAGCTAGCTGTGTATTACACAAGTACTAACTGTGCAATGAGGAAGGGATTGTGTAATCACAGTAGTGGATGGTGATAATAATTAGTCCTCTTTTTTGTGTAAAGTATGGTGCAAATTAGTGCTACAATGGTAGCTTCTATCCTTGAAAATAAAATTCTAGCTCAGCGTGTAGGGTTGGAAAGCTAGGATCGTTATGCACAGAATCTGGCTATGGTGTAACAGACATTAGTGCAAATAATCACTGACTGATTTGAATTTCAGAAGGCAATCCTTTTGTTTCATGTGACATTGGAAGTGCCATGATAAAAAGGTGCATTAATATTGCTGTAGAAATAAAGGGCGCAGGGATGTTAAGACATGGGTAACATATAGCAGATTCTGGTCCTGTTGACTGCCCAAGGCTCTGGCTTATGTTAACAAACTTACAGACCACTGCGCTTCTGCAACATCTGTATAAAAAACCTTGCATTTGCTCAAGATGCTTTGTCATTTACTTTGAAGGCACAATAAAAGAGAGAAAATGCAAGTTTGAATTTAAATTGATGTAATGAACAATTTTTGTTTCTTTTAAAAGTTCGATAAGAAAAAAGACTTTCCTGTATTTTCATTATCAGTGAAGTAATTCAAAATCCCTGTTCTTCTCTAAATTTTGTGGCTTAAAAGATACTTTGGTATGCAAACTTTTAACTTCTTACATATTTTGATCAAGTGGGATGAGAAGCATTATGTAACATTATTTTTGGCTGGATTTTTGTCATTGATGTTTATATGCTTTGGGTTTTTTCACATTTTGCTTATTTTCCAGGTTCAGAACTTGACATTGCGCAGTCAGAAGTTGGGTGTATTGTCAAGTTCACAGAATGGCCCACCAAAGAGCAGCAGTCAAACTCAGTCATTGTCTCTGTGCCCTAATAAACCTGTAACCACTTCCAAGGGCAGCCAACCGGATCCCTCAGAAAGCAATAGAAAAGGAGAGAGCCCAACTCCAGAGTGTCGGAGTACACCAGTCACACGGACATCCAGCATACATCACTTAATAACACCAGGTAGGATGAAAATGGAGCTATAGGAAAGCTATTTTTATTAAAGTTAATTTTTAAGTTGCAGTTCTGTCAGTCCAATGCTCTCTGACCGGGTTCTTTGAGATGTTCTACCTGAAGAGAGTTTAATGTTTTATAGTAACTTTACTTATTTGTTGGTATTGGAAGTTACACAGGATTTTTGGCAGAGTGGTACTGCAGTGTTTTTAAGTCACAGTACGAGCACAATATAGCAATTGCAACACACAGCTGAATCACAGTACAAACATGATTTTCAGTACTGGTCTGCCTGTATGCTCATTGTCAGGATGTGTCATCCCCAATCTCTGGGAAGCAATACATGGGCTGAAACCCCCTCAAGCCTCTTGCTCTCATCAAGATCTCTTTATTTTTTTTCAGCTGTCTGGTCTGTGTCATCAGAATGTTGTTATATCAAGTACTTCTATAAAATCATAGGTAATAGCGCCCCAGAATCTTAGTATTTTATATTAAGAGATAAAATAAGCATGCAGTTGGTTAGATTGGCATTTACATTGCATGTATTGTATTTGCATTTTAGCTTCCTATTTCAAAAGAGGAAGGAGTAGTCTAGGCAATTGGTCTGAATTCTGTGGAATTTAGCTTGGCTTAATGGCAGCTTTTAGAGAAGGAGTAAGGTTGTGAGGCAGACATTCTTGAGGTACTGAGCCCTAATGCTCTTAGAACTCACTTCTGTAAGGGAGAAATCCATCTTCACTAGCAGAATAAATAATAAATCTAGCAAAGGAGGCAGGAGACCTGCATGGTTAAACAAGGAGCTTCTAGCGGAGATCAGGCAGAGGAGAAAGGTCCATGGAATGTGGAAAGAGGGGCAGGCCACTTGGGAAGAGTACAGGAATGTGGTCAGAGCATGCAGGGATGCGACGAGGAAGGCCAAGGCTCACCTGGAATTGAAGCTGGCAAGGGATGTC
>Ga0065711_1046276_pt1 | contig 12981 bp, 9 predicted proteins | sample Hoacrofraction12_FD_59098 | JGI IMG/M metagenome (GOLD analysis project Ga0065711, IMG submission 59098) | Hoatzin crop microbial communities from Cojedes, Venezuela - Epithelial fraction 12 v2 (version 2) | ecosystem: Host-associated > Birds > Digestive system > Esophagus > Crop | place... | reverse complement strand
CAGCCTGTTCCAGTGCTCCGTCACCCTCAGAGGGAAGAAGTTCTTCCTCATGTTCAGACAGAACTTCCTGTGCCTCAGTTTGTGCCCATTGCCCCTTGTCCTGTCACTGGGCACCACTGAAAAGAGTCTGTGTTTTCATGTGCTGTGCAGAGAAATTGCATAGTGTCCAGAAGTCAAACATCAGCATGATTGACGCACAGGTCTCACAAAGAATCAGGGCATCTCAGCAGCAAGCAGCAGGACCCAAACTAGAAGAAAGGCTGCTTATTTGTATGTTGCCGAGTCAGAGCAGGTCGATCAGATCTGGGACGGTGCCTCCCAAAAGCAAGAACCACCCAGCTGACTGCCAGGCTGCAGTTCAAAGCCAGGAGCTGTGCTTTAAAACAAATGAAAAAGTAAATAAAGATGGTAGTAGTGTCTGATATTGGGGCAGATTTTGTCTCTGCTTCCCAAACAACAAAATCAGCATGTGAGTGTCGGACTAGAGTAATGCTAGGTGTGGAGGGCGTGGGTAAGAGCAGATCCTGTGCGGGATCCACACTAGGAGCCGTTATTTGGAGACACGTGCTCGTGGAAGGGACAGCAAATCTGGCACTACAAAATCGATGTGAACTCACGTCTCGGGTGCCCATGGGATCTGGTCTCTGCAGATACTGTGCTGTCTGGGGTGAGCTCTGCTTGGTCTTTGGGATGACTGATTGGATGTTTGCTTCATTACCCAGCCCTGTTGTATTATCAGAATGTATTGTCCGTATAGCAATGAGCTAGAAGGAATGGTCAAAGCATTTTTTATTTGTGTTGTTCATGTAATTGTGGCTCTTAACCTGTGGGAATGGTGCACGTGAGAGATCGATCGCTTTGGACTCTTCACCCGACCTGCGATCTGTCCGTGTATTTGACACATCTTATAGCCAGGGCTTGAGAAATCCGCTCTGCTAGGTTTCCCACGTGAATGCCGGTGACTTAATGCATCACTTCTCATTTAGAATATGTAGTTCGTAATTGTCAGTGGAACTACACAAATCTGAGGCATGAACTTAGTCTCTGCCCCGTCAAAAGCTTTGCCTGAACTGGGAGGGACTTTTGTTAGCACAGTTATATCATCTCAGCTGTATTGCAGATCTTTGGTTTTACTGAGATAAGATGCAGCTTCTATTCATGGCTTATTTTACTGTGCAAATTCACTTACTCTTGTGAGCAGTACTGCCTTTACTCTTCCATTTTAATACCAGTGTTTGGGAAGGGTTTAAAGTTCAGAATCTGGACCTGTTTGCACCTCCTTATGTTCAAAGTCTCCCCATAGTGTGTGCGCTGAGGAGGGTGAGCTGGGGAATGAATTGGTGCATTTACCTTTGGCTGCTGACCTGACATCTCAGACTAGTGTTTTGCCAACCCCAGCTTTTTATGTGAGGAATTTCGTTACCAAAACTGTCCTCTATCTAGTTCTCAGCCTTATGAACCAGACCATAGTAGGCTGGATTATGGCCCCACAAACATGCAGGATGCTAGCAATGTCCTTCTGTGCCTTGAAATGAGCTTGGAAGAGCCCTGTTTCCCCAGTATCATTATCCTACATCGGTGGGAGAGCAGAAGTGTTGCCAGAAGATCTGTGGGTCATCGCTTCCTGGATGAAGTTACACCCCTGCACATCGAGTGCCAAAACTGCCTTGGAATGGTGCATCTCCAGGATTGTGATGGAGGTCGTGGGTTCTGTAGGGGATGGCGTTCCCATGGCTTCCTCTTTGGGATTTTTTGCTGTTTAAAGCATCTGACTTTCTCACTTATTTGGGCTGGAGCTTCCCTTAGCTCAGTGTCCTCAAACTGAGCATCTTGATAGGAGTTTGATCCCTATCGAGAGGGAGGAGGAAGTGTCAGTGGGTGAGCTACAGCTGGAGCTGCTGATATGACTCATTTGCTGGTAGCTAATACGGAGCAGATAATTTAAGTGTATTTAGGCTGCCTTCTCTTAATGTCCTTGCGTGTTCTCCCCCCACCAGTCATCAGATGGCATCAGGCTGGAGCTCTTATCTGTCTCAGAAGGGTGAAGCAGTTTATCCTGCCACCTGCTTTTCCGCCGATTTGGCCTTTCAGCTCTTGCAGTGCTTTGAAGCCACTTTCCAATGTCTGAGTGTTCCTGATGCAGCTGCAAAACCTCCTTTCTACCCCTCGTTTCCAGCCTGGAGATAATAGCTTTTATTAAAAGATCTAAAGAATTAGATTCAGATGAACCCTGTGTTGCAAGGGTTAACAGTGGAGCTCAGCTTACTCATCTGCTTACATAAAACACTTCCTCTAAGAATATTTAACCTCACATTTAAATGCCTGCCCTGTGTTAAACATCATTGCCGGTTAGTTACTGTAACAGGTTGAAGATTTCTAGAAAAGTTTAGACTTCCTGGCGGATGTTAAAGCAATCTGCTCAGTGTGGGACCTGGACTGGGAGTTCCTGATCTGAAGTTCGGAGGGCAGAACTACACTGAGCAATGTAGTGGTGAAGGTATCAAAAGAAGTTGAATGCAGAAAGTATGAAGCTGTCATAAAGGAAAATAAATAAATGGAGAGTTTTCCCTGATAAGTATTTCAGCATTTAAAGATGACTGTTCATCTTCTCTCGTGTTCAGAAAGTCTTTAATTTTATTGAGTCTTCCAATGCTGTTGCTGCATGCAAAGAGCATCTATATGCAAGGGAGGATGTGGTATGTTTATTAATGATGTCATGTAGAGATGCTAGAGCTGCCCAAACTTCTCCCTGCTCTGAAGTATGTCACTCCCTGTCCTGGACTTTCTCAGTAGCTGGTCTGTTCTAAGCATCAATATCTATTCCAGGAATTGGAAAATAAATGTGTAATAGAGCTGGGCAAAGCTGATGCTACAAATAAGCACTGACAGCTTCCAGTGTAGATTGGTACTGAATTTTGGAGCTATGGTCGCTCAATGAAAACTGACTTGTGCTGTGGCAGTGCTAGCAATGATGGGCAAAGAAGGTCAATGCTTCCCTGTATAAAATCGTGGGGAGCTTTTTGCAGTGAAGGCCGCCCCCCTCGAAGGATGTGGTGGAACTGGAGGAGGTCGGAAAGGTAGCAGAGATGTTGGGATGGTGGGACAGATCAGGTATGAGAACTGCTTGAGCATCCTTCCCCGGTGATGTCTCTTCCGGGAGAGTTTGCTGTCAGTGAGGAGCAACATGGTGAAGGGGGAGTGATTGCTCAAATTTCCTAGCAGAGGAACTGGAGGACGTTGAATGATATGGTGCCTGGCAGCTTCAGAACACACAGAGAGACGCTCCTTGACACAAGTAGCTGTGTGTCTCTGCTGCAGATCGCTATGGCTGCTAAGGGCTTGGCTCAAACACCAGACAGGTTCCTGGAGGAAAAAGCTACAGCTCCAGCTGTAGCACGAACAGGTACTAGCTCTGGCTCGGAGTCATGCGGCTGCGATACACCGGCAGCTGGCTTCGTGGTTGCCTGGTTGTACTTGTCCTAGCCTGTTGCCCTTCGTGCTTGCCAGACCTAGTATCAGACTGGACACCTGTCTGTGTTTTGGGCTCCTGACAACGGGTTTTGTTCTTTTAGTGTATTTTTTAACATCAATGGTACTCTTTTGCAACTGGAAGTTGTTAGTCTTACTAGATTACGAGGATTGCCTTTGTGCCGCGGGCATACAGAAGGCATTTTGTACACACTGCCTGCCTGTTTGTAGAGGAAGATGTAAAAGCTGTGTGTTGGTACAAAGGTTATTTTCGTGTGCCTCCTGGCAGTAGTCACTTTGATATGTAGCACGAATAAGTTAGTGATATACCTGTAAATCATAGGATAGAATTATTCAGTGTCCAGCAGATTCCAGATATATCTGAAAAAAAAGGTGCTCTGACTCTTCATTATTTTGTTTCTCACTTTTTTTGGCATGATGTGGAGAATAAAACCTAACGTGTCTGGGATACCTCCTCAAACGCTTGCATCGAACATAAGTGGTGCCATAAAACATAGTTATCTTATGCTGAATGGAAGATAGTGTTTGCCTGCCCTGGTCAACTGCTGCAACTTATTATTTTGAGGCTAGCACTTTGTTAAAGGCATGAACTTCAGCAGGGAATTGAGAAAAGGCAGCTCTCTGCCTTCAGTGATGCTCTTCTGCATTGTCTCTCTAGCTGCAAGTGTTGAATGTGGAACTAAAAGATTTTTTTTTCCTTCGCAGGTAAAAATCTCTACACCAATGAATATGTAGCGATCAAACTGGTAAGTAGAAGCTTCAAGTGTTCTTAAATGACTTAATGTTAAAAATTTAGACAAAAAGCAACTTTATCACTTTGGGCTTAATGCTTCTCTTGCCCTCAGCTAGAATAACTTACTGAAACCAAGATATATTCTTGAGAACGCTAAAAATGGGGAGAGAACCCATCCCTCCACCCACTGAACATTTTTGGTACCTACATGGTCTGTAGCTGTCCTGTACCGGTGAAAGCCTCGTTCCTCTTTCCAAGCTGGCTGCCAGGTCCCAGTGAACAGCACTGACTGTGAGTTTGCCACCTCTTCCTGCTCACTGGGTTGAGCCTTTCTGTTCAGGCCTCCATCGGTTCTCCAGGCCTTCACCTTTCTCTAGGTGGGTGTTTGGTTAGGAGCGTGGCACTGTGCAGCCTGCTGCACTGTGGTTTTGGAGTTGAGAGGGGGGGTTTCAGTGTCGAAACTTCTCTTGGGGGAAAATAGCACAACTTGGTCTGGTACTATGCTGATAGATGGCAGATGCAACAGGTGAAACGAGATCCAATTCAGTGAAAGTCGCCCTTTCCTCTGGCTGATTTGGGTGGCCGAGTATTTATAGCCACAGTATCTTCAGAATAATTTTCTCCTTTTACATTGTAGGGTGGTAAAAATGAATCAAATTGGGTCACCAAAGCATTGCAGGAGTTTCATTAAAAAACTCTAGTTCCAACAGCAGCGAACCTCAGAACTTGTGCAAGCGGTATAGTTCACAGCTCTCTTCTCATCCGGTGTCATAAGCCCCAGTACCCGTTACAGGTTATTTTCTGTAATAGCAGAAAATATGGCGTAGCCCTCCCCAGGTCCACGCAGTGACTTCCAGGTTTCTTTTACCTGGAGCTGCGAGTGGTCCAGGTAAGAAGTCGTCTTTGAAGACTGCTTCAGGGCACAAAGGCACTGTGGGCAGCGGTGGTCTGAAGTAGCAGTGTAGCGGAGGGGAAAACTCCCTAACTCCTAGCTCTGCTAGATTTATAAAATCATAGGCTAGTAGTTTGATTTTATGCCTTAGCTTTTCCTGTCTGTAAACTAAGACTTTCATTAGTCTCTTGGGGTTTTTAAATCTCATGTCTTTGGCTGTTGTGCTCTTTTCTCATATGCATGCTCTTTAATCACAGATCCAAACCCTAGAATCTGAAGTTAAAGTTGTAACGCTAATTTGGTATTAGCAGCAAACATGCCTGTTTGCCCAAGAGATGCTGTCTGGCAAAATGACAGGAGTCATTCAGATTCCAGAAGATCAAGATGGACTCGGTGTATTAATTCTGATCACGTTCAAGTGCCACAGGTCTTACATCTCTAGCGTTCTCCTTATATGATGCAGATGAAAAATAATTAGGGCTTTGCAGGAGGGATTCAGTTTCAAGCCTGTTGGCAAATGTCAGAAGATACTCTGAAATAAATGCCTGCAGTGGAGCTTAGGATGTCCTTGATATGGATCCACATCAGGAAGGAGGACTGGTGCTTGTTCAGCAGCTCGCTTTTTAGGCAGATCTGACAATAGAAAATGCACTATGTACAGAGAGGAGGTGTTTTATTGAATCAATAACGCTTCTAATTTGCTTTCAAAGATAATCCCACAAAGGTACAGCATTGGAGGGCGTAAGGAAGTAGTAATACAGGAAAAACACAGCTCTATTAGTCCAAAGGATGAATGCTTATTTCTCTAAAAACAGTGCCTGCAGTGACACCTCCCAGTAACCTGAAACCTTGCAATAGCTGTGTGGCAGAGTTGAATGGCATTACCTTTATTGCTACGTTAATCTTACCTTTTTTTAACCTTTTTTTTTTTCCCCGGTAGTGTTCTTTTTGTTTCCCCGAAACATCTGAGTGTTAAAGCAGTTACTCTTCAACACATTCCAGTTTTATTTTCCCTGTTGTGATTCATGCTTAAAAATCTCCAGTCCTTCATGTTTGAAGGACTGGAATTGCCATCCAGTGGCTGTGAAGGCATTTGCATACCTACTCTGTTTTTGAGAAGATTAATGAGTACAAGAGAAGGGGTCTTTTTTGGTCTCCTAGTCTTAGGCTGTATTATCTGAAAGTAAGAATTATTCAGCCTCCTCGGCAGCCAATATGCTTCTCTTACATGTGTACTTAACTGTCCTTCAAATAATTTGTGGACTAGTGACAGAGCAGCTGCATTCAATGTACTTAAGGCAGCGTTTTCTTTTATCTGCATCATTGGACCAAGTCAAAACTCTGCTCCCAAGTCCTTCTAGCTGTATGAGATGGTCTTCTGCAACTGCAACCTTGCTGTCTCAGCTATTTGTGCCTCCTGTCATGATATTAAAGCTGGAAAGTTAGAGAATTGTGTGATGGATGCCAAAGAGCTGATCAGAAAGTGCTGTGAAATTCAGTCTCATGGTTTCTCTTTAGGAGTGAGGATTGTGCTGCATCTTGGAAAAGGCGGTGGAAAATACTGCCTGTCTTCTGATTTGTGTGGTGTTACCATATAGCTCCTCCTGCTCTTCAGCTGAACATTATTTGGTTAAGGACATCTAGTTCATAGAGGGGTTTGTCTTCTGAAATGCTGTAGCCGTATTTACTGGTTTAAGCTTCTGAGAGTTTTTAATACCTAGTTGCACGTAGTGGAAATTTCTTCCTGGGATGAAACCATTCCATTAACATACATATGTAGTCTGAGCACAGGTACCAAGCTGTACCCTCTTGTAGTGATCGTGATGCCCTTTGGTTCGAGCTGTGGATTTTGTACATTAGGCAGTAGCAGTAGCAATCCAGTTATTTTTACTACAAGTGCAACATCTGCCAGCATCCTTAAGCCCTTGGCCTACAGGACAACCATCTGTTCTGGTATGATCTTCTTGGAAGCTACCACGACTGGCAAGCGTCCAGAGCTCAGGCTCCAGCAGCTCCTGATGCAGAAATGGCTTGGGCTTGTTTTGTCACGAGCAGCCGCACGTCCTGATACATTAATCCTTCTACCTTTATCCAAATATTTTGTTTGGATAAATAAACTATTTGCTGAACAGTCTGAGTTCCTGTTGCCCTAAATCCCTTTGCTGTGCAGGTGTCTATAGACTCTCCCTTAAGCCACCATCAATGAGTATCTTGATTTAAATGCAACCTATATAACAAACTTGGTTTTGCGTTGCTTTATATTTGCCTTCAGTGCAGGTTCTATTTTGCCTTCAGAATATTTTTCACCAGTGTTTTCTAAGTAGTTGGTCATATTTGACTTCTGAATCTTTTAAATATCAGAAAGTTGAGAAGCAACCAGGAGCGTTTTTTCCCCTTGCTGGCAAATGGAGGGGATGGCCCAAGCTGGTGATGAACAGCTTGGCTGGAAGTCAAATTGCATGAATTCCTGTACAAAAATTGTTCTTCTGACTTAAAAAGTCTTTAACGTGGAGTTCACGTGCACATTAGTCTTGCAGTGCAGGCCAGAGGTGAAACAAGACGAAGTGGATCAGCTAAAGCCTGCATGTTCTCCCATGCAGACACCGTATCGAAGGTGTTGGCTCAAACTCTTGTCTAAGATGCTCTTGCTCTGCCTCATAGGAGCTGATGTGAAACGCAAAATAATTTATTTTGTCTCGGTCTTAGGGGGCTCCTGTATAGGCAAACTGCTAGATGATGAGTTCATCAGATAGAGGGCTATTTAGCAGGTGTTTGAAACTCAGACTAGTTTGGGTGCTGTGCTATGAATTTTACATAATTTTGAGCATGGAGTGTTTCTTTTCTCAGAAACGAGGAAATAAACAACATCCAAACAAAAATTGAGGCCAGTATTAACTTCCATTTCAAAGATGTCTGGGCAGTAGGTGAATCCCAGGTGCACAGTTTTATTGAAAATGTAATGACTCAAGTCGGCTAATCTTCTCCATATTAACTTTATATTTTTAGAAGCTTTGTAATCTTGCATGTTAATGACTTTATGGATCATAGTTTTGTGCGTAAAGTGCAGATGAGTAACGGTTGAGAAATGTAATGTTTTGGGTGCATTGCGGACTTAGCCCTTTCTTTAATTCTGTGTAGTGAAATAGAATATTCTTGAGTGCTTTGAGATGTTTGGCTGACACCTGCTACTGAAGGGGGAGACTGCTTCATGTGTTTCTACCAGATATCTGGCTGCACTGTAACGCTTGCTGCAAGCAAGACTGTAGGCTTATAAAGCTGTGGTCTGACTTAAAACACAGATCTATGACGGAACATTTTTCAAAAATACAAGCTAGTGACCAGCAAAAATACTGTGGGCAGGCACAGTCCACAAACTGAACTTGGGACTTGGTCTTCTGCGGTGTTGACTTTCTTCCTGCCGATGTCCAGGGTCATTCTTCAAGGCCCAGGAACTTTGTTGAACAATTCTTCAATTTTACTGACATGAATGAGCTCTGTATTTACTTTAGGAAGTTATTTCCCCTCTAGAGTGCATATTGCAAGTCTTACTGCTTTTTGTTCTCTACTTATTTAAATGATGTCTAATGATGAAGGTCTGATGATGGAAGGCTCTGCAGAGGGATCTGGAGAGGTTGGATCAGTGGGCCAAGGCCAATCGTATGAGTTTCAACAAGGCCAAGTGCTGGGTCCTGCACTTTGGTCACAACAACCCCATGCGATGCCACAGGCTTGGGGAGGAGTGGCTGGAAAGCTGCCCAGCAGAAAAGGACCTGGGGGTGTTGGTCAACAGCCAGCTGAACAGGAGCCAGCAGTGTGCCCAGGTGGCCAAGGCGGCCAACGGCATCCTGGCTTGTGTCAGGAGTAGTGTGGCCAGCAGGAGTGGGGAGGTGATCGTGCCCCTGTACTTGGCACTGGTGAGGCCTCACCTTGAGTGCTGTGTTCAGCTTTGGACCCCTCACTACAAGAAGGACACTGAGTTGCTGGAGCGTGTCCAGAGAAGGGCAAGGAGGCTGGTGAGGGGTCTAGAGCACAAGTCTGATGAGGAGCAGCTGAGGGAGCTGGGGTTGTTTAGTCTGGAGAAGAGAAGGCTGAGAGGAGACCTTATTGCTCTCTACAACTACCTGACAGGAGGTTGTAGTGAGGTGGGTGTTGGTCTCTTCTCCCAAGTAACTAGCGATGGGACGAGAGGCAATGGCCTGAAGTTGCATCAGGGGAGGTTTAGATTCTATATTAGGAAAAGTTTCTTTTCTGAAAGAGCGGCCAGACATAGGAACAGGCTGCCCAGGGCAGTGGTGGAGTCCCCATCCCTGGAGGTGTTCAAAAAACATGTAGATGTGGTACTTTTACGTTTAGCAGGCACGGTGGTGTTGGGTTGATGGTTGAACTTGATGATCTTAGAGGTCTTTTCCAACCTGAATGATTCTATGGTTCTATGAAGTCTGTTGTTAGACTTTCAGTCTAGGATGTTTTATCTTGAAACTTGAAGCATTGTGTGCAGTCACAAATCTTGAAGTATAGGATAGAACTTTTTTCAGCCATACTGATTTTAACCAGAACTTTTTTTCTGTTTTAGGAACCAATAAAATCACGTGCACCACAGCTTCATTTAGAATACAGGTTTTATAAACAACTTGGAAGTGCGGGTGAGTAAACCTACCTTAAGCTTATAGAAAGTTTGTGATTTCTTTATTAGATCAAACATTGCCATCCTTTTTGATGTGTAACTCTGACTTGAACTTACTGATCTGAGCAAATTCTTTTAGCCTCACACAAGATTTGGAAGAGATTTGGTCAGAATAACATTGTGATGATACTGGGTAATTATGTGGACCTAGAAACTCAAGTTAAGTGAGGATTGACTGATACAGGAAATACCCATATAAGTGTGTGTGTAAAACACAGGAGCCTGGAGGGAAAGTTATTTGTGTATAGAATGACAGATTTCAAAAAGGTGACAAAGTCTTAACATCTGGGAACTTGTGTAAGAATTTTTCTAATAAAAATCTGAAATACTCTTTTCGTTGATATTTACTGAATCGTAAGAGTGTCGCCCATGAGCTCAGTATGCTCTGTGTGACAGTAGTCTACAGCAAATATGAGAAGAACATCACAGGATTGGCCAAAGGTGGTTTTTATTATTTTTTTAATGTTTTCTGGCAAGCTCTCAAATTTACCTAATATAGGGCTTGAGCTTGTGTCTAATAGATTTTTTTTTTTTTTTCTTTTTCTTCCCTGAATTTATGGTTGCATTTTCAACCTATATAGACTTTTAGCATGTGCTGTTTCCCATGCCAGGGATTTCCACAGCCTTGATTACCCACTGCATGAGGAAGTCTCTCTGAAGCAAAGATCTTCTCTGCCCCTTCTGTGCCATGATCATGTATTGACCGTGGGCTTTGGCAAGTTTCCTACAGTACTGTAAATTTTTTACACTTTCTTCTGATTTTTTTTTCTGTTTTTGCTGGATGGACCTAGCTTCAACTTGCAGAGGATGTGCTTCAAAATACTAATTTCAACGCAGTGGGAGATATATCTACTCTAAGCTCGTAATATGCGGTACCCAAGCAGTGGTCCTGCATTTTTCCTTTTTGCTCCTTCAATTAATTTTTCTAATCAGTTTCCTTAATTTTATGTAGCACATCCTCTGGAGATTGGGTGCTATTGCACTCTGTGTTTTGTGGCTTCTTTGCTCCTTACAGGATGTAAAATCTGGGATGTGAGAGGCAAGTAAGTTGGCACTACTGGAAACACTAAAATATTGTTAGTTTTTTTAAACAGGACTTGTCTGCTGACAAAAGGTGCTATTTTCTGTGTATTTTGTGTTCCAGTGGTAGCATCTGGTATTGTGCACAAAGCTCCTTATAGGTTAATGTCGTCACTTAGTTCGTTACCTGTGCTTTTGAGACTTTGGGCATTTGTGCTGAAGCCTGTGTAGTAAATAAATAAAATGTAGATTCACAGAAGTAAGACACTTAATTCTGCTCCTCGCTCCCTACTTGAATTCTGTTGATGCTTGCCATCTCTGTGATAACCCAGCCATCCCAATCCGCGTTTTCTATACCTGTTGGCTTGCTGCCACTTTAAAAATGTTATTGGGGAATTTTAAAACTGATCAAATGTTGGGGGCTTGGCTTTATTTTGGTTAGATAAAGTATTTTTAGTGGCTTTTCTCCTGTTCCTAATGAATTTAAACTTTTCATCCGGCAACACTTACCCACACAGGGCATTTCTACCCAGTCTAATGCTGTGCACACTAGTGGAAGTATTTCTGAGCGTGCTGCCATCAGATGTGGAGATCTTGCCTTCGAGACATCTCTTTCCTTCATTCTAGGTGGGGGCCGACTGTCATCTCAAGCCTTTTTGCCAGTACTTGTCAAGAGACTGTTGAGAAGCCTCATGAACAACATGACGTTTTATTTCTCTCTCTGTGTGGTCCCACGGGCATTGCAGCCCCAGCTCCGATAATCTGCTGAATGCCATTAGAAGCTCTTGTGCTACAGTTTTGCTAAAACAACTGGGAATAGGCTAGGAGCTCGGCTGGAGGATGTGAGCCACAGCTCTGGTCTCTCCATGAAACTTGGAAGTGAACAAAATACATTTTGGTGGAGTCAGACTGCCAGGACCAGGGAGCCTTCACTTGGTGTCTGCACGCCACGCTGAGAATTAGGGGAAGACCGTCTGTCTGTAAAAACAGTTTGGTGCTAATTAAGTGCCGACTCTGGGGAAGTAGATGGGTCTGTTCTCGGAGATGTTGTTAATGCCAGCCTCCCCTTAATGGTCCTTGCTTAAAAACTTCAGCTGCTCAGACAGCCTTGAACTTCCAGTAAGCGGGACTGGTTACTTGAAATTATCGTGGACTCACGAAGTGAAGACTAAAAGTGTCCAAACCCATGGTGTGTATGACTCAGAGGAGAACAACAGTAGTGTTGCCTGTGACGTGCTGTTCAATAAATTAGCCAATTAATCTTGCCAAATAACGTGACTGACTGTGAACCTCCCACCGTTAGCCTAAAAGTAAGACTAGTAAAAGCATTGCTGTAACGCTGCAGTAGCAGCGTGGTCCTCTTGTTAGTGCAACTGCTGCGCACAGCTGGATGTACACCCAGATGGTCTCAGTGAGCAGTGTCTCTGAGAAGTCAAAATTATCGTTCATTGCAGCATTTGGAGAAAAATGGGGTTTATCCTAATGAGAAGAATTTTAGTGGTGATTTCCTTTTTCCTGGATATTCAGAATAAACATTTTAAAAGGTATGTTACTCTTGGATACTAATCATAGGAAGAGTTAGGTTGGAAGAGACCAGCCTACTTGGACATGGATGAAGTAGGAACCTTCTTGTAGGATACCTTTGTGTGTGTCGAGAAAGATGTTTCATCTCTAGTGTGTGACTGGATGTGTCCACTTGAAGTTGGGACTTGCCAGCAGGAACGTGTTCTGTGGCAGTCGGCCTTCCTAGAGAATGGTCTTGGGTGCTAAAGACTGCAGAAAACTTGGTTGTGACTTGTTTGCAATGTACCAGATCAAGAAGCACAACCTCCAAACTCAGGAGCTTAAAGGTTTTGTGCATCAAAACCCCTGCAGAAGCCTAACCAGTGTTGTTAAGGAGGTGTGAAGTGCTGGATCACGCCAGTAGGACAGGTGCTACTTTTGGAGAGAAATTTGCAACTAGCTCTGTAATGCTGACTTTGTCCTGCAGTATATTACACAACACTTTTGCGGGGCTTTTGCTCCCAAATTTTAGAACAATTCAGTTAATTTAGGACCCTTTGAAGACTGAAGGATGTATGTTGCTATCAGTTACCCGCCATCATCACTTGTTGCCATCATCAAAAACTAACAAAATTGGTCTTTTTTTTTTTTTTTTTTTTT
>Ga0065711_1046275_pt1 | contig 12981 bp, 7 predicted proteins | sample Hoacrofraction12_FD_59098 | JGI IMG/M metagenome (GOLD analysis project Ga0065711, IMG submission 59098) | Hoatzin crop microbial communities from Cojedes, Venezuela - Epithelial fraction 12 v2 (version 2) | ecosystem: Host-associated > Birds > Digestive system > Esophagus > Crop | place... | reverse complement strand
GGCTTCCTTGCCCTCTAATTCCAAGCTGCTGGCCCCGTTATCCCAGCACCGCAGCAGCCAGGTGACAATGTGTTCGCCTGGGTGGCGGCTGAAATCTTTCCGCATGTCTCGCAGCACGCTCAGGGACAGGGACCGGGTGATGATCTCTGTCTCTATCTCCTGCGACGACCCTGGCTCATTGTCATCCCTTCCGGTGCGATCTGCTTTCTTCGCATCTTTCTTTAGTTTTACAGGGGCAACTGCTGCCGGCACAGGTTGATTATTGGGCTCAGCCACAATGCCTGCTGCCGGAGCTGGGGCTGGAGCTGCTGCTGTGCCTGCGATTGTGTCAGTGGCAGCGGTGGTGCCGGTCGGGGGGGGCTGTGATTGCCTGCTGGGCTGGAGGGGCTGCAGGGCCGGCTGGGGGGGCAGTGTCAGACGCAGTGCCTGCCGCTTCGTTTTCCTCCCCCTTCCCCTTTAGGGCACTGAACAGTGTTGAACAGCGAAGCTCAGTAGGCATGGGTCAGACCCCAGCACGTTGCGGTGATTTGTGTCTCTCTGGAGTTCCCAGGGTGGCAGCACACTTTTTGCAGATATTTTTCTAGTTTGTCGGGATTCTACACTTGCTCAGGTGTGAGTTTAAAAAACACTAGGGGTGCCCACTGCCCTAGGTACTTGCCCATGCTGTCCCACACACCCAGCCACTCAGAGCTACCCAGCCCCGGGGCAGGTCTCTGCACGATGTTCTTAACTACCTGTTTAACCCTAAACAAAACCTGCAACCCATTCAGGAGGCACAACAATAGGAGCGTGCTGGCCTGAGCATCCCACGGGTACTCGAAATTCTCAATAGCCGTTAGGACCAGCCTGAAAGAGAGAGGGAGGGCAAAGAATGGGAGAAGGTGTCCCCTCTGGTTTTCCCCACAGTTTGGGTTCGATTATTAACAAATTCTAAGACATAGGATGAGAGGTATGGAAAAGACTGCAGTGCCACATGCAAATGCGAGCCTAATTTCATGCACAGTGATGTTATCATGTCATAAGTCGATATCATGCAGTACAGCAAAATCATCATCCTCATCCTTTTCCCCAAGGTAATGAACATCCCCACAGGGAACAAGTACACCAGGTACGGATTTACATACCACAGCCATTTGATCAAAGTCAGCAACACTTTTTACCAGCGACTGTTTAACTAACACAGTAAATGTGTACAACAAATTGTAACAAAATCTAAGAAAACTGTTTTAACACACGCTGCTTAGCCCTGCCGTTATCCCCGCCCCACGTTGGGTGCCAAATTTAAGTTCTGGTTTGGCTGTGGCCGGCAACAAAAGCGCCACACGGCCGCCCCTCCCCCCACCGGGGTGCGGAGGAGAATGGAAACAAACAGGCAAAAACTGGTGGGTCGGGATAAAGGCAGTTTAACAGAACAGCAAACAAAGGGAACGGGAACAACAACGATACAGATAAGGAGAAAACAACACAAACCGCACAACCCAGAGAGCCGCTCCCGCCGCTGTGAACTCCCGAGCTGCGAGAGAGCTCCCGTCGCCCCACTCCCCCCCACCGGACCCCAGCATGATGGCACATGGTATGGAATACCCTGCTCTGTTTGGCCAGGTGGGGTCAGCCTGCCCAGCTGTGTCCCTTCCTGGATTCTGGTGAAAACCCTGTCCTGGCCGAACCCAGGACAGCCACAGTTGTTTTTGGGAAAATAATGGAAAGTTTCTCACTAACGTTACTGGAACAAGGTTTTTTTGGGGGGAAAATTTTCGACTTGCAAAGCCGAACACATATTAGAAACCACTAAACCAAGGCTATAACAGATTTCTGTATTCCTCCTGTCAAGCTATACCTACAAATCACACTGGACTGGAGGGTTACAGGAGCACCTACAGGTTATGATGAACAGCAACAGTGCAGCCTGCATATTGCTGATGGAGTAGGTGGAACAACAAAGACTGGTTATTGCAAAGATTTTCCAGGTGTTTGCTGCCTGTTTCTACAAGAAAAACAAAACAAATCCGTCTTCATTAGCAGCTAATAATCTCCACAGTGACTTCAAGGAGGATGAAATTCCAGTCTGTTTCATACGTAAGCACAGCTTTGCTCCACCTTGCAAAGCACATGCTATGTTTAAACAAGAAAACTGAAAACCACCAGGTGGATTTTACCGATAAGAAACGCTCAGAAAACTTGCAGATAGTCTGAGAGGACATAGATTTACAGGAACACGCAGATCCCTTAGAGAAGGGGGAGAAGTGTCAAAAAGTCCCGCTATTAGTAGGTATTACCTAACAGCTGGTTAATTCCTATTACCAACCTCAGTGTGTATTCTCCAGGTATCCAGTGTAATGAACAAAAACATTCGCCAAGTTTGTGTGTTATGACCCCCCCTTCATATCACATATGTAGCTGTCCTGCTACTCTCACTTCCCCTTTTGGGTGCCCCATTATAAAGTCTTGTATGTGGAGATCACGTTGTTGCTGTGTTTGTTCACTGACTAGAACAGTCAGCTCTAATCGTCTAGTAGGCTCTCCAGGTAGTGCTGCAGAACAGCGTCAGGGCGCTGTTCTTGTCCCCTACCTAGTGAAGGGAAGGACACAATATAGAAGAGTACTTAGCAAAGTTCATACTGAGTGGTTTATCTAGAATGGTTGCGAGCTTTAAAATGAAGGAAAAACAAGTCAACAACAAGGATAAACTTTCAGCACCCTTCCCTCCCAATCCTACTGTCCTACATTTTCACTTTGAGGTTCACAGAAACTAGAAGACATGCTGAAGGCATTCCAAAGATAAGAGGAAGACAGTGGAAAGGCAACATGACAAAATTGCAGATGCATCACAAGTTATTTCAAAATGGTACAGAAAAATATCATATACAACATCATCTTTAGAGTCCAGTGGCCAGAACACATTCTAGAAAATTCTGCTGTTTTCTAGAGTGCAAAATTCAAGCCCACTGCAGATGCACTAAAGCCTTTTATCATACCAAGGCAAGACTGAAAGAAAGGTTAGTGAATTAGCTACAGAGTGGCTTCTGTTCCATTGGAAATTGGGGAGGGGCACATGCTACCTCCTACTCTGGGAACAGAAAAAACTGCAAAGCTACTTTAAAAACCCACACGTATATTGACAGAGTTAGTAGGAGCACCAAAAGCTCTTTGCAGGTCAGTCCTCCTCCCTTTCCTCATGAGGGCACCTGAGAAAATACTCAAGAAAAGCAATGGCTGCAAGTTCACCCTCTAACCTTCAGCACAGAAGTCAGTCTGATGGAGTGGACTGCAATTATGTCATATGGCACACACACACCTTCAACAGTACTTGATCCATTAAGACCACAGAGTAACTCCCCTGCACTCCAGTAAGCCTACACCATTCTCCTGTCATTAGATAAAAGCTCCATCTTTTCAGCATTATTTTCAAAGGAAAAATATCTACAATTCCCTCCAAGGACCTGGAAGCACAGTTTTTCATAAAAATAGGCAATGCAACATCCATAAACAAAAAGACATTATTTAAGGTTTGTCTCTTGAAATATTATGGCATAAATCTCACTTGACTTTGTCAGATAAACAATATGACCCTCTCACAGAGTACATATAAATAATCAAATAGGCAGAATATCAACAGGAATTTCAGTGAAGCTATTGATTTAGTTTTTGCACACAAGCTGGCAGGTCTTACTGAATATTTAAAACAGAAAGATTTAAAAGAAGCATGAGTGTCTTTAGAGCTGAAGGAAATGAAGGATTAATCTCAACTGATGAAAATATCTGTGTGGCATGTGACAGATCTCTCAGGGTCACAGCTGTCTTCCCAAGCCCTGTGGGCATGCCTGTACCATCGTCCCTTCATTCCAGAGAATACCAAGCAACAGCTATCTACAGGTTCGAAAAGTACATCTCACCTGTGGGATGCATAGTCCTAGCTGGTCAGATGCAAATCCTAGTTTGCAGCTGTTACAAGAATAGTCAGGACACAGTCCTGTATCATCTTACACAAAATGGCCTCCCCCAGGAATAAATGTACGACAACACTGTTCCAAAAAAGGGAGAAGGTTAAAAAACCCCTTTCCAACATGACTACCTGAGGCAGCTCCTTTCTCATTACATTCACTGATACAGTTCAGAAGTACCCAGCTCTCTTCATGCATTGTACAGGAAGATAAGGTTCTTGTCTTAAAAGTGCAAAATCTAGCTGTTGCTTGCAGAATCCTGAGCAACAACAGGTTATATCATCAAGTTCAAGTCTCTCTAGCCTTTACACAGCAGTCTATCCATAATGATGGATCAAATCCCTGATTAGGTAAGTGCAAGACAAAAGATACAGCCAATGTCCTCATGCAGCTACCATGCGTGTGCCAGGCTCACCGGGGAAAAATTCATTTCCGCTCTCACTCTGCAATGAAATTTAAGTGTAGCAGTTAAGCATGCAGCTGTATCAAGAAGTTTAATCATAGGCTATAATGAGTGTGTGGATGGTGATGATCACACAGGTTTTCTGTCACTCTATAATGCCTGTACTGACTCAACAGGAGGCAGCAGTACAGGGACACTGGCTGGCTTATCCAAGTATGTTCCCTCTGTTCAATGACGCTGGCCTGACAGTCAAAAAAATGACTACATGAGACATACTGCATAATACACTACAGCAACTAGGAACGCCCTTAGCTCAAATGCTGCAAGAATATTTTACATGCATATTGAAGAAATTGAATCAGAAATTCTTCATCTCAGCTTTAAACTTTATCCCGTACTGTAGGACAGCAAAACCACCCTCCCACCCCTCCCACTAAGTGCTGTAGATATAGAAGGATCAGAGAAGCAGAAAATCATCCTGAATTTAATGTTGAGTCCAGCACTATGACAATTGCAATGTCCTCAGCTCTGCATTTACCCTAGGTGCAGGACCACTGTCCTCTCATTATGTGGTTTTAGAGAATCACATTAAATTGTAAGAGATTGGTGCCAGACCCGCAACACACTTACAAAAGGCATGTGAAGCAGCAAAAAGTTAGTAAAAAATTCCATTAATTAACACTTGGCTAAGAAAAACATACTTTTGCAATGTCCACTTTGCTAAAAATTGTTTAAAATACGCACAGCCAAGAAGCTGCAAGTTAAATACGTCACATGCCTGTGGGAATGTTGCATGGTGACTGCTTATTGCCCTTTATCATCAGCAAACTGCCCTACAGCTACTCAGCACGCAGTTAATTAGAACCTCCTAAGTCTTTTGCAAGAATAAATGTGTTTTAGAAAGCTTTCTTGCACACATTTGTTGTCCCAGGGACAAACTGATACAGCTGATCTAAACTTACCTTTTTAAGTAGCCCTACTGTGGTTCAACTTATTCAGTTATCATTTAGTGGTTGTTATTAAATTACCTAACCACTAGCTGACCTCTTAGCTAGCTCCTAAATATTCTAATCCCATCCCTTTCCTCTGTCCATTTTCTTTCCATGGTCTACTTTGGGATGACTCTGTGACACTCTCCAATACACGGCAGGACTTAACCAGTGGTTTCCACCAGGAAAAGTGTTCTTCTTTTTCATTCATGCTCCATAAAGTCTAAAAGTTTTGATAACGGCAAACTTCAGACAGTTTATTTTTTTTCCCCATTGAAGAAGTTCACATTGTTCCCCAGTCTGCTGAATTAGTTTTCACCGTCATACACACAATCCTTCTTCCAGACACATGCAGCACAAAGCCCTGCATAAATTCTTTCTCCCCAAAATTTGCTTAGAAAAGCAGTAACTCCCAGGTGTATAGAAAACACCCTAAAACACATATTACAACCCGTTCTCAAGTCCTGCATGCTGGCATGTAATAAAACCTACATACTCTACCCACGCAAGCTAGTCCTAAGCAGCTGGCTCACCTCTCTGCTTAACAATGGATTATTTGGGAGATAATGAGTCCCAGCTGACTAAACAAGGTTTTTCACTCCTGCCTCAGTAATCTGGAACTCCATAGCTCTTCCTATCAAACTCCAGTTTCACAGATGACTACACTAAGATTTGGAGGTCAGCATGCCCTAGTGGGTAGATACACACCTTCTAACCTCCCAAGCTCTACTTACTTGCCTGGGGAGTAGCGAAGTGTCCCTGCAGTGTCACTTGCCTTTGCACCTCCTTAAGAATGTATGGTATTGGCTAGGATGGAGAGCAACTGAAAGCTGCTCAAATCAAAGCCATGACTGTGACCCACATAGAAGTCACAACCAGTACACCCCATAGTTCTCTAGTCATACCTGAGGTTTAGTTTCCTCTTCATCCTTATAATAGAAGAGCTGGTCCCCACGCAGCACAAACCACCGCTGCTGCCAATTCTTCATAATGCTTCTTTGTTTCTTCAGCCAGCCACGTTTTAGCACACATTCTTGAGGGTTTGGAGAAGAAGGTCTGGAGGGAGGCCCAATCTGTTCACCCATCACCAAACTCTTTGACCGCGCTGAAAAAGCAATTACAGAATAAGAGAAACAAAAACATAAGGATAAGAACACACAAAGAGGCTAAATAACTGTTCCATACTTTCTTCTTGGACATGGACAGACGATTACACACACGGTGCCCCTTCAGGTAGGTACTTGTTTTTCAGCATGTACATTCAAGTTCATGATAGTCAAACACAAGACAGACATCAGCGTTTTGGTACTGCTCACTAACAACCTTCTAGTTGACACAATACCTCCACCAAGGCTCCACTGGTTATATTACCTTTCTTTGTGGCAATTCATTACTGCCTTCCAGCTCTACATGGGAGTAATGGTATCGTTCTCTCCTAAAGCGATATTTACCCAGTGAGGATGTGTAAGTGTGGTGAGGGAGGACAGTAAAGAAGGAAAAAGCGAGTAGAAGAAACCACTCTCACTCCACACACTACCGCTACTGAGGAATCACCCAGTGAGGCCAGCGGCCTGTTAAATTTTTATTTTGTTTTTAGTTTCACTTCAAAATTTAATTAAAAAGTTAAAAGGTAATAAGAAGTGCTGATGCAGTGTCATAGCTTTTTCAGAATTCCACTTCCCTTATTTTTGGCTAAAATATCTCACTGAATTTAACCTGAGCTCACATACAGCATTAATGCTGGATTGCTCACATGTCCCCCAGTCCTTTAATGCTTCATCCTCCACAGTCCTACACTAGTGAAGTTTCCCAGCAAACTTTGGATTTGCATAAGTAACCCAGCACTTCTCAATCCTAGTTTTGGTTTTTGTTTTGTTTTGGTTGTTGTGGAGGGTTTTTTTGTTTTTTTTTTGTTTGGGGTTTTTTTTGTTGTTGTTTGTTTTTTGTGGGGTTTTTTTATTTTTTTTTTTATTTACATAGCCAAAAGAATTTTAAAAGTAAAATCTTAGTACAGAATTCACTTAAAATCAGGCTTTGATGTATCCAGGCATACTCTGTAAGTTTACTCACTGTAGTCTCAGCTCTAACAGTTAGTCATTTTCATTCCAGCAAAATATATAAAAGAACCCCTTTTCACTATCAAGGCAAGATCTTTATGCCTTAATATATCCCCTTCTGGTAACACAGTGCCCTCTAGCAGACGTTTACAAAAAATACCAGGACAACTTCGCCTCCTGTCCCCCCCCCATCACTGCCGAGAAATGGAGGATCCTATTTTATATGCATGTAGTAAGAAAAGAGACTTTTCACATTTAAATCTCTATTGCAGATGGTCATAAGGATTTAGTTGAAGGAGCCATCTCTGCTTTGTACCAGGCCACATTTTACAAAAAGGACCAAACTGTAATCTGGTTCAGACTGTGCCAGATTCCTTTCCATATTCATGTTACAGTATATGTTATTACAAGAACAAATATCCCAAGAAATTGCTTTTCCAAATGGAACTACAACAGGTTTTAGGCAACATCTTGGCTATTAAGCTAATCAATTAGACTAATAATACCAAAATCCATGCTTCAGTAAGCACCTCAGTCATGTACACACTGAAGCACCTCATCACTCTTCAGTTTAAGCGTGCAACTCCCAGCAGTTTCTAGTTTCTCTGACTTGCATATAATTATACAAAACTTCTCCTACCTCACTGCTCTCCCTAAAAAGAAATTAGATTTATTTATAACTGCAAACCAACTACCTTTCTTTTAGCATCTATATTGACACAGACCTCACAAAAGACATCAAACATCTAGCTTTGGAATAACCCCAAGTATGGTATCTCTTATTTCCTCTCGCACACCCTTTGGTGTTATTTGTATTGCACTACCTATTTATTACAGTGAAGAGCTAAGGCTTTTGTGATCCATCCCTGGAGGATGTATATCTTCATATTTTTAATTTAAGCAGCACCATGTCTTAGTCAATTGCTATGGTTGTTAATTCTTCATGCTGTCTTAGCTTTCCACTTCCTTAGAGTTTCTAGTTGTGACCATAATAGTTAATTTCAGTAGGGAGACACTTAGCAACCTCTTCTGTAGGTCAACAACATGGATCAGACAGAAATTTTTAGGAGGAAGATTTATTCACGGCTATGAACTGCATTGACGTTTATATTGCGTGCTTCACAGAATACACTAATTGCATAGAGGTCAGAAGAAAACTTTCACAGACGAGCACAGCCTGCCTTTAAAGAAGCAGGCATCTCATACTACTAGGATTGAAATACCTGCTTTGATAATCTAATCCTGTACATCAAGCCACTAGTTCTCAATGGCAGATACATATTCTTTGTGCTCATCTATTTAACAGAATTGTGAAATCAGCAGAGCATAGGGAAGAAGACAAATCAATAAATCAGACTCACAACAACTCAGCAAATACTTTACACACTGCAGAGTTCTGACCCAGCGATGCCTTTTCAATAACACCATATAGTTTGGTTTTGCTCTTCACATTTTCATTAATTGATTATTGATTCCACCATACACATAAGTCCTAAACAGAAATCAATGCAGAAAGGATTCAAGCTCCCCTTGGAAAAAGGTTTAGGATTCAGTTGCACAGCGCAGCAGTAGTGAAGCACCAACTGCAAGACATACCCACTCAGCAGCAGAGAAACAAGGCAATAACAGCACAGCAAGATTACAACAGACCAGGCAGACCCATATCCTTGCTGCCCCACAGGTGGCACTAACAATGAGTCAAGCCTGTTTTTAGGGATGACAAATCATTAGAAGGCAAGAATCAGAATTGCAGACCTTGAAAATACTCCTGTGACTGGAGGTGACACTGGCTTATGGAAGTTCTCATATCTAGATGAAGACAGGAGAAGGAATACAAGCAAAGGCAGTGGAGTGAGACAATCAATGCCAGTTGTGTAAATGCCTGGGCTATGGTAAATAAGCTCCCCATGCAAAACCACCCACTTGGTTGCCATGTCTTCAACAGTGAACTCAAAGATTATCCTAAGGAGTGGATGGACCAACTTGGATGGAGCCACACTGCCATTGCTTACAGAGACAGCAATTCCTACATCCAACCCAACTCAGCCCTGCCTAAAGCTACTCTTTCTCCATTTCTCTGCCTTGTCCCATTAAAAGAGTACCATACAGTTCTACAAGAATTGCTCTGCAACTCAGACCTGCCTCCAAGCAATACACACATTCCTTTTTTCCCATCACATGTATTTTCTACCCTAAGCATACACATAACAACAGGCACAACTTCTTGCATCCCTTATCCATCCTGTCTCCCCTTCCTGAGCTCAGTCCTGCCTGGCAACATTACACAATCTCTTCAGCTCTCCTTGTGCTCATAGCTCTGAACACCATTACAGATTTGAGCAATCAGTAAGAACCTATTTAAATCAGGGAGGTTGAAGTCAATCAAGTCAATGCAATTTAGTATCAATTAAAATTGTAATCTTTTGAAATTTCATAGGCAGTTAGTTTAAATCAATATAGCCATTATAATTGATTCTGGCTGACAAACTGTTCTACAGTGAAGGCATTTTGCTCTAATGTTTTTTCAGTCTAACGACATAGCGACGCTACATATTATTTCTTATAGTCTTTGTTTAAAGTACTAGCCACAAAGGGAAGTGTTTTCACATACCAGAAAAAAATATTCTCAGTTATTTTATTTAAGTCAAACTTTGCCTCAAAAATGCATGCACTGAAAACACAAGAGTCATATGCCTTAGAAAGAGATACTGCATTTCCTTTTACCAGATTGCAAGAAATAAAATATTTGGTTTAGATTTGTTTTCTGTGTCTATTACACGTCTGTAGTTGTGTTTGGATTTGATTGCTAAGATACCACAGCCAGTGAGCACAAACGAAACAAAGACACTTCCTCAATATAATCTGAGAATTTATCACCTTGGAACACAATAAGCAAAGGGATTAAAGGCAGAATGTTTGGAGTGACTGGTGATGTGTTTAGGCAACTAGAAAGATCTCAGTACAAGAAACTAGCAATGGCTTTTATCTCCCTCCAGACAAACAGAGTAGCAACCTGTACAGAAGCAGAAAGGTGCTACACAACCACAGGCCTGCTCACATTTTGTGACCTGAAGGACACTTACCACATTCAGAAACACTACCATAAGAGCAGGTTGCACTTATTTACTTCTACTCAATAAAGCTACACCCGTCTGTTCAGAACATTTTATAGATCAAGACTATGTGCCGTGTTCTACTTCCTTTCCTTGATTTGTTTTTCTTTTAGCCAAAATAAAAATATCAAAGGATATTTTGCTCTGGAAAATCTTTTTTCATGGCCACCCGTCAGATATTACTGAAGAAAATACAAGGAAAAATAAATGGGTCTGGAAACCCACATTTTTTTCCAAGAGAAACCATACAAGCATTACACTGGAAGCAGTTCTATAAACTTACTGTACAACCAAATGAAAAACAAGGAGACAATTAGCTTTATATATGTTTGTCTAATAACCTGTATTTTCCATAATGGCTGGGATACCAGACTGTACGTACCAAAGTAGGTAGGCTTGCCAAGAAAATATTCTGACAGGGATGACCTTCCTTCAGGTCTTCCTGAAGGAAGGACCTCTTTTTACAAATATTTACTTGTTATTGTTAATTCCTGCAAGAACAACTGCATTCCCGAAGGCCACTTCATAAATCTGAAATCCAACATAAACTAGTATAAACTCACTCTCAACTAGGGATGACAGCTGTTAGAAACTGGTTATATATACAGGGTAAAATACTGTTTGGCCCCTACCTGAGGGGCAGAAACTTCAGTCATAGACATTTACCTATAAGTAAGACACTTTCTGTTTAAAAACAAAAACCAAACAAAAAAGCCCCACACCAACCACACAGACAGCCTTTTGAGCAGAAAGAGCAAAGAGATGGATGAAGGAAGATCTGAATATCAAGTAAATGACTAGAAAGCACATTTCAGCTACAGAGCACAGCTATGGCCAAAGAATTTGAGCCAGCCTGAAGGCCTCTAACAAGAAATAAACTGTACACTGGAGCAGAAGATACACCAAGGTCCCCAAAAAGGAGCCCAGACAGACTGGGAAACTAGACTTGTTCATGAAGGAGCACAGGTTCATCCCCTCTCAGAACTCCTAAGACCGAAAGCTGAGGATTCTGCTTTCAAGATGTTCGCTCTTTTATGAAGGCTGTTAACGCTTACCTTTTTTGCACTGCCAGATTAGTCACTGTTCTCTCACTGGCAAAAGGGAAAGAGAATGGAACTGCACCTGCACTAAGGAGCTCTGAAGAATAAAACTAGACTGCATAAATTCTCCATACCAGCATGTTTTAAGGGTGGGCAAACTGACAGTACCTGACAGAAAAGGAGGCAAGGTTTCCTGCTAGCTAACAGGTTAGCATATCCGCACAACACTGTTGTGCTACACAGTGCATCTGGTACTGAAAGCTGCGTAGCCCTGCCATGCCACAAGCTCATGCACAGCGACACACATTAAAAGTTACCTTAGCCTTTCTAGAGCCATCAGAGCTGGCTCAGATCTTTGTATCAATCTTCAATGAGCATGCAGCATTTCCTTTACAGAACACATAGAAAAGCTATGCCTGTTTTCCACCTACAGTACAGCATTTACAGAACACCATCAGAACCAAGAGGCAAATACACACCAGTTTGAAGGCAATTTCTTCCTGACTGGCATGAACAAATTAATCTTGGTCTTCTTTGCAGTGTTCAAGATAACAGCCATGACCTTTCACCACCTTACAAACCATATAGTCATCTCTGTATAAGGCACATTCTAAATCAGAAAAATAATATTATACTCCAATGACCTGTGCAATATGACCATAAAAGCCACTTTACTAATCAGAATTACTTTGCAAAAGTATGCAGGTAGCACACCTAAACGAGGCCGTGGGGGAATCAGGCTGAAGCAGGACAAGAATCATCTTCAATCTTAGCTGTGTTTTCGAATGACACAAAGGTTAAAGGCTTCAGTGAAATATGCTGACAGCTGACCTGGTAATGTCTTTATTGCATCAAAGAACACACACAGAGTAGCACATATTTATATACATTAAAACAGGGCCTTTCCACAAGTCAAGGAAAAGTCATGTCTATTTGATAAATAATGCAACCCACGCCACACAATGAAAAAAACACACCATATAGTAAGTGGGATAATTTAGCCCTTTACTCCCAAAGAACAATTTACATCTGTCTTCAAACTATCGTTACAAATTCACAGCATCTTTGACTCCAGAACAGGTATTTTGGCAATCCATTGCTGCCATCATATAGGTAAAGAGGTATTGGTTTGTTGGTTGAAATTTCACTCCAGCTCTGGAGACCTTTGACCTATTGTACAAAGAAGTCCCAGTCTTATTTTGCCATCACTAGCAGCAAGAAGACCAGTAGATCTCAACTCCACAGAATAGTAATTTAAAGAGTTTAACCTTGTATTTTCAAAACAATTTGAATTACTGCCCCAGGTTGCGGGAATATCACAGAATGGTAGGGGTTGGCAGAGACCTCTGTGGGTCATCTAGTCCAACCCCCCTGCTGAAGCAGGGTCACCTACAGCAGGCTGCACAGGACCTTGTCCAGGCGGGTCTTGAATATCTCC